>Ga0194063_10001391_pt1 | contig 15760 bp, 13 predicted proteins | sample SepL3720m_MetaG_FD_155459 | JGI IMG/M metagenome (GOLD analysis project Ga0194063, IMG submission 155459) | Anoxic zone freshwater microbial communities from boreal shield lake in IISD Experimental Lakes Area, Ontario, Canada - Sep2016-L373-20m | ecosystem: Environmental > Aquatic > Freshwater... | reverse complement strand
CTCTCTATCAAGTCTCCCCCCGAACGCCTGCCGCGGCGAGCGGTGCAGGGTTTGGGGGCGCATAGCCCCCATCAAATCGGTTCGCTTTTACCCACAGATTTTTTTGACGAGCCAAAAAAAGGGGCCCATCCGCGCCGTTCACAACATAGGCCACAACAAAACAGGGCTCTGCCGTGCCTGGCCTTGTGGCGCACAGCAATGAAGATCTGCTTTCGCAGGCAATCCTTGGCAAGCGCGGTGCCGGGGCTCCCCGCCCCAGGCATGTTACTTTTTATAAATCCCGCAGCAGACCATCATGTCGTTGGATCCCAGACGGGAGTAGTAGCTTGACTTCGGCTCGATCGCTTTGGTTTCGGGATTCACAAACATGTAATCCACCCAGCCGCTCACCTTGGTCTTGGCACCTTCGATCATCTCTCGGATATACTTTTTTCCGTTGACGTCCTCCACATCAAGACGGTTGGCACCCACCAGTTTTGGCTTGCTGCCATGCGCGAGGCATATCCCGTTAAAATCGTAAACGAAGACATACAGCTCCCCCTTGACGAACTCTCCGGCTTTATCTTGGTATGCGGCGAATGCCTTTTCCTTTCCATTTTCAGAAAAGTATTTCCCCGCTTTCGTCACCATATCAACAGCGTCCTGCTGGGTTGTCTCTGCAGAAAAAAGAGTGTGAGAACCTGTATACAAAAAGAGGCTGGCGACGAATAAAGCTAAAAGTTTCATGGTTTTTACAGGTTACAATTCATGGTTGCTGATCAGCTAGGACTAGCATTTCGCCCGACGGCCAGTCAACGGATTTTCTCCGGCTTCCACTCGCCTGGTGGTTTGCTGAAAGGGGAATTCCATGAGTTCGTTGGCGGGATTAAATCTGGCATCGCGGAAAACAGAACCTCCAGCTCGGCCACACGTCTTACACCCCCAGCCCTTTGGCGCTCGCTCCTGTCACCATTTGTTGAAGCGAAGCCACCAGTTCTCGGAGGGTTGTAACTTGTTCGGTGAGCTCCTCGGCGGCACCCGCGCCCTCTTGCGCCACAGCCGCGTTCGTCTGGGTCATTTTATCCATTTGAGTGACAGCGGTGTTAACCTGATCGATCCCCTGGCTTTGTTCGCGCGAGGCCGTGGCAATTTCTGCGACGAGCTCGTCCACCTGGCGGGCTTTGGTGACAATCTGGGCGAGGCTTTCGGAGACCTTGCCGCTGATGGCAACCCCGTTGGCGCTCTTCGCGATGCTATCCTCGATTTTGTCTGCGGTTTCTTTTGCGGCTTGAGCGCTCCTCTGGGCGAGGTTGCGCACCTCATCGGCGACGACCGCGAAGCCTGCTCCGGCTTCCCCGGCGCGCGCGGCCTCGACGGCGGCGTTGAGCGCGAGAATGTTCGTTTGGAAGGCGATCTCGTCGATTGTTTTGATGATTTTTGAGATATTGCCGCTGGCCGATTGGATATCTACCATCGCACGGTTCATCGTTTGCATGTTGTTCGAACCGGTTTCCGCGGCCGCTCGGGTTTCGCTTGAGAGCTCCTTCGCGGAGATTGCATTTTCAGCGTTGCGCTTTGTCATGCTGGCGATTTCTTCCAGCGATGCGCTCGTTTCCTCCAACGACGCGGCCTGTTCCCCGGCGCCTTCGGCCAGAGACTGGCTGGATGTGGAGATTTGGTCGCTAGCCGAGGCGACATGGTCAGATCCTTCAGATAGGGATGCGGCCGTTTGGGCGAGGATTCTCACGAGGCTGCGCGTGATGAAAATGCCTAAAGACAACGCGAGGACAACACCCAAGATCATGACGGCCAGGCTCAGAACTTCGAGCATCGTCGCTTGGGCAAGCGAGGCGTTGGTTGTATTGGCAACAATCTTATGGTTGATTTTTGTCAGCTCGTCCAAGAGGCCGTTGGAAACTCGAAAGCGGCCTCCGTTCGTAAGCAATGCTTGCTTGGACATTTTTTTGTAGAGCACATTCGATTCGGCCATCATCTCGCCTTCCTTCTGTGCCTCGACAGTTTTGTCATATTCCTTGCTCAGAACGACAAAATCCTGGTGATCCTTTTTCCAAGACTCCCACGCTGCGGGGAAAAACTTATCCGCCACGGATTTTTCCTCGGGTGTATGTATCCGCGAGGTGTATACGCTCCAGGCATCCTCCGCGCGCTTCAAGCATGCCTCAAATTCGGCATATTTCGCCTGTCGCTCTGCAAGGCCGAGATCACGGCTTAACAACGAATGCTCGGCGCTGTCCACTGCCTCTTGAGCGTTGCTCATGATGAAAAGCGATTCGACGCTGGGCAGGCGGTTCATCCCGATCTCGCTGAGAGCACCGTAGCTCTTGACGGTGCCGTAGTAGCCTACGCTGCCAAGCAATAGAGTTATTGCCGAAACCGCCAGGAACGATGCAATCAGCTTTTTTCCGATGGTCCATTGGGTCATCCCTATATTGATGAGAGAAGGGTGTTCGGAAGTCAAAGCGCAATTGCTGCCGTGCCGCGATCTCCTCCGCCAGCAACAATGACTAGCCACAAGAGCATTCCATGAAGCCGCACATCTGGCTGCCGTTGGAGGGGCATGTTTGGCCTTCTCGCTCTCTGCTGCCAGCTATTCTTCCTTTGCTGCGGCAGCGAGCTGCATTTCGGCGTGCCATTCCGCCCAACTTTTGATGACCAGAGTAACCAGTGCGAGAACGCAGAGCAGGGAGGCAATCGCAAAGGCGGCAGAGAATTGGTATTCGTTGTAGAGGATTTCAATATTGAGCGGCATGGTATTGGTTCGGTTGCGGATATGGCCGGAGACCACGGATACCGCTCCGAATTCGCCCATCGCCCGAGCGTTGCAAAGGATCAGACCGTATATGAGACCCCACTTGATTTTTGGTACGGTAATCCGCCAGAAGATCTGCAGACCATTCGCGCCGAGCGTCAGCGCGGCTTCTTCTTCTTTGAATCCCTGCGCCTGCATCAGCGGGATGAGCCCGCGCGCGACGAACGGAAACGTGACGAAGACCGTTGCCAGCACGATGCCCGGCACCGCAAAAATGATCTTTGGAGAGGCAAGCCACACCGCCAACCCCGACAGCCAGGCTGTGGACCAGCCGCCCTCTTCGACCAGCCATCGGACGCAGTGAGCCAGGGGAGCGAGCGTCGATTCGAGAAGCCTTGGGGGCAGCCAGCCATGCGTGCCAAACAGGAGGACATAAAGGAGCCCGCCGATCACGGGTGAGACCCAAAGGGGCAGGTCGATCAGCGAGGTGAGCAGGCTGCGTCCGGGAAACCGAAAACGGGTCAGGCTGTAGGCCGCGCAAAGCCCAAAGACGGTATTCAGCGGCACGGCTATGGCCGCGACCAACAACGTCAAATGGATCGCGTGAAGGGAGGCCGGGTCTTTGAATGAATCAAAAAATAGCGCGGATCCACGCCCGAAGGCCTCGCGGAACACCACCACCAGCGGCATGAGAAGAAAGAGAGAAAGAAATACGAGGACGAGGCCGGTCAAACTCCATCGGACCAGCCGGGATTCCGTCGTTGCCCTGCGAGGCTGGGGAGAAGTTAAACGGACGGGAAAGGATTGAATGATTCCAGCCATAAGGTTAGTGCACCCCGCTCCGATGGTTGTTCCAGCTCTGAAATCCGTTGCTGATCAGCACGATGACAAATGAGGCCACCAACATGACGAATCCGATTCCGGCCGCCCCGGTGTAGTCATATTGCTCGAGCTTGGAAATAATGAGAAGCGGCGTGATTTCGGTTCGGAACGGCATGTTGCCAGCGATGAACACAACAGATCCGTATTCGCCGACCGCACGCCCATAAGCCAGCGTCACACCAGTGAGGATGGATGGGGCCAGCGCAGGCAGAATGACGCGCCGGAACGTCTGCCACCGGTTGGCACCAAGGCAAGCGGCGGCCTCCTCAACCTCCACCGAAAGATCTTGAATGACCGGCTGCACCGTTCGGACAACAAAAGGGAGGCCAATGAAGGTGAGCGCAATAAGAATTCCCAGCGGCGTGAAGGCGATCCGGACCCCGTTCGGGCCAAGGTAGTCTCTCGCCCAATCCTGCGTGGCCAGCCAGTCGCCTAGCGGGCTGCCGGGGGCAAAAAAATGTCCGATCGGAGCGCCGTAGGCAAAAAGCTGGCCGACATATTCGTTGGGCGCGTAGATCGAACAAAGCGCGATTCCAGCGACCGCCGTCGGCAGAGCAAAGGGAAGGTCGACGATCGCATCAAAAAAGCGTTTCCCGGGAAAGTTGTAGCGGACCAACACCCACGCCGTGAGCACGCCGAAGACGCCGTTGAGGAGGGCGGCAGCGAGCGAGACGCCGAAGCTGATCCGGTAGGAGGCGACGACCTGCGGGCTGGTCACTGTCTCGATGAAATGCGGCCAGCCCCCGCTGGCCGTTTTCGCAATCAAACAGGTGAATGGGATCAGCACGATCAGGCTCAGGTAGGTTAATGTCCACCCCAACGTAAGCCCGAACCCTGGAAATATATGTCGTCTGCCCATTCGGAATGCTGATGTTTACTTGGCTTTGACGGGTTTCGGCCCAGCGTAGATCTGATCAAAAATCGCGCGGTCGGCAAAGTACGTCTTCTGGGCCTTCTGCCAGCCTCCGAAAACGTCGTCGATCGTCACCAGCTTGACCGGGGCAAATTGCCCGCTGTATTTCTGCTTCGCCTTGTCGCTGATCGGACGGTAGAAGTTCCGGCCGATAATTTCCTGACCCACATCGCTGTAGAGGTACTCGAGGTAGGCCTTGGCGACATCCTCGGTTCCGTGCTTTTTCGCGTTGGTGTCCACAACTGTGACTGGCGGCTCGGCTAGGATGCTGACCGATGGCACCACGATTTCATAGGCTCCGGGAAATTGCTTCTTGGCCAGATAGGCTTCGTTTTCCCATGCCAACAAAACATCCCCGATGCCCCGCTGGGTGAACGTCACTGTCGAGGCTCGCGCTGCGGGATCCAACACAGCAACATTCTTGTAGAGCTTGCTGACAAATGCCTTGGCTTTCTCCTGGTCTCCGCCGGATTTTTGCAGGGCGTAAGCCCAGGCCGCGAGGAAGTTCCACCGGGCTCCGCCGCCCGTCTTGGGATTTGGAGTGACAACTTGGATGCCGTCTCGCACCACATCATCCCAGTCCTTGATTCCTTTCGGGTTTCCCTTGCGGACCAAAAGCACGATGGTGGAAGTGTACGGCGAACTGTTGTGCGGAAGCCTCTTCTGCCAGTCTTTCGGAACCAGATGCCCTCCGAGAAGACCGGTGTCCCCCTTCTCGTAGATCGCATCGATATCGTATGCCAGCGCCAGAGTAACCACATCGGCCTCGAGGCCATCGATGACCGCTCGGGCCTGCTTGCCAGACCCTCCGTGTGACGTTTCGAAGGTGATGCTGTCGCCTGTCTTTTCTTTCCAGTATTTAGCAAACGCTTGATTAAATTCGGCGTAGAGCTCCCGTGTGGGGTCGTAGCTGACGTTGAGGATCGATGCGTCCTTGGCGGACAGGCCGCCTGCGGCCAACACGATAGCGACCATTGAGATAATAATTTTTTTCATGATAGATTCCTTCGTTGAGATGATGGTGGGCGGGGGCAGAAGCAGCTTGATCAAGCGTCCTGCCCCGATGGCCCGCGAGGCCCGCACGATAAGCGAGCCCCGCTGCCCCATTTCGCGCCCGTGGCGGTTAGAATGTGACCTTGGCGCTCACACCGAAAATCAAGTCGTTGTTAACGGTGTTGTTCCCCGCCGGGTTGATAATGAGCTGCGCGTAGGGCTTCACAGACGCCCACTTGTTCAGCTGTATGTTGTAGAAGGCCTCGATCACCTCGGTGGACGTAAACAGCGGCTGGTAGGCGTAGTAGTTTTGATAGGAGACCGCAGTTGATCCCGGGTTCGGCGTCGTATTTGACCCCGTGCCAGGATTCACTGGCTGCTGGACGGTCGGGCCGTCGTGAACGGTCGCGTTGTACCCGCTTCCATAAGCGTTCTGCAGCTGCCGGTTTTGCGACTGGATGTAGTTGTTGTAGACAGAGCTGTAGATGCCTACGCCCAGCGCCACGCCCACGCTGTCATTGTCGCGGTGAGGGATGAGGCCTTTGTAGACCAAGCCCGCCTGAAAGTAGAAGGGCAGCTGGTTGTTTTGAGGCGGGGTGAATGCCGCCTCGCTGAAGAAGTACAGCCCCTTGTCGCTGAGCTTGGCCGGCTGAACGAAACTCTTCGCCACGACATTTTTGCCATCCGGGACAGGTGCCTCCACATGCTCCTTGACCCGATAGAGCTGCTGGTCTGCTTGGAGGTAGAGCCCCCACACCACTTGGTTCTCGTGGTAGGGCACCGGCTTGGTCGCCCCAAAGGACGTGTAGGTAGGACTTGTGTAATTTCCTGGATACGTTTGCGATTGCTTGCTTCTTCCTGAGCCCGAGGTTTTTACGTAGGGCGTCGAGAACGTTGAGTTCGTAAACGCCGTCGGGGAATACGACGTGTTCTTCTGTCCCCAAATATATCCGCCGATCGCATATTTGCCCTCAAGCTTGTCGGCGCCGAACTTCGGAGTCCATCCGATTTCGTTTACGTTGTAGAGGCCGTTCTGGTTGTAGTTTCCTCCGCTTCCTTGGTTATACGGGCTGGCAGCATAATAGGTCGGAGCCGAAACACGCTGCCCTTTGGAATTGATATACGTCGTGTTGGCTGGTGTCCCTGGCTTCAAGCCAATGCTTGCTGTATTTGGTGTAAACTTCGGCGATCCCGCGAAATAAAACCCGTGGTTGTTCCGATAGGTCGGCACCCATCCGATGTTCTGGTGCGCCCCTGGGATCAGCTTGCCATTTCCATCTACCACACCCACGACGTGGTTGGACTGCTTGAACTGCCCCAGATAGCCTTGAGGCACCGACGTGTAGGGATAGACGCTTGTGGCAGAGTATTGAGTGTCGGAAATGCCGCCAGTTCCCGAAATAGCCAGATAGAGCCCGCTCTGAACATAGGTGCTCTTCGTCGGCTTAATCTTGAGCGTGCCGCCCCATGACGCATAAGAGCTGCTCCATGGAACCGGGCTGGTTTTGTAAAAGGCCACAGAACCCTTCGTTGGCACTCCCGTCGCCGGGTTTACCGAAGATGCCGGGTTGACAACCGAAACGCCAGGCCCAGGGGTGCCGCCAATCCCCTTGCTCGATGTGATCGAGTTGTTTTCAAAAAACTTGGACAGCGGCTGCTGGAGGAACTGGTCGTAGGGATTCTCCCAGCCTACGTTGATCACGATCGCTTTGTTTGGCGTCGAATACTCGAGCTGCTGGGTCAGAATGCGCACGCCCGTTCCGCTCGTATATGTCGCGGGATTGAAGTTGCTCGGAGTTCCGGCAGCCCACTGGGGATTCCCGCCGCCCCGGTACCGCCAATTGGATTCAAGCGTCAGCCCTTTGATTCCAAAAAGCGGCTGAAAATCGAATACGAATTTTAGCTTCTCCTCGTTGATCCAATTGCTCTTCGCCTGGTTCGGAAGTCCTCCCGTCACCTGCCCGTAGTACACCTCCTTGGCCTCACCCGTGATTTTTAGTCCGTAGGAAGCCAGCGGCTCGGCCAAACCAAACCATCCCGCCGTTGCCCCGTTCGGCTGGTTCCACCAGCTCGAGAGAACGCTTTTCGTTGCCTCATCGCCGCTAGTCTGCGTCGCTGGATAGACGCCTTGAATGGTCGTATAAAACGCCAAAATGATGGCCCCCCGCAGAAGGCCTCGCTTCTTCACTTTTTCTTTTGTCATAGGTTTTGTTTTTTTGGTTGGTTGCATGGTTGTTGGACTGAATTTGTGCGGCTTTGATATATGACGACCTGTTTAGTCGTCAATGAATTTATTTATTTTTTATTTTGCATGCCGCGCCGCTCTCACCTTCGCCGAATCGGCTGCCAGCGCGGCGGCTTTTGGCTCACGCGCTTGATTTTGTTTGCCAATGGCTGTAGCTGATTCAGCCTTGGCACAAACGCACGCCCCCAACCCTGAATCTGAAAAATCTTCCTATCCTCATGACCCTCCAACAACAACAACGCCGAGGAGGTAACCTCATCAAGGAAGTTGCGGCGATTAGGTCGGCGGAAAAATTTCCCTCCGATGTGGGCTGCCTCCAGCTATGGACCAAAGCCCGGATGCATTCCTACGGCACCGACATCGTGAACAATAAGGAGATGCAAGTCTTAATCTCCATGGCGATTGAAACCGCCTATCGCATGGGAATCGCAGATGCCAACAAAACGTAAAATGGCGAAGACCCCAACCCTCTGCGCGAAAGCAGAGAGTTTGTCATGTTCCGCGAGTTGGCAATAGGCGGAGGAGGGAAGATTGACCTTCTCTTCAGCGTTCCTCATCATCCGACGAGACACATGAAAAATTCACCTCTCTCCGCATGGGCCGCAAAAAAAAGTTCGTAGCCGATTTGCAGCCGCCAGCGATTGTCGGTTCCCGCAGCCGAGCCGGCCTCTTGTGCCTGATCCTCTGCATCCTTTTTTCGTCGGGCTGGGTGCTTTTTCACTCCTACACGACCGACCGCCACTTTTCCATCATCTGCACCCGCTTTGATCCCGCTCAGGGAACTCCCGCCTTCCCTTCTCCGGTAATTCTCCGCGAGATGGCCCTCGACGGCTATGTCTGGAACCGCCATGCGTCGCACTTGGGCGATGATGGGCGGCTGCGGCTTCGTTACACGGATTTTGATAATGCGCCTGACGGCCGGCAGGTTCATTGGAGCTCGGGGTTTGCGTGGTATTTGCGCGGGCTGGGGCTGATCCGGCAGGCGATGGCGCCCAAGGAGTCGCTGCGCACGAGCGTGGCGCGCATGTCGATCTGGGCAAACCCCATTCTGCTAGCTCTTCTGATTCCGATTCTGGCAGGGCTCACCGCCTGGAGGTTCGGATGGCTTGCGGGCAGCACGATCGCCTTCGGAACGATCGCCGCACCAGGATTTTACGAAGGCTTTTTGCCGGCTTATCCCGACCACCATGGGCTGATCGCAGCAGCGCTGCTCGGGACCATTCTCGGCATTGTCTGGGCCGGTGCAGGATGGGTAAAGCCCGGCGCATCCTCCCGCGATCTTCTTCCAAGCGACATGCGCACGGCCCGGCAGGGGATGTGGATCTCGGCGCTCTTCGGCGCGGCAGGAATGTGGATCTCCGCACTCTCGCAAGCCATGATCATGGTCGGCATTGGCGTCGGCGCTCTCCTCGCCGCCTGGGTTTTTGCCTGCGGCTTGAAAAAGCAGGAAAAGGCAAACTTCCACCCCGAGCTATGGAGCCTTTGGGGACGCATCGGCGCGCTGGCCACGCTCGGATTCTATCTTCTGGAATATTTCCCTTCCGCCCCGGCCCTGCGGCTGGAGGTGAACCACCCGTTCTACGCGATCGCCTGGTGGGGCGGGGCCGAATTTATCGTCGTGCTCGGACAATGGCTTGCCGGAAGGGTTCAAAAAGAGAACCCGCTCGCTGGGCCGGGCGGAGCCGGATTTATCGTCGTTCGTGGACGATGGCTTGCCGGGTGGGATCAACTGGAGAACCCGCTCGCCTGGCGCAAACTGATCCTCCCGGCGATCGCCGTGTCGTTGATTCCGCTGGCTGTCGTCATCTGGGGCCAAGCGGTCCATATCGGGCTCGAACCGTTCTTCATGCAACTTGGGACGTTTATTGCTGAGCTCAAACCCTTGCTCTGGCGATTTCAGACCAAAACCCTGACGTTTGATACTGCGTTTGGTTACTTTCCGGTGATCACGCTGGCGGCGATCGTCCTGCTGTTTGTTAAACGGATTCCCCGCTCTGCCCGCACCCTCCTTCTTTTCCTGAACGCGCCGGTTTTTGTGATCACTGCTTTGCAGTTCTACCAAACCCGGTGGGGCATGCTCGCGAGTCCGGCCTATATCGTCCTTGCAGCTCTTCTGCTCCCGGTGCTTTGGGACCTTCTCTCAGGCTCGCGAGAAAACCGGGTCCTGCGCACAGTTGGGGCGCTTGCCCTTGCGGTATTCTTCCTGAGCGTGCCATACCGGAACTTCAAGTCAGAGGTTCTGGTCGCACTCTCCGATCCGGCGAAACAAACGCCTAACCCAACTGAGGCGCTCCATCTCGTGATGCGCGATGTGGCAGAAACGATCCGGCGCGACGCAGGCAACAAACCGGTTGTCCTTCTCAGCAGCCCGAACTCTTCGACCCTGATCGCTGGCATGGGCGACTTCCGCACGATCGGCACGCTTTATTGGGAAAACGACTCAGGTCTAAAAACTGCGGCATCAATGCTTTGCGCGCAGAGTGACGACGCCTCGCTCAGGCTCCTTAAGGAAAAGGGAATCACCCACATTGCCCTTATTTCCTGGGAAAATTTCATCGAGCCGTACTTCAGCATTTTGCAAAGGGTCAACCCCAACGCCGACAAGCTCGAAAATGCCTTCGGCTACCGAGCGCTATTCCAAGGCGTTATTCCCGCTTGGGCACGGCCGCTCCCGTATCCGCCCAACCCGATCACTAAGCAGCTCGGGCTCCGGATCCTCCTCCTCGCCGTCACGCCTGACCAGTCGCCGATCGAAGCGAAATTTCACCTTGCAGAGTTCTTAGTTGCCCAAAATGAGACGGTTGCCGCAGAGATCCAGCTCAAGGAAATCCTTGCCGCGTCCCCTGGAAGCGACAAGCCGAGGTCCGTTCTTGCACGGCTCCTGGTCACATCCGGCCGCGCGGACGAAGGAGTCAAAGAAATGCAGCGCGTCTTCCTAACCGCACCGGCCGAGGCCCGCGCCGCGCTGGCGCTGGACCTTGGAGGGCTCCTTCTACAAAAAAGAAACCCGGGGGCGGCGGCCTCGCTCGTCGAGTCGGCGAAAGTCTCAACAACCACCTCTCCCCAGCTCGCCAACTTCCATGCGTGGCTTCTCGCCACGGCAAGCGATCCCAAGGTCCGAAACCCCTCGGCTGCCTTGGCAATCCTTGATTCCCTCGACCAGTCGGGCGCTTCCGCAAAAATTCCCTACGAGGATACCAAAGCCGCCGCCCTCGCCGCTGACGGACGCTACGATGAAGCGATCTCCCTTGCGGAACATCTCCTCTCAAAACAAATAGCCAACGGGCAGCAAGGCAATGCCGCCTTCACTGCAAAACGTCTCGAGCGGTATCGTGCCCGGCAGCCATGGATCGAAGAATGAGCCTGCCGCCCTCCCTTGCCTTTTTTTGGGCGCCATTATGGAGCTGACCGTCCTCATGCCCTGCCTGAATGAGGCGGAAACGGTGGGCGCCTGCATACAAAAAGCACAGGCAGCGCTCAGCCTGCTGCAGGTGGACGGCGAGGTCGTGGTCGCAGACAACGGGAGCACGGATGGATCCCAGCAGATTGCGGCCAAGCTTGGCGCACGGGTTGTCGCGGTTTCCACAAAGGGGTATGGCTGCGCTCTGCGCGGCGGAATCCGAGCGGCCAAGGGAAAGTTTGTTATCATGGCCGATGCCGATGACAGCTACGACTTCAGCAGGATTGGACCATTTTTAGAAAAGCTGCGCTCTGGCGCCGATCTGGTCATGGGTTGCCGGATGCCCGCAGGAGGAGGAACGATTACCAAAGGAGCCATGCCGTGGAAACACCGCTGGATTGGCAATCCTGTGCTGACATTTGTCGGAAGGCTCCTCTTCAAGTGTCCGAGCCACGATTTCCACTGCGGGATGCGCGGGCTCAGCCGCCGCGCCTTTGATGCCCTGGACCTGCGGACGACCGGCATGGAATTTGCCTCGGAAATGGTGGTAAAAGCCTCGCTGCTCAACCTCAGCATCGCCGAAGTCCCGGTGACTCTGCACAAGGATGGCCGCTCTCGTCCGCCACACCTGAGGAGCTGGCGCGACGGCTGGCGGCACCTGAGGTTTTTGCTTCTCTTTTCGCCAAGATGGCTTCTGTTCTACCCAGGCGTTGCCTGCGTGGCGCTGGGAAGCGTCGTTTTCCTGCGGCTCTGGCTCGGAGGTCCGCTCCACGCAGGCCGAGTGACCTTCGATGTGCATACCATGGAAATTGCCGGGCTTTTGCTCGGCACCGGATGGCAAATGGTCCTCCTCGCCTGCTTTGTCAGGATCTATGCGCATACGCAGAAGTTCCTGCCGGCAAACCCCCTCCTTAAAGGTGCGTTTTCTGTTTTTAACATGGAGCGCGGGCTCCTGGCGGGCGTGCTTGTTTTTCTTTTCGGAATCGGTCTCTTGGCGGCAAGCACTCTGGGGTGGGCGCAAACAGGGTTTGGCAACCTCGACCCAGCCACGTCAATCCGCAACGTGATCGCCGGCAAAACGTTCGCCTCGCTCGGAATCCAGATTCTCATCTTCAGCCTTGTTTTCAGCTACCTTGGACTCAACAGCGCGCAAGGAAATGAGCCCGAACAATAAGGAAAGAAAGAAGTCCCAGACACATCCCGTACAGTAAGAAAACTGAAAAATTCCTATCGCCTTTCGCCACAAATCTGCATTACCGTCCCGCCCTCACGCTATGTTTGACGAAGAGCAAAAATCCGATCTTCAGAAACGAGGGATCTTTGTGACCTCGTTTGAGGATCTCTATAATTGGGGTCGCAAGAACTCGCTTTGGCCGCTGCAGTTCGGGCTGGCGTGCTGTGCGATCGAGATGATTGCTGCCGCCGCCGCGCGATTCGATATGGCAAGATTTGGGGCCGAGGTCTTCCGCCCCTCGCCCCGCCAAGCCGACCTCATGATCATCGCGGGCACCGTGACCAAGAAGATGGCCCCGATGGTGGTCCGGCTTTACAACCAGATGGCCGAACCCAAATACGTCATCGCGATGGGGGCCTGTGCGATTTCCGGCGGTCCGTTTAAGGAAGGCTACAATGTTCTCAAGGGAATCGACCGGTACATCCCCGTGGACGTCGCGATCCCCGGCTGTCCGCCTCGCCCCGAAGCGCTCCTCGAAGGCCTCATCAAACTTCAGGAAAAAATTGCAAATCAGACCCTCTTCGGGCCGAACCGCGCGCGGCATGCCGATACTCGCGACGCTGCGGACTATCCGGTCCCGACCTATGGCGCCCACGATTTGTTGCCGCCTTCGAACCCCGATGTTTTCCATCCAGATCCCGTAATTCGAGAGGAATGATTACCGCTGTCCTTGAAAAAATTCACTCTGGTCTTCCCGGAGCTCATGTCGAGTTGGTGAACAACCCGAGCCCGTGCGCGCAGCATTCCTTGCTTGTCGGCGCGGCGGATGCGCGGGCGGTCGCCGAGTTCCTTCGCGACGATCTGCAGTTCGACTTTGCCTCGAACGTCAGCGGCGTCGATTGGCCTCCGCGCAAAGTCAAAGAATCCGTCGTGCGGAAGGAAACCGTCGACGGCGTGGAGAAAGAGATCAAAGAAACGATCGAGCACGACGTCCCCGGGTATCTCGAAGCGGTCTATCATCTTTATTCCGTGGCCAGGAAATGCGGGCCGATCACCCTGCGCATGCGCACCGTCGACCGCGATAAAAACGTGTCTCTGCCTTCTCTGACGCCGGTTTGGAAGAGCGCGGATTTCCAAGAGCGCGAGGTCTTTGATCTTTATGGCATCCGTTTCGACGGCCACCCAGACCTCCGCCGCCTCCTGATGTGGGACGAGTATGCCGACCATCCGATGCGCAAAGACTTTGTGCCTCCCGACGATTTTGAATACGAGCCAACCCCTCATGACAACGTTTTGAAGCGGGTCAAAGCCCGCGAAGCCACCGAAGGGGAGGGCGCATGAGCACCCTCGCGATCAACTCCACGTCGTCCGGCGACGCTCGCACTCTCGATCTCTCGCTTGGGCCGCAGCATCCCTCAACCCACGGGGTTTTCCGGATGAACGTGACGCTCGAGGGCGAAACCGTCGTGAAGCTCAAGCCGGTCTTCGGCTACCTTCACCGCAACCACGAGAAGATCGCCGAGGGGAATTCCTGGCTGGCGGCGATGCCGTACACCGACCGCCTCGACTACATCTGCCCGATCACCAACAACTGGGCGTATGCCGTCGCCGTGGAAAAGCTGGCCGGCATCGAAGTCGCCGAGCGCGCGGAATACATCCGCGTCATCGTCGGAGAGCTCACCCGCCTGCAAAACCACGCCGCATTCCTCGGCTTCGTCCTCGGAGATATGGGCGCGTGGGGGTCGGCGCTGATGTATGCGTTCCGCGAACGGGAAAAAATCCTCGACCTTTTTGAGTCGCTCACCGGCGCCCGCATGATGTGCAACTACATGCGGTTCGGCGGTTGCCGGTGTGATTTGCCGCCGGGCTGGATCGAAGGCGCCACCAAAGTCGTCGACAAGTTCCCTGCATTCCTCGACGAGATGGAAGCCCTGCTGACCGGCAACGAAATTCTTTTGGCCCGCCTGCAAGGCGTCGCGCCGCTCAGCGCCGCCCGCGCGATCAATGGAGGAATGTCCGGACCGGTCCTTCGCGCCTCGGGCGTCGATTACGACATCCGCAAGGTCGATGGATACGGGATCTACAACCGCTTCAAATTCCGCATCCCGCGCGGCGAGGTCGGCGACTGTTACGACCGGTTTATGCTCCGCGTCATCGAATCGCGCGAGTCGCTCCAGATCCTCAAGCAGGCCATCGCCGGACTTCCAGGCGGTCCGATCATCAACCCGAAGGCGAAGCTCCGCGGGTTCCGCCCGCCGGTCGGCGAAGCCTATGGCCGCATCGAATCCCCGAAAGGTGAGCTCGGCTTCTACGTCATCAGCGACGGAACCGATAAACCTTACCGGTTCCGGATCCGCCCGCCTAGCCTCATCAACCTCACCTTGCTCGAAGAGCTCTGCCTCGGCACCAAAATTGCCGACGTCATGATCATCCTCGGCACGGTCGATATCGTTCTCGGAGAAGTCGACAGATGATGAATATTCCTGGATCCGGCATTTTCAAAGGCATGGTCGTTACCGCCCGCAATATGGTCGGCAGCTACTTGCTCAAGGAACGCCTGACAACCGAACAGTACCCGGAAGAGCGCCCGACGCTCCCGGAGAACGCCCGCAGCTTTCCGTTCCTGGTTTATGATGGCACCGATCCCGAGGCGGGGATGCGATGCGTTTCCTGTAAAATCTGCGAAAAGGAATGTCCGCCCCAGTGTATCTATATCGTCCAGGATCGCGATGCCGCCGGCAAGGCGCTCAAACGGCCCAAAGTTTTCAACATCGACATCGCGGTTTGCATGAGCTGCCAGATCTGCGTCGAAGTCTGCCCGTTTGAATCGATCCGTATGGACAACGCCTACGAGCTTAGCTCCTACGACCGCTTCGGATCGCTTGTTCTCGACAAAGCAAAGCTTCTGAAATCCAACGCCTACTACCAGAGCATTCACCCGACGGAAGCCGCCGAAACCGATGGCCGGATCGAAGCCGATCGCCTCAAAAAGGAAGCTGCCGCCGCGGCCAAGGCCGCCGCCGCACAAAAAGCCGCTGCGGAAAAAGCAGCCAAAGCTGCTGCGACGCCTGCCGAACCCGCTGCGCCAGCCACGCCCGCACCCCAAAACCCGGAGGCCTCAGCATGACAATTTTCGTCCAGCTCGTCCATTTCGTCCAAGCTCCTAACGAGCTGAAAGCCTGGCTCCTCAGCCTGCTCGGCACCTTCGGCGTGCCGGCTTGGCTGCTGACCGTGATTTCCGCCGTCCTCGTCATCGGCACAATCATCGCGGTTTTTCTTACGCTTTTTGCGCTGACTTCCGTGATGGAACGCAAGATTCTCGCCCGCGTGCAGAACCGCTACGGCCCGAATCGCGTGGGTCCGTTCGGGCTCTTCCAGCCGGTTGCCGACGGCATCAAGATGAT
>Ga0194063_10001390_pt1 | contig 15761 bp, 10 predicted proteins | sample SepL3720m_MetaG_FD_155459 | JGI IMG/M metagenome (GOLD analysis project Ga0194063, IMG submission 155459) | Anoxic zone freshwater microbial communities from boreal shield lake in IISD Experimental Lakes Area, Ontario, Canada - Sep2016-L373-20m | ecosystem: Environmental > Aquatic > Freshwater... | reverse complement strand
GACCAGACCCTCAGAAAGCGCCTGGAAAATGTGCGTGGCGTGGGCTCCGTCACGGTGGTCGGTGGCACCAAGCGCGAAATCAATATCTACCTCAAGCCGCAGGCCATGGAAGCCTTTGGCGTCACGCCCGAACAGGTGGTGGCTGCCGTCAACTATGAAAATCAGGATTTGCCCATGGGCGCGATCCGCTCGCTGGAACAGGAGCGCGTGGTCAAGATCGAAGCGCGCATGCAGCGACCCGAAGATTTCGCCCGAATCATCGTCGCCCGCAAGGCAGGCGCGCCAGTACGCATCGGCCAGATCGCCAGCGTCGTTGATGGCGCGCAGGAAACCGACAGCCTGGCGCTCTACAACGGGCAGCGCACCTTGCTGCTCAGCGTGCAAAAGGCGCAGGACGAAAACACGATTGCCGTGATTGAGGGATTGCAGAAAACGGTGGCCGCCATGAAGGCCGAACTGCCGCCCGGTGTGCGCCTTGAACCGGTCTACGACGGCTCACGCCAGATCAAGGTCGCGGTGGAAAACGTGCGCGAAACCCTGTTCGAAGGCGCCCTGCTGACGATCCTGATCGTGTTCCTGTTTCTCAATTCCTGGCGCTCCACCGTCATCACGGGTCTGACGTTGCCGATCGCGCTGATTGGCACCTTCCTGTTCATGAACCTGTTCGGCTTCACCATCAACATGATCACCTTGATGGCGCTGAGCCTGTGCGTTGGTCTGCTGATTGACGATGCGATCGTGGTGCGTGAAAACATCGTGCGCCATGTACAGATGGGCAAGAAGCCGTATCAGGCCTCGCTTGACGGCACGCAGGAAATTGGCCTGGCGGTGCTGGCCACCACCCTGTCGATCGTCGCCGTGTTCATGCCGATTGGTTTCATGGGCGGCATCATCGGCAAGTTCTTCCATGAGTTCGGGCTGACCATTGTGGCCGCCGTACTGATCTCCATGTTTGTCAGCTTCACGCTGGACCCCATGCTTTCATCCATCTGGCATGACCCCAGCATCGATGCGCACGGCCGCCACGGCCCGCCGGTCACGCTCTATGACAAAACCATTGGCCGCGTCACCGGCTGGTTCGACCATGCGACCGATGTGCTGATCGTCCTCTACCAGAGCATCCTGCGCTGGGCACTGGTGCACAAGCTCAAGACGCTGTTCGCGGCACTGCTGATTTTTATCACCAGCATTTTCATGGTGCCGCTGCTGGGCACCGAATTTGTGCCGTCTGCCGACTTTTCTGAAACCTGGCTCAACTTCTACACGCCGATGGGTTCTTCGATCGAAGTGACCGAAGGCAAAGTCAAGCAGGTCGAAGCCATTCTGCGCAGCAATCCCGAAGTGCATTACTCGCTGGCGACCATCAATACCGGCAGCGCCGCCGGCAAGAGCTACGCCAGCTTCTATATCCGACTGGTGGACCGCAAGGAGCGCCAGCGCAGCGTCGATGAACTCTCGTCTGCGTTGCGCCAGCGGCTCAAGCAGGTCAGCGGCATCACGGTCACGCACGTTGGCCTGATGGACCCAGTGGGCGGGCAAAAGCAGATCGAGTTTTCACTGCAGGGCCAGGATCTGGCCGAACTCGAGCGCCTGACAAAACTGGTGCTGGAAAAGATCCGTCCGATTGCGGGCCTGGTCGACCTCGACTCCAGCGTCAAACCCAACAAGCCGACGCTGGCCGTGGCCGTGCGGCGCGATGCCGCCTCCGATCTGGGCCTGGGCATCGGCCAGATTGCCAACGCCCTGCGCACCCTCATTGCCGGCCAGACGGTGGGCAACTGGCGCGCGCCGGATGACCAGACTTACGACGTGAACGTGCGCCTGGCACCGGACGCCCGGAACAGCCCGGATGATCTGCAACACCTGCCCTTCACGCTGGGCGCCAACGCCGACGGCAGCGCGCGCATCGTTCACCTGAACCAGATTGCCAAGGTGGTCGAATCGACCGGGGCAAATCAGATCAATCGACGCGACATGACGCGCGAGGTCGCCATCAGCACCAATGTCTATCAGCGCTCGGTCGGCGAGGTATCCGATGGCATCAAGGCCGCGCTGGGCAGCGTCAGCTTTCCACCCGGCTACCGCTACCAGATGGGCGGCTCGACCAAAAACATGGCCGAATCCTTTGACTACGCCATCTCCGCGCTGATGCTGGCCATCGTCTTCATCTACATGATTCTGGCCAGTCAGTTCAAGAGTTTCTTCCAGCCCTTGGCGCTGATGACAGCGCTGCCACTGACCCTGATTGGCGTGGTGCTGGCGCTCTTGATGTTTGGCTCGACGCTGTCGATGTTCTCCATCATCGGCATCGTGATGCTGATGGGCCTGGTGACCAAGAACGCCATTTTGCTGGTGGACTTTGCGATTCGCGCCCGCGAGGACGGCATGGAGCGCAGCGCCGCCCTGCTGATGGCGGCCAAAGTAAGGCTGCGCCCAATCCTGATGACCACACTGGCGATGATTTTTGGCATGCTGCCACTGGCCTTTGCGCTGACCGAGGGCTCGGAGCAGCGTGCTCCCATGGGCCAGGCGGTCATTGGCGGGGTCATCACTTCCTCACTGCTCACTTTGGTGGTGGTACCGGTGGTCTACTGCTATCTGGATGATCTGGCGCAATGGCTGCGCCGCCGCTGGAGCTCCGCAGACGGCGCCAGCGGGTAAAATTTTGCCAAATCAGTTAACCGACCCCACGGAGTAAAGAAATGAACCTCGAACAAGCGCGCTTCAACATGATCGAACAGCAAATTCGTCCATGGAACGTTTTGGATGATCAGGTGCTGCACCTGCTGTCCGTGGTCAAGCGCGAAGACTTTGTCCCCTTGGCGCACAAGGCACTGGCTTTTGTCGACATGGAAATCCCGATCGGGCACGGCCAGCGTATGCTCGCCCCCCGCCTGGAGGCGCGACTGCTGCAGGACGCCGCCGTGCAAAAGCATGAGAAAGTGCTGGAAATTGGTGCCGGTTCGGGCTACCTGACTGCGCTGCTGGCACATCAGGCGCAACGTGTCATTGCCCTGGAAATCCAGCCTGAGCTGGCAGCCATGGCACGCACCAACCTGCAAAAGGCCGGCATCCACAACGCCGAAGTGCGCCAGTTCGATGGCGCCGTAGGCGCAGCAGCAGAAGGCCCTTTTGATGTCATCGTGCTTGGCGGCTGTGTTGCCGAGGTGCCGCAAAATCTGCTGGCTCAACTCAAGGTCGGCGGTCGCCTGCTGGCCATCGTCGGGCAGGAACCCGTGATGCGCGCTACCATCGTCAGCCGCACTGGCGAAGCCGAGTTTTCGACCCGCCAGCCCTGGGACAGCGCTGCACCGACCTTGTTGAACTTTCCGGTGCCCTCGCCGTTCCGCTTCTGATTTCCAAGCTAAGGTCCTCATGAAAACGTTTCGTCTGCTCCCCTTGTTTGTCGCCATCGGAGCCGCGCTGGCCCTGCCGGCGCAGGCGCAAAGTCTGATCGACTTGTACCAGTCGGCACGCAGCTTCGATGCGTCCTACCAGTCGGCCAAATCGCAGTTTGACGCAACGCTGGCCAGGGCTGATCAGGCCAAGTCGGCAATTCTCCCTGTGGCCAATCTGGCGCTCGGGCTGTCACGTTCGACGCAGGAAGTTGTCCCGGATCTGGGACCCAGCAGCGACCGCTCCTTCGGAACGCAGAGCGCCACCATCAGCGCGTCGCAGCCACTTTACCGCCCGGCCAACTGGGCCAGCTACCAGCAAGGCATCAAGCAGCTTGATCTGGCCCAGGCCCAATTGCAGAGCGCCGATCAGGACCTGATCGTGCGTGTTGGCCAGGGCTACTTTGACGTGCTGGCCGCGCAGGACAGCCTGACCTTTGTAAAAGCCCAGAAGACGGCTGTGGCCGAGCAGCTCGCGTCTGCCAAACGTAACTTTGAGGTTGGCACCTCCACCATCACCGATACCCGCGAAGCGCAGGCCAGGTACGACCTGGTGATTGCCCAGGAGATTGCAGCCGAGAACGATCTGCGTGTGAAAAAAATTGCGCTCGACCAACTGGTTGGCAAGAACAACGCGCAACCACTGGCGCTGGCGCTGCCCTTGAAACTGCCGGCACTGCAACCGGGCGACGTCAACGTCTGGGTCCAGCAATCCGAGGCGGCGCACCCGGCGATCGGGCAGAGTCAGATCGCACTCGACGTGGCGCTGCTTGAAACCAAGAAAGCCCAGGCTGGCCACAAGCCGACGCTCGACTTGAGCGCCAGCTACAGCGCCATGAACAATCTCGAAGGCAGCAGTTCGGCAGGCGTCGGTTCGCGCGTCAATGCCGGCTCCATTGGCTTGTCCTTCAACCTGCCGCTGTTTGCCGGTTTTGCAACCCAGAACCGGATCAAGGAAACCATCGCGCTGGAAGAGAAAGCACGCAACGACCTGGAGGGCGCCAAACGGGCCGTCGCCCAGGGTACGCGCACCGCCTTTTTTGGCGTGCTCTCCGGCCAGGGTCAGGTCGCAGCGTTCGAAGCGGCCGAGGCCTCCAGCCAGAGCGCACTGGACGCGAACAAGCTGGGTTACCAGGTCGGCGTGCGCATCAACATTGACGTGCTGAACTCGCAAAGCCAGTTATTCGACACCAAAGCCAAACTGGCCAAGGCACGCTACGACGTCTTGCTCGGTGGTCTGAAGCTGCGCCAGGCCAATGGCACGCTCAAGGCCGACGACCTGCAAAGCGTCAACACCCTGTTGTTGTCCAAGTAAAGGCTACTGCTGTAGCAAGCGAAAAATGGCTGTTGCCAGTCGTTCGCTTGCGCCGTGGTGCGCCTGAGCGAAGGCGTCAGCCGCCTGTCGGGCGGCCAGCAGAGCTGGCGCATCCTGTGACAATGCCGACGCTGCCACGACCGCTTCGTGCAGATCGGCGACGCGCTGCGCGGCGCCCGCCGCAAGGGCCAGTTCCGCCGCCTCGGCGAAATTGAAAGTGTGCGGACCCATCACCACCGGGCAGGCGCAAGCAGCTGCTTCAATCAGGTTCTGCCCGCCCAGCGCCTCGAAGCTGCCCCCCAGCAGTGCCACATCAGCCAAGCCGTAATACAGCGCCATCTCGCCCAGCGAGTCGCCCAGCCAGAGTGCTGGCTTATCAAGGGCGCACGGCGGCGCTGCCCCAAGCCACTGGCTGCGCCGTGAAACGGCAAAGCCCCGCTTCTCCATCAACGCGGCGACCTCCTCAAAGCGCTGCGGATGGCGCGGCACCACGAGCCACTGCACCGCTTTGACTTCCTGTGCCAGCTCCGGTGCGGCAAGCGTCTGCAGCAAGGCTGCCTCTTCGCGGTCGCGCGAACTGGCAAACATGATGACTGGCCGCCCAGCCTGGGCACGCCAGGATTGGCCAAGGGACAACTGGGCAGCATCCGGTGTGGCATCAAACTTGAGGTTGCCCAGAACACCCTGCACCGGCGCGCCCATCGCGGCCAGGCGCCGTGCATCATCCTGCGTCTGCGCCCACACCGCCGCCAGACTGCGATAGGCGGGACGCGCCAGCCAGGCCAGACGCCGAGACCAGCGCAAGGATTTCTCGCTCAGACGGGCGTTCACCAGCACGAGCGGAATGCCCGCCTGCGCACAGGCAGCGGCCAGATTGGGCCAGATTTCGGTCTCCATCAAAATGCCGATGCGCGGTCTGAAATGCTCGATGAAGCCCACTGTGGCGCCGCTCGTGTCCCAGGGCTGCCAGCACTGCAGGTCACCCGCTTGCAGCAATTTTTGGCCTTCCATGCGGCCGGTGGCGGTGCCATGCGTCAGCAGCAAACGCATGCCGGGCAAGCGAGCACGCAAGGACGCCACCAACTGTGCGGCGGCCCGTGTTTCGCCCAGCGAGACGGCATGCAACCAGACCGTGTTGCCGTCGACGGCTCGCGAGATCTGGTCGTAGCGGCCAAAGCGCTCTGCGATCCCCTGCAGATAGCCCGGCTCCTGCGCGCCCCGGCGTGCCAGCTTGCGGCGCAGCAGCGGCTGCGCCAGCCACATCAGAAAACTGTAGAGCAAACGCGTCATGTCGAATGGGTCTGGTGTGTCAATCCAAGCCAGGCTTTCCAAACCGCCTCGACTGATGGCGCCGGGCTGGCAAAGACACTGCACTGGTGCACTGCGTTTTGCGGACCGGTGCGCCAGGCGGTATCAAAGTTGTAGATCTGGACATGGGGCAAGTTCAGCGCCACAGCGATGTGGCTCAGACCGCTGTCAACACCGATAACACCGGCGCAGCCGCTCAGCGCATCGGACAGTGCGTCGAGTTCAAGACGGGGCCAGACCTCGGCATCGGCCAGGCCACTGACAATTTGCCGCGCCACCTGTTCTTCGGCGTCGCTGCCACAAGGCAAGGCAAGGCGGCATCCCTGCTGACTCAGTCGCTGACCCAGCGTTTGCCAAGAGGCCACAGGCCACTGCTTGTCGGCCCGCGAAGTGCCGTGGATCAGGGCCACCAGCGGGCTGTTGCTGAGCTTCGCTGGGAGCTTCGCCGTCAAACCGAACGACAGGTCCTGCGTCAACTTGTAGCCCAGCGCCTTGGCGCACAGCTGACGCGAACGATCGACCGCGTGAATGTGCGTTGGCAACTCGATGGCGACATCGGCGACCCAGCGCGCCGGTGCTTCAAAGCTCGATCCCTCGCTCTGCACTGCCAGACCGTAACGCCTGCCCTGCGGCGTGAGATGCGCCAGCCAGGAAATCAGCGCAGACTTGGACAAGCCTTGCAAATCGATCACCGCGTCATACGGTTCGCGTTGCAGTTCGGCTTTAAAACTGCGCCAGGCGCGCCATGTCTGCGCAGACAGAGGCGCTTTGCGCCAGCGCCTGAGTTCGCAGTCAATGACGCGATTCACGCCCGTGCAGCGCCGCACCAGTGCGCCAAAGCTGCGCTCCACCACCCAGTCAATTTGCGCCTCGGGCAAAGCCCGCCGAATATCCTGCAACGCCGCCATGGCATGCACCACGTCGCCAAGCGAAGACAGCTTGACGATCAAAATTTTCATAGCCCGTAACCCACACACGGCCTGCCAGTGCAGTCCTGACTGTCATTGCGGACCCCCGTGTCATTGGTGACCCCCGTGTCATTGCGGACCTGATCCGCAATCCATGGATCCCAGGTCAGGCCCGGGATGACAGATGATGCCGGGAGGACAGATGATGCCGGGATGATAGACGGCGCCAGGAGGACAGATGATGCCGGGATGATAGACGGCGCCAGGATGACAGACGGTGCCGGGAAGACGGGGGCGCGCTGGGGCACGCGGTTCGACCGCCTCTTCAATGCGCCGCCTCGTCCAGTTTGGCGCCGGGTTTGACCGAGCGCAGCAGCGCCAGCATGTCGCTCTCGATGCGCTGGAGAGCCGCTTCGTTTTGGCCTTCAAAACGCAACACCAGCACCGGCGTGGTGTTGGAGGCGCGAATCAGGCCAAAGCCATCGGGCCAGTCCACGCGCAAGCCGTCGATCGGATTCACCACCGCGGGCGCTGCGAAGTTCGCTGCCGCCAGCAGTTGGTCCACCAGCGTGTGCGGCTCGCCTTCGGCGCATTTGACGTTGAGTTCGGGTGTTGAAAAACTGCTCGGCAGCGCTTCGAGCACCGCATTGCCATCGGGTGAGCGGCTCAGGATTTCGAGCAGGCGGCAGCCCGCGTACGTGCCATCATCAAAGCCGAACCAGCGTTCCTTGAAGAAGATGTGGCCACTCATCTCGCCACCCAGCGGCGAATTGACGGCCTTCATCTTGGCCTTGATCAGCGAGTGACCGGTCTTGAACATCAGCGGTATGCCACCAGCAGCTTCGATCGCCGGGGCCAGGCGCTGCGAGCACTTCACATCAAACAGAATGGTGCCACCCGGCACACGACTGAGGACGTCCTGCGCGAACAGCATCAGTTGCCGGTCCGGGTAGATGTTGTTGCCAGCGCTGGTCACGATGCCAAGCCGGTCGCCATCGCCATCAAAAGCCAGGCCAATTTCCGCATCGCCAGCGGCCAGCGCCGCAATCAGGTCGCGCAAATTTTCCGGCTTGCTCGGGTCCGGATGGTGATTCGGAAAATTGCCGTCCACCTCGCTGTACAACTCGGTTACTTCGCAGCCAATCGCGCGCAGGATCTCGGGTGCCGAAGCACCGGCAATGCCGTTGCCGCAATCCACCACGATCTTCATGGGACGCGCCAGTTTGATGTCGCCCACAATGCGCGCCCGGTAGGCCTGCTCAACGTTGATCTGCCGCAGACTGCCGCCACCCTGCAGCAACCAGGACTCGGCCTCCATCATGCGCCGAAGTGCCTGAATTTCGTCACCGTAAATGGCACGCCCTGCCAGCACCATCTTGAAGCCGTTGTAGTCCTTCGGGTTATGGCTGCCGGTGACCTGGATGCCGCTGCTGCACTCGGTGCTGGCGGCAAAGTACAACATCGGCGTCGTCGCCATGCCGATGTCAATCACCTCGATGCCAGCTGCCACCAGACCGCGCATCAAGGCAGCGCTCAACATGGCGCCGCTGAGCCGGCCGTCACGACCCACAGCGACCCTGGTTTCGCCCTCGGCGCGCGCCACCGTGCCAAAGGCGCGCCCCAGCGCCTCGGCCACCGCTTCATTGATCGTGCTCGGCACAATGCCGCGGATGTCGTAAGCCTTGAAGATGGAAGCTGATAACTGCATGTGAAATTCCTGAAAAGTGCCGCATGGCTGCTGCGCACCGGATTGTAGGGCGCCGAGCGCCTCATGGGCATGTCCGAAAACGGCTGAAATAAGCTCCATCCCGCAGCACCGTCCGCGTATCATGCACGTCATGCCATGCCCTGAAGATGAGTTGATGACCGAGCAGCACTACCTCGCTTTGAAGGCCAGGGATTCGCGCTTTGACGGACTCTTTTTTACCGGTGTGACATCGACTGGAATCTACTGCCGGCCAGTCTGCCGGGTGCGCACGCCCAAACGTGAAAACTGTCGGTTTTTCAGCCAGCCGGCGCAAGCCGAACGTGCGGGCTTTCGACCCTGCCTGCGCTGTCGGCCGGAACTCGCGCCGCGCGCTGGTGCCGGCAGCCATGGCGCCGAAGCGCGTGTCTGGTCGATGCAGGACGCCTCCAGCATCCTTGCCGGGCAAGCCGCCGAATTGATCGACGCACCTGAACGCTGGGGTGACACCACCCCCAGCATGCAGTTGCTGGCGCAGCGGATGGGCGTCAGCGACCGGCATCTGCGGCGCATCTTCGAGGCGCGTTTTGGTGTCTCGCCATTGCAATACCTGCAAACCCGGCGCCTGCTGTCGGCCAAGCAGTTCCTGACCGACACCACCCTACCTGTCAGTGAGGTAGCACGCTTGAGCGGCTTTGCCAGCGTGCGCAGCTTCAACACCGCTTTTGCCCAACACTACGCCTTGAACCCGAGTCAGCTGCGCCGCAGCGCATCCACCGGCGGTTCAGGCCGGGTCGAACCCGGCGTCATCCTCAAACTTGCCTACCGGCTGCCGTATGACGTCAACGCCATGCTGCAATTTTTTGCCAGCCGCAGCGTCGCCGGCACAGAGCAGATCTCGCTCCTGCCAGCGTACATGAGCATCAGCAGGACCGTCAGCGTCGACATTGGCCAACAGCATTACTCGGGCTGGCTGGTAGCGCGCTTTGATGCCGTCGGCCAGCGCCTTGAACTTCGCCTGAGCGACTCGCTGCGACCGGTGCTACCCGCCATGCTGGCACGCGTGCGATCCATGCTGGACCTGGACGCCGATCCATTGGCCATCAACGCCGTGTTGCACGCCAGCTTTCCGCGGGGTGACGGTTTGCGTGTGCCCGGCAGTCTGGACGGGTTCGAGCTCGCCGTGCGCGCGGTGCTGGGACAGCAGATAACCGTGGCGGCGGCGCGCACCCTGACGACGCGCCTGGTGCAAGCTTTCGGCGAGCCGATCGAGACGCCCATCGCCGGCTTGAACCGACTGTTCCCGCGAGCCGCCACGCTGGCCGACGCCAGCCCTGATGCTCTCGGGCGCCTGGGCATCGTCAAGCAGCGTCAGGCAGCCATCTTGGCGCTGGCACGCGCAGTGGTGGCGCAGGGCTTGCAGTTGCACGCGGGTGCCGATGTTGAAGCCACGATGGCTGCACTCAAAGCCCTGAGCGGCATCGGTGACTGGACGGCGCAGTACATCGCCATGCGTGCACTGCGCTGGCCCGACGCCTTCCCGGCCGGCGACGTCGCCTTGCACCGGGCTTTGGGCCTGCAAGGCAGCAAGCATCCTGCCAAAGAGGCAGAACTGAAATCAAAGGCCTGGCAACCGTGGCGCAGTTACGCCGTGATACGCGCCTGGAAGGAGTTAGCAACATGAAATTCGCTGCATCGACCGTGCAAACCCTGCACGACAGCGCCCTGGGTCCCATCCTGCTGGCCGCCAGCAAGAAGCAACTGGTGGGCATCTGGTTTGTCGGTCAGCATCATCAGCCCGACACATCGAACTGGGCAAGTGACGAGCATCATCCGCTGCTGCGGCGCGTCAAGACCGAGCTCGACGAGTACTTCGCCGGCCAGCGCCACTCGTTCGATCTGCCACTCGACATGGAGTGCGGCACCGCATTTCAACAAACCGTCTGGCGCGCCCTGCTGGCCATTCCCTATGGCAGCAGCACGAGCTACGGCGCTCTGAGCACTGTCATCGGCAGACCGAGTGCCGTGCGCGCCCTCGGTGGCGCCGTCGGGCGCAATCCCTTCAGCATTGTGGTGCCATGCCACCGCGTTATCGGAGCCAAGGGCTCGCTGACGGGCTACGCAGGCGGGCTGGAGCGCAAGAGCGCCCTGCTGCAACTCGAAGGCGTTCGTTGAACCCAGCTCACACCACCAAACCCTGGCTCGGCAAGTTCCTGTTGCTGGCGGCGCTCTGGGGTTCGTCCTTCCTGTTCATGCGCCTGGGTGCCCAGGAATTTGGCGCGCTGCCCACGGCAGGTCTGCGCGTGATGATCGCCGCCCTGTTCCTGCTGCCCTTGTTGCTGTGGCGTGGACTCGGGCCACAACTTGCAGCGCATTGGAAGAAGGTGTTCTTCATGGGCTTGTTCAATTCGGCCTTGCCCTTCGCCTGCTTTTGCTATGCCCTGCTGTCCATCAGCACCGGGCTGTCGGCGATTTTGAACGCCACCGTCCCCCTGTTTGGCGCGCTGGTGGCCTGGGTCTGGTTGAAGGACCGACCGCACGGCTCGCGCATCGTCGGGCTGCTGCTCGGCTTTGCTGGCGTTGCGCTGCTGGCCTGGGATAAAGCCAGCTTCAAGCCCGATGCCAATGGCCTGTCGAGCGCCTGGGCCATCATGGCTTGCCTGCTGGCCTGCTTGAGCTACGGCATATCGGCCAGTTTTACCAAGCGCCACCTCGGCGGTTTGCCCTCGCTCGTCACCGCCACCGGCAGTCAGCTCGGTGCGGCTCTCGGACTGGCCCTTCCCACCTGGTGGCTGTGGCCGCAGCGCATGCCGGGTAGTAGCGCCTGGCTGGCCCTGCTGGTGCTGGGCGTGCTGTGCACGGGCGTCGCCTACGTCCTGTTTTTCTGGTTGATTGAAAACGTCGGCCCGGCGCGCTCACTGACTGTCACCTTCGTCGTCCCGGTGTTTGCGGTGATTTATGGCGCGGTCTTCCTTCAAGAAACAATTTCGCTTTGGATGCTGCTGTGTGCCGCCATCATCATCTGCGGCACCGCGCTGTCCGCCAACCTGATCAGGTTCAAACCATGAACTCCGGTGTGCTTTACGCTTGCCTGGCATACGCCGCCTGGGGCTTGCTGCCGATCTTCTTCAAGCAGATCTCCCACGTCAATGCATTCGAAGTCGTGGCGCACCGCATGGTGTGGGCCCTGCTCTTCCTGCTGTGTGTGCTGCTGCTGCTCAAACGCTGGGCCTGGCTGCGAGACCTGACCCGCCAGCCCAAAGTCCTGCTGTCCTTTGGCGTATCGGCCCTGCTCCTGTCGGTAAATTGGTCGGTCTATGTGTGGGCTGTGCAAAATGCCCATGTACTTGATGCCAGTTTGGGCTACTTCATCCTGCCCCTGGTCAATGTGGCTTTCGGATTCATCTTCCTCAAGGAGCGACCACGCCCTGTGCAATGGCTGGCCATGGCATTGGCAGCAGCCGGCGTTATCTGGCTGACGCTGCAGGCCGGGCGCCTGCCCTGGATCGCTTTGCTGCTGGCGGCTACGTTTGGAATTTACGGGCTGCTGCGCAAGTTGGCTCCCTTGGGCGCGCTGGAGGGCCTGACGCTGGAAACGCTGTTGCTTTCACCCTTCGCGGCTGCCATGCTGGCGTGGTGGGCATGGCAGGGACAGGGCGCTCTGGTGCAAGGGCATGCACCCACCATGGCTTGGCTCCTGCTGGCCGGGCCGCTGACCGCCATTCCCTTGCTGCTGTTTGCCGCCGGTGCGCGACGCATTCCGATGGCCACGCTGGGCATCCTGCAATACATCTCGCCCAGCCTGCAGTTGCTGGTGGGTGTGTGGCTGTATGGCGAGGTCCTGGCTCCCGTACGCGTCATCGGCTTTTGTCTGATCTGGGTTGCTCTGGTCGTGTACAGCGTCGACAGCTGGTGGAGTGCTCGCCTGCAGCGATCTCCCTAGATTTCGCTCAGGCGTTCAGCCACCCAAACGCGAAACTCACCATTGATTTGAATCAACAGAAGTTGTTGGCAATGGAGTAGGCTGGGACCGTTGGTTGGTGAATCTTGTTTGGGAGGGCAAGAGTTGGAGCATATTCAACAAAGTCAATGTCCCGCCTCGGTTGGTCCCGAGAGTGACAGTTCTGTCGCTTTTAAGCCGTCTGTGGCCTTTCTCAAGACATCGATCACGACGCTACTGGCTGGAGCGGTGGTCACCATGATCGCTCAGCGCATCGTCGCGCCTGACCAGATCGAGCGGTCACTGGCACCCATGCTGGTTCTGATGATCGCTTTGATTAGCAGGTATCTTCTGTCGCGCAACAAGATCGTGGCCGCCAAATACGTCCTCGCAGGCGGCGTCTGGCTGGTGGTGGCAGCCGCTGCGTTGTTCACAGGGGGGGTGCTTGCCCCAGTCGTCATGACTTACCCGGCGATCATCATCAGCACCGCCTGGCTGCTCCATACGAGGGCTGCGTGGCTTCTGACTGCTTTTACCGTGGCCGCCACAATGGGTATGGGTCTAGCCGGATCATGGGCCTTGTTGCCAAGTTCGTGGCCCTCGTCAACGGCGATGTACGTCGGCGATCAAATCGTCATCTATGTTCTCTCGGCGACCCTTGCGGCCTTTCTGGTTCGCAGCTATAGAAGTCAGCTTGATGAACTGAACAAGGTCAGTTCGGCACTCAAGCAACACGCTCTCGACCTCGATCGGAGCAAATCGGAGCTGCAACGCGCCCAATCCGTCGCCAAAGTTGGCAGTTGGACCTACGACCTGATCGGTGACGAGATGACTTTGTCCCCCGAAACTTGCCGGATCTTTGGCCTGCCCGCGGGAACCTGCGGGAGCCATGATAGTTACCTCACCCGCGTCCACCCAGATGATCGACTTCTGGTTGAAAGTGCCTGGAACGCAGCTCTCAAAGGTGCAGCTTTTGATTGTGAGCACCGCATTTTGGTCGGCCAGTCGGTCCAGTGGGTGCGCCAGCGGGCCAAATTCGAGTTCGCATTGAACGGCACAGTGATCAGCGCCGAAGGTACGACGCAAGACATTACGGATCGCCGGCAAGCCGATGCGGCGCTGAGAGCCAGCCAGGAGCGACTGCAACTGGCTTTGAGCGGCGGTGAACTAGGGCTTTGGGACTGGCATGTTCCCAGCGGCGAGGTCTTGTACTCCGAACACTGGTTCTCTATGCTGGGCTTGCCTAAGGGCGCGGCCAAGCTCGATCTGGAGAGCTGGGTCAAGCTGATACACCCGGATGACCTGACTGGCGTGAATGCGGCACTTGAGTCCCATCTGAAAGGGCAGGTTCCAACGTACGAGTGCGAGCATCGAGTGCGTCACGCAGACGGTCGATGGTTGTGGCTGCTTGATCGAGGAAAGGTCGTTGAATGGGACAAGACCGGCGCACCCGTCCGGGCTGTAGGTACTTTTTTCGACATCACGCAGCGCAAGCAAGCCGCGCTGGAGCTGGCAAGCAGCAAGAACCGCTACGAAGGCGTTCTCCAAAACATGATGGACGCCTACTGGCGCGTTAACGAGAAAGGCCGGATCGTTGAGGTAAACCAAGCTATCTGCCAAATGCACGGCTACTCGAAGGATGAATTGCTGCGGATGTCGATTTCCGACTTTGAGGTGATCGAGTCGGCAGAAGACACGCGCAAGCATGCCGAGACAATCACGCGCCAAGGGCGCGACATTTTCGAGAGCCAACATCGTTGCCGTGACGGCAGGATTATTGACGTGGAGATCAGCGCCATCATGGCGTCTGACGCGCCGGGCTGTGTCGATGCTTTCCACCGCGACATTACCGAACGCAAGGGCTTGGAGCACCAAATACGTGAACTTGCGTTTCATGATCCACTGACCAAACTGCCCAACCGGCGTCTGCTCAATGACCGACTGGCGCAGGCCACGACGTCCAACAAGCGCAGCGGCTTCTACGGTGCACTGCTATTCCTGGATCTGGACAATTTCAAGTCACTGAACGACGAGCATGGGCATGTGGCGGGCGATCTGCTATTGGTGGAAGTGGCAAGTCGGCTGCGCGGGTGTGTGCGTGAAGTAGACACCGTGTCGCGCCTTGGCGGTGATGAATTTGTAGTGCTGCTGGGCGACCTGACATCGGACCAGGCCCACGCCACAGAACAGTCGAACAAGCTGGCCGAGAAAATCCGCATCACCCTGGCGCAGCCCTACGTGATAGCCGGGCGCAACGAGTCTGAAGCCATCGAGCACCAGTGCAGCGCCAGCATTGGTGTGGTGCTGTTCTCCAAGGAGCACCAGGATCTGGAGAACCTTATGAAGTGGGCCGATGCCGCGATGTACCGCTCCAAGGCCGACGGCCGCAATCGCATCACCTTCATGGTCGAAAGGCGCAAGCAGCAGCGCGCTTGATCAACCGAAGTATCAAAGCACGGTATGACCGAGCGCAGGCAAGCGACTTCTTGCGCTTTGCAGGGTCTCCTTCACGACCTCAGCCACAACAACGCCCATGCCCTGCGCGTGCTCTGCCAGAATCTCGCCCCAGGGTCCAATGATCATGCTGTGGCCCCAGGTCTTGCGCTCGTTTTCGTGCACACCGCCCTGGGCAGATGCCAACACAAATGCCAGGTTTTCGATGGCACGCGCACGAAGCAGTATTTCCCAGTGTGCCTGCCCGGTCGTGAAGGTAAACGCGCTTGGCACCAGCAGGATGTCCGCCCTCAACTGGCGATACAACTCGGGGAAGCGCAAGTCATAGCAGATGCTCATACCGATGCGATAGCTATGGCCGTCGACCGACGCAAGGTCAAAGGTCACGGCTTGCCCGCCGCGTTCGAGAACGCAGGACTCGTCGTAACTCTCCTGTCCATTGTCAAAACGGAACAAGTGAATCTTGTCGTAGCGTGCAACGCATCGGCCATCGGGATGGAAGACCAGTGAGCTGTTGCGAGCCCGAACCGGGTCCGTGGTGGCCAGCGGCAGCGTGCCGCCAACGATCCATATCCCGAGTCTTCGCGCGCTCTGACTCAAAAAGTCCTGAATGGGGCCGCTGCCAAACGCTTCCTGAACCTCCAGCTTGTCGCTGTCCTGCAAACCCATGAGACAAAAATACTCAGGCAATACAGCCAGTTCAGCTCCCTGGGCGGCGGCCTGTTCCAGCAGTTGCCCGGCTTGCACGAGATTACGC
>Ga0194063_10001389_pt1 | contig 15768 bp, 17 predicted proteins | sample SepL3720m_MetaG_FD_155459 | JGI IMG/M metagenome (GOLD analysis project Ga0194063, IMG submission 155459) | Anoxic zone freshwater microbial communities from boreal shield lake in IISD Experimental Lakes Area, Ontario, Canada - Sep2016-L373-20m | ecosystem: Environmental > Aquatic > Freshwater... | reverse complement strand
ATATACATGGTGGCATAAAAGACAAATGGGTTAAATCTGGTTTTGAAAATGGACTTCTTGGCTACCCTACGAGCGGAGAAATTCCTTCAGGAAATGGCGTATACCAAACATTCCAGGGTGGTACAATTTACTGGTCTATTGAGGCTGGTGCAACACGATTCACTAATGATTTCTACGCGACATGGACAGCCTATGGGTCCGAAGCTGGGTTCTCTGGTAAACCTGCAACTGATACCCTTTGCGGACTAATTAATAATGGTTGTTACCAACTTTTCAAAACAGGAGCTATCTATTGGACAGCTGGAACAGGTGCTCAGTATATACATGGTGGCATAAAAGACAAATGGGTTAAATCTGGTTTTGAAAATGGACTTCTTGGCTACCCTACGAGCGGAGAAATTCCTTCAGGAAATGGCGTATACCAAACATTCCAGGGTGGTACAATCAATTGGGACCCTACTTCAGGCGCGTCTATAGTGTATAATTAAACCTATGATTAAATCTATAATTAAACCTATTATTATTGTTGGCGCCGGGCTTTCCGGTGCAACACTCGCGCGCAAATTTGCCGAAGATGGCGAACAAGTTATTGTAGTTGATAAACGAGACCACATTGGTGGAAACACATACGATTTTATTAATGAATACGGCGTATTAATGGCCAAATATGGCGCACACATTTACCATGATTCTGACGATGAAACATGGGAATTTGTTAGTCGCTTCACTGAATGGTTACCCTACGAACACCGAGTAAAGAGTTCTGTTGACGGTAAACTCGTACCTGTGCCAACTAACATTGATACCTACAACGAAGTCTTAGGGATGAACTTTACAGACGGCGAAAAACTAAAAGAATGGGTTGAATCACAGCACAAAGAAATTACAGAACCTAAAAACTCGGAAGAGTCTGCCCTAAAGCGTATAGGTAGCAACATTATCTACGAAAAAATGTTTAAAAACTATACTAAGAAACAATGGGACAAATATCCTGCCGAGCTCGACGCATCAGTCATGGAGCGAATCCCTGTTCGATACGACCATAACGATCGTTATTTCGGAGATAAATACGAAGGTATCCCAAAGCACGGCTACAGTGTTATGGTTCATAATATGCTCGACCATAAAAATATTCGAGTAATTCTTGGGCGAGATTACAAAGACATAAATCTTGAAAAGCCTAAATTATTTTTCTATACCGGAAAAGTAGATACATATTTTAGTGAGAAGTTTGGTAAATTAGAATACCGATCAATTGAGTTCGAACACGAAACGCTGAAACAAAAAAGCTATCAAGATCATGCAGTAGTAAACTACCCTGAGGAAAAGTATGCATTCACTCGTATCATCGAGCACAAAAAATTCTTTAATCAGGACATCCCATACACAACAATTACGCGCGAGTACTCTGTTGCCGATGGCGAGCCATACTACCCAGTCCCAAACCAAGCTAACCGAGATCTTTATGAACGTTACAAAGTTGAGGCAGATAAGCTTGAAAAACAAGGCATATACTTTGTTGGTCGCCTTGCATCATACAAATATTTTAATATGAACCAGGCTGTGCACGCAGCACTTGATCTCTACGAGCGTATTAATAAATAATACAGCATTAAAAACTGCTTAAAAAATGTGCTATATTAGTACATTTCTCAACAGTTGTAGTCTAATTACCTTAAAAGAAGTATCTTCAGACGTTTCTGGATTGGATTAACTACCAGTAAATCAACTATTGTTGCTATCATTAGGCTTATTAGATAGACTATCGTTGTAATAACCAGCCTAATAAGAACGCCACTTACCACATTATCAGATCCCCTAAGTTGTTTTGGTAAAAGCTGTAGGTAGGAGAAGATAAAACAAAAGTGAATTAAATATATGCCATACGCTCTATTTCCCACAAATTCAACTATCCTCTTTACTTTGTCTCCAGTTATTTGGATATTCTTAAATAATAGAAAGAGAGCGATTGCCACAGCTGGATAAAAAACAGCCGACAAAATAGCTTTCCACGCTGGAAAAGGTTCGCCACCAGAAGACAATGACAGTTGAGGCTCTAGCACAAAAATAAGACCAAAAATAACAACTAAAGCACCAGCCAACGCATACATTCCTGATAATAGTTTTGTTGATATCTTAATCTTATCTATAACGTAACCCAATATATAATAGCCTGCCCATATTCCAAATACAGGGGCAATGAATTGTGACAGAATAGTCGTAACCCCAAGCAAATTTTCTAATGCTATGACTGCTGAGCATCCAAATAATAAACCAAGCAGCACATAAGTTTCTTTTATTTTTAGGCTACTCAACATACGGCCCAAGAATGGAGTAAAAATCATCAAAGAGAATATCGTTGGAACAAACCACCAACTAGATATCAGTAGCTGATAAATAGTTTTTAAAAAGACATTGTAATTTAAGATATTAACCCCGTCATCCCATGCACCAAATATCTTTATACCCACAAACCTCAATACCCAAAAGGCGATCGCATAAAATGCAACCGGCAAAAGCAAGTCAATTACCTTCTTTGAGTAGAATTTTCGATATCCCCCTATTCCCAACTCAGTTGCCTGTGTGAGATTAAACTTACCCGAAACCATAAAGAACAATCCATTACATACAAGCGCAAGTATATCAGTAAACCAAAAAAGACCCATCTGTTTTGAGCCATACGTTGGCATATAATTGAGCATAAAACTCGAGTGGACATAAACAACTAAAAACATAGCAACAGCACGTATGAGATCGTATTGTGGTATACGTACTTTTTTCTCTTTTAGTAGGCTCATATTAGTCATTGATTATACACCAAATACACAACAAACATAATATGTACTCTACGCAAAATGATTTGTTATTTTCTTATTAATATTCGCAATCGCTTGCGGATATTAATAATAATTCGAAGAGCGTACAGCCTCGCCCCAATAGGTTCTCCGTTCTCAAAAAATCTTGCCACAATATCAGAAAATTTAACAGCTGGAGCGTCTATATATCGCTCAAAGAGCACTGTCACTAAAACAGTTATTGGTATATTTACTAAGAATGTGAAGAGAACCGTCATATTATAACCGAGACGAGGATAAAGCACTAAGAAAGTCAGCACGCCTGTCGTATACAATACCGGCAAATGAACAAGATAGAGGGAAAAGGTATATTTTCCCAAAGCGCTAACCTTTGGTTTTTCCAGCCATGAAGTAAGCCTCTTGCTTACAAGAACAGAAAATATTAAGAGAGTAGCACCTATAGTAAGATATAAAACAAGATAATTAATCGTAATACCGGTAAAAAATCGCGTGTTTATGATGATATATATTGAAGCTGGTGCGCTCCAAGTATAAGTACCAAAAAATATAGCCCCTACTAGAGCAGTTACTATCCAACGCTTTTTCTTGAAAGTTTCCAGACGACCTGAGGCGTATAGGTCAGCCAAGGCCATGCCAAATATAAATGGCAAATACCATGTATTAAAAGTAATAATCATAGCCATCAAATAACTTATCCATCTATATTTTGATCTCCCAAACAAAAGCGCAAAAGCAAATACAATGAATGAGCCAATAAACTCGGTCGCCATCGTCCAAAGAACATTATCATATCCACTCTTTCCCTCAAGAAAAATCCCTACCGTTCCGCTATATAAAGCATCGAGAAAATGTGGAGTAAAATTCCAACCCTGACCTAATAGCCAGCTCGAGCCTGTAATATTCGCTGCTTTAGCAACATATTGAGGGAAACCAAGTTTCATAAGTATGCAGCACCCTATCGTTATCGCCAACGCTGGCAACATCAGTCGTAAATAGCGCTTCGCGGCAAGTTTCTTAATAATGCTCTCATTTTTTGTTTGGAAGAACCCTATAGTCAAAACAAAACCGCTTAATACAAAAAATATTGCTACTGCTAATGAACCAGAAAACAATAATGCAAGAGGAGTCCCGTGTATGTTATCTTCGAAACGCATGTGCTGAACTGCACCCGAACCCAGTATCAAGAACGGGAAAAAAGCAAACGCAAAATGGTGGAGCACAACAACAATAGCAGCCAGCCCCCTGATACCCTCGAGCGCCACAAACCGCTTGTTACCCACTTTTATTTTTATACCCTCACAAAAACTTAATATACTAAGTATAGGTCATTTTTTCTGGTTTCTCAAGAGGAGCAACACGCTGCCAATAACACCCACTAACTGTACCCAAATCAACTTGGATATTATATGTTATAATTATTATTATTATGACAACACAAAATTCCTCACCTAAAGTCTCTATCCTTGTACCAATTTTCAATGTAGAAAAGTACCTACGACAATGCCTCGATAGCGTTGCAAACCAATCCTTAAAAGACATCGAGATTATCTGTATTGATGATGGCTCAACCGATAGTTCGCTTGAAATTATTCAAAGTTATGCAAGGAAAGACCCTCGTTTTATTGTAATCACAAAAAAGAATTCTGGATACGGAGACTCAATGAACAAAGGCCTCGAAAAAGCGCGTGGCGAGTACATAGGAATAGTTGAGTCCGACGATTGGGCCGATATTGATATGTTCGAGAGCCTTTATAATATTGCCAATAAAAATAAAGTTGACGTCGTAAAGAGTAACTTCTATTTCTATAGTGGACTTGGCAATAGTAACAAAAAGTTTCAACTTGTTAACCATGTAGATACTGGAAAAGTTATTAACCCTCTTGAAACAATCAGCGTTTTCTTTCCACAAGCTGCAATTTGGACAGGTCTTTATAAAAAATCATTCCTAAACAAGAATTCTATTAAATTTTTACCGACACCTGGTGCATCATATCAAGATACCGGATTTAATTTTAAAGTCTGGGCAAGTGCAAAAAGAGCATACCTAACAAATGAAGCGTATCTCCACTATCGAATTGATAATGATAACTCTTCCGTAAAGTCAAAAGGCAAAATTTTTGCCGTTGTTGATGAAATGAAAGATATGTACAGATTTGCAAAAGAAACAAAGCACTTTAAACAGCTAAAACCTATTCTGTTCCAACGTAAATACGAAATTTACATGTGGAATTATGGACGGCTCACTAGTGGTGCGGCGAAAGAATTTATCGTACACGTCAATAAAGAACTTCAGTCTGATAAAAAGAAAAAACTTTATGACACAAGCCTACTAACAAAGAAAGAAAAGACCATTTTTGATATTATTGCGACCTCTCCATCTCTCTTTTATTTACTTAAATTTACAACAAACACAAAGAAGCTCTTAAAACGAGGCGTTAAAAAGGCAGCTCGAACAATACTACCTGCACACCGTTATTTACACATACATAGGATGGATAATGCTTTGATGACGGATAAAATTGACGACTTACGCTACCATATCGATATCATAAATCGCTTAAATAAAAAATGAAAGCTAAAAGACCATCAATTAGTATAATTGTTCCTATCTGGAATACTGAAAAATACCTTCGTAGGTGTCTATTAAGCCTAGTGACTCAAACTATAAAAGATATTGAAATCGTCTGTGTAAATGATGGTTCCCCTGATAATTCACTTGATATTATAAACGAATTTGCTGCAAAAGACTCACGTATTAAGGTAATAAACCAAAAAAATCAAGGCGTTGCCGTAGCGCGTAATGTTGGTTTAAAAAACGCCACTGGCTTATATGTAATGTGGTGCGACAGTGACGACGAATACATGCCAGATATGTGCAAAAAAATGTTTAATGCTATAGAAACTCAAAAGGTTGACATGGTAATATGTGCTATAAATGTCATTAACGATAAGCTTGATAGTAAATTAACTGGTGATATTGGAGAATATGTCCGCTTAAAATTCTCTGGTAAACAATCTGTAAATTGGAATTTGATAGTGCATACAGATGTATCATTACCTTCTAAAATTATGAAGAAATCATTAATAGATAAGTATAAAATGCATTTCCCAGATGGTTTACATTTCGAAGACGCGTACTTCTTTGACCAGTACTTCACAGCTTCTAAGATAGTCTATTACATGGATGAAAAATTATATTACTACCATCGAAACAACGATAGTATTATGTCACGATCGTTCAAAAAAACGAATATCTCTCTAGATTATATAGAAATTATCCCACGAACCTATGCCTACCTGAAAGCTAATAACCTATTTGACAAGTATAATGACTTTTTTTGGCATCGATTCATACAATACTACGCATTTTCATATGATAACGCCCCTGCATTGAAAAAGTTATACGTCTACAACTGGGGAAAATCCTTTATTAACCAGCACAAGGACGATCTAACATTAACAAGTAAGAATATAGTAACAGATCTTTATAAACTGGTATCACCACTACGCTCAGGTAAAATGTTTGCGAAAAAAATCGCTAAAAAATATATACCCATAAAAGCCTACAACTTCATTAAGAATATATTAAAAGATCGACTTCGCCGCTAATCTTTTGACTTAATAAATTTTCGCTTTATATTGCCTATAAGTAGTTTGACTAAGCTCTTGATTCCTATATGGCCATTAGATATATCCCTAAGACGTGTAAAATCGGCAGTAACCTTTGTAATATTATGGTTCAATTCAATAAGGCTCTTATTGAGATTAATAATATTAGCGCTAAGATTATCAATATGTTTATTCTTTGCCTCAATATACTTAGGCAAAACTTCTAAAACATATTCCAAATTGTTCTCTGACTTTAAAAGCCCTGCTTTTACTAAATTATCTATACGCCAAGTCTTACTTATAAATGCTTGTTTATTAATTCGATTATCAAGATTAGTATCAAATCCATATTCTCGCGCTAGTTTACGATAAAACTTTCGCAATAGTTCAACATACTCTATATACCCAACAGATTTGCCATCTATAGAGTTACCAGTCATCCTGTTGCCCAAGTTACTACCATTGGCACCGTATACTACATTACGACGATAAAAAATTAACGGGCTTGAAACCAGTACTAACTTCTTAGCTCCCAATAAGGCCTGTGGCGTCCAGAAATTGTCCTCGTATAACCTGTAATTTGCAATACCCCAGTCGACACTGTCAACCACCTTACGGGAATATAATTTACCCCAGACCGTCATGTATTGAATACCTGGAAGACCCCCATCGCCAAATAAAGAGTAGCGCGTTATTAGTTCTTTGGTTTCTATAATATTTGTTTTGTGTTGCTCGTTTATTGCTAGAATTTTGTCTTTTGTATCAAGATCGGTGAATTCCTTTGACGCATAAATTGCAACATCAGCATCATTACCAAGCAAAGTTTCCAAGGAACTCTTTATATTGTCTTTGTGAAAGAAATCATCCGAATCTAGAAATGTAATATATTTACCATGAGATACCTCAAAGCCAGTCATTCGCGCCTTATTGAGGCCCTCATTCTTTTCTTTATGTATAACTTTGATTCGTTTGTCTCGTTTTTGCCAAATGTCACATTTTTTACCAGACCCATCCATCGTGGCATCATCTACAATAATTATCTCAATGTTTCCATAAGTTTGATTTATTACTGACTCCACGCACTCATCAATATATTGTTCTACATTATAGACTGGTATCACTACTGAGACTAAAGGTTTGCTGCTCATTTTTTTATAATCCTTGCCTTAATATTCACAAGTATATTGCGTGTTGACCCTTTGGTTGATTTAGCAACCGCCAAGTCCTGTTCAAGATTTATAATAGCATGCTTTTGCCTTACACTATTCTCATAAAGCTCTCTCCATTCAAAATCATCACGTCCCCCCATAAGCCTTTCCATACCTTCCAAATACTCATTATATATCTGCAAAAAATAGATGTCACTCCTACTGTTGGCTTCACGATTTAACCATGGTTTTACTGGACCTGTATAATGCGCAGCTATTATTCCGTCGAAACTATGTAAATCTCTATAGAAGTCATAGCTCATATATTGATATTTCTGGGGCATACTTTTAATTTTTCCCCTGCATACGATATTAAGAGCGTCCTGATCCTGGTACTTTAGCTTGCCCTTATATTTATCCCCTATAGTTACGTCAAAAAGTTTCTTCGAAACTCCATCTTTACGAATCTGCGCAAGATTCATTAGTAAAAAACCGGCGTTATAGTACTTTTCTGTGGTATTCTCAAATCCTATATCATTAAGGTGTTCCTTTTGGTCATTCATCACCCAGTTATCCTGGACTGCCGCATATAAGTTACTGCCTAACGATGTCTGCCACACTGGTAAAATATCAGCGTTAAACAATATATCTCCGTCTATATATAGTATCTTTTCAATATCAGGCAACTCATCTGCTATAAAATACCTATAATAGGTGGCTATCGATATGTAATCTATAACAAGAGTTTTTGAAAATTTCTCTTGTATTTTTTTAGCATTAATTTCTTTAAATATAATTTTAGAATTTGTAAAAAAATTTACAAGTTTCTCTAGTTCAAGCTGGCTTTTACTACTAAGCCCGGCATGCATTATATAAACATGTATTTCATGGTGCGGATTGTTTTTAAATAGAGAGTATAGTGCGACTTTTGATGGAAATACATATCCATCATCAAAACACATCGCTATATTTATAATGCTAGTCATTATATCCCCACAAGCCCCTTTTGTGGAAAATGTCCCCATTTGGCGATCCAGTGGTGCTGCTTATTTTAAAGATAACTGCATCTTTCATATCAGTAAAAGCTAGCTCTGTATCGCTATCCCTGTACTGACCCCTTCTCCATAGCTCTGCGATGAACTTGACTTCAGAGCCCTCACTTATATCATTTGTAGAATATGAATATCGGACTTTATTTATACCGATTTTGTTTTTTACTCCTTTGTCGCGTATAGTATCAAATACTATTGGAGCATTATTAATATATAGAGCCACAGACGGGAATACCGCTGCTAAATCGGATTTTTCTTCCAATTTATACGATATCTCTACTGTCATATTATTTCCAGATTTTAATACTTGATCAGATATCGGCTTTACTGCCAATTTATAGATATCCTTCTTGGTGTTATTGTCTACATTGGTATTTGCGGTTGTACCTGAAGTTGTATTTGTAGTGTCATAATTAATCAGTGTATATTCATTTGCTACATCAAGAGGACCACCTTCTAAAACAATTTTTCCATTCTTAATTAAGACTGCTCGGTCACAATACTTTTTTACTGACGCCATATCGTGGGTTACCAATATCACTGTCTTATTCTTATCATTACGTATTCTTCTAAAATAGTCGCTGCATTTACGCTGAAAAGCTTCATCTCCCACCGCCAAAACTTCATCTAAAACGAGAATGTCTGTATCGGCGCGTATAGCAATACTAAACGCCAGACGCACCTGCATTCCAGAAGAATAATTTTTCAGTTTCTGGTCCATGAATCGCTGTAGTTCGGCAAATTTAACAATCTCATCATACATGGCATCCATCTGTTTATTGCTAAAGCCCATAAGCGCGCCATTCATATATACATTTTCACGGCCTGTAAGTTCAGGGTTAAACCCAACGCCTAGCTCAATAAATGGCGTGAGACTACCATTAACTTGGATGTTACCTTTATCGGGTACATAGATCTCTGAGATAAGTTTTAATAGGGTACTTTTTCCCGAACCATTACGCCCAACAATACCAAAGAACTCGCCTTTTTTCACATCAAACGATATATCATCTAGAACATTTTGTATCTCATATCCCCGTTTTTTGTTCTTTTTAAATAAATTGGTGATTACTTGCTTAATCCCACTATGCTGCTCATGTGGCAACTTGAAGTTTTTAGAAACCCTTTTTACTGAAATGGCAATTCCTTTATCACTCATCTATATCTGCTCCGAGAACTTAGACTGATTTTTGCGAAAATACAAAGCCGCTAAAATAGCGACCGCGAAAATTATTGCATATGGCACGATTAGCCATATTGGATTTGAAAATAACTGATCCGCGGTGATAACATTTTCATGACCGACCAATTGTGCGCGACCATTTTGTAATAACACTGCGACCGGGCTAAGCATAAGAAGACGTCCTGCAAAATTATTGTAATTTAATACCGTTTGTAGTGGGTAAATAATAGGAGTGGCATAGAATAGTGCTTGCATAAGAATCTCCCATATATACCCCACATCTCGGAACTTAACATTTACAGCAGACAAGAAAAAAGCTAGGGCCAATGAAAATAAATACAGCATAAGTACCGATAGAGGAAACAACAGCGCGCTCCAGCCAAAATTAACTCCATCAAAAATCATAAATACAAACACCACTGCCAGGTTGAGTAAAAAATTAATAAGAGCAGATATAGTCGCTGATATTACCAGGATATACTTTGGAAAATTAATCTTACGAAGCAAATCTCCACGTCCCACTATTGACTGCATACCCTGATTTGTAGCCTCTAGAAAGAAGGTCCACATCACAATACCAAGTAATAGCGCCACTGCAAAATGGGGGACCCCCGCTCCAAATCGCAAAAAACGCACAAACACGACATACATAATAGCAAAAAGCATCAATGGCTTTAAGAGTGACCACAGATAACCTAGCGCCGATCCTTGATAGCGAAGCTTGAAATCTGTTTTAACAAGTTCACTAAGCAAAATCTTGTTTTTCTTACTCAAAATATTTGATGCTTTCATAATCTATTTTCGCTTCATAACTTTTAGTAATCTACCTGGAATAATCGTTTTAATAAATTCATTTCGACTGTCCTGGCGATATTTAAGGTCACTTATTATATATCCAGCCCCAAAAACGCCATCTTTAAGGTCTTTTCTTAAATACCGATTTGCAACCAGAGTAACATACTTTCGATGACTATACTTAGCAAAGCTATTATCTTTCGAGCCCACACGATGATGATAGTTGGCTAGTGCAAACCCTGGGTCTAAAAATCCAACTTCATACTCTTGCAAAAAACGTATTCCGAATTCCCAGTCAGCAACCACAGGTAGAGATTCATCATATTTCCCTACTTTTTCATATGCAGTTCGACGAAATACAAAAGCATTTGTCATTAGCTGATTATCTATAAACTGCCTATAAAGACTAACTGCTTGTAGATCCGGCATAAGCCGTTCTGATTTAATTATTCTTATGGAGTCTCTATTGATTTTTTCGATAACTTTATCTGTTCGCACCACTACTCCACCAGCATCCTTTGTGTTCTCTAAATAATTAATGGTTTGAAGCAAAAAGTCTTCATGCCAAGTGTCATCATCATCATGTATTGCAACATATACTGAATCTACTCTATCTATACTCTCATTGAGTATAGTGTCGGGGGCATTACTTGGTTCTATGCGATGAAATAACTTAATTTTAGACTTTATTTCAGGAATTTGAGAATTAATTATACACTCTATTGCATCCTTATCCCCACCATCATTAACAATTACATGAACATAATCATCATAGGTCTGCTTAGCGACAGATCTTATAGCGCGTGGCAAAAATGCCAATCGATCTTTCGTCCTTGTAATAACTGCAATTTTTAACATATACTTAATTAATTATATCAGGAATATGGGTCTTTTATATAATATCCGTCACAACCTGATTCCCTAAAAAACTACAATACTAGCATGTTACTCAATAATTTATTGTTTTCAAAATACCTAGAATTAATTGTGACAACACCTATTTTATTTAGGGGTTACAATTTCTGATATATATACCCCGATGATATAATGTTAGTAATGAAAAAAATAAGCATATTAATACCAGCATACAATGAACAAGATGTACTTGCTCCTTTATACCAACGATTAGATAAAATGAGTGACGAAAATAAATCATATGAGTTTGAATTTTTATTCGTAAATGACGGTAGTCGAGACAAGACTTTAGAAATTATAAAAAATTATGCTGAAAAAGACAGCCGAATATCATATGTTAATTTATCTCGAAACTTTGGCAAAGAAACAGCTATGATAGCTGGCTTTGACCATGTGACTGGCGATGCGACGGTTGTAATTGATGCCGATCTCCAAGACCCACCAGAGCTAATTCCTCAAATGATTAAATTCTGGGAAGAGGGGTATGATGATGTTTATGCAAAACGCAGTAGTCGTGAAGGCGAATCTTGGTTAAAGAAATTTACTTCGCGAATGTTCTATCGAATACTTCAAAAGACGACCAACATACCAATTCAAATTGATACAGGTGACTTTCGCCTACTAAGCCGCCGATGTGTTGAGGCGCTAAAACAAATTCGTGAGTCACAACGATATACAAAAGGCATGTTCAGTTGGATTGGATACAAGAAAAAAGAAATTGTTTATAGCCGTGACAGAAGGCTAGCTGGTAACACTTCATTTAATTACCTAAAATTAATCAATTTTTCAATTGATGGGCTAACATCATTTACCACATCTCCACTCAGAATATCTTCTATCCTGGGATTTTTAGTATCTTTAGTAGCTTTTATTTTTATAATAATTGTTATTATTAAAACTACTGTATTCGGTGACCCAGCCCTTGGCTGGCCATCACTAATGGCAGTTGTGTTATTTATGGGAGGCGTCCAACTATTATCACTAGGTATTATTGGAGAGTATGTCGGACGTATATTTAACGAAACCAAACAGCGACCACTTTATTTTGTTGAGGAGTACCACAATGGAAAAACTAATAAAAAAACACGCTGATAAAATACGCTTCCTAATGGTGGGTGGAACAAACACCTTAATTGACTTTGTAATATTATTCTCTTTATTTAATTTCCTTGGCATGCCAAAACTTTATGCTAACATAATATCTACCTCAATCGCCCTTACGTTCAGTTTATTTGCCAATAAAACTTTTACATTTAAAGATAAAAGCAAGAACACAAAACAACAAACTATTAGATTCCTGGTAATAACACTGTTTGGTTTATGGGTAATCCAAACAATTATAATTGAAGGTGTAAAAATAATTATCGGTCAGTCTATAACAGATAATAATTTAATCCTCGCTATAGGTAAATTAATTGCTACCTGCTTTACTCTAGTATGGAATTATCTTATGTATCGTAAGTTTGTATTTAATAACAATACCGACCAAGAAGCTTAACTATTATAGCTCTGTTGATATTGCTGTATACTATAACTATATATGAATAAAAAGCGCATTATAATCATCCGCAACTCCAATAATGATAACTTAAGTAGCAGCGATCGTTTCCCTGTCTTACTAGCATCTTTGCTAGCATCTAATAACTATGAGCCAATTATAGTTTCTCAATCCCCTAGGTTGCTATCTTATGCTAGAGAAAACAGTATTAAAACATCCCGTGGCAGATGGTTTAAAAGACAAAATTGGAGTGGTAAATATGCTCTACTGTTCCCTGTGTATTTTATCTGGCAAATTATACTAACTATTTGGTATTGGGGTTTGTTTGTAAAAAAACAACCAGATATAATTCATGTCCAAAGTAGGGATGATTTCATCGCAGCTACAATCGCTGGAAGACTGCTTCGTAAAAAAGTCATTTGGACTGATCCTGAAGAGCTAAAATACATCTGGAAAAATGTAGATAGATGGTTCAAAAATCCAGTTGGTAAATTTGTATATTTTGCAGCAAAGTTTGCTCACACAATTACAGTTTTCAGCGAAAACGAAAGAATGCTAATTAATGAAGATATAGCTGCAGGCGGACAAGTCTGGCAAAAAATAAAGGTCATATATAACGGCGTTATCGATATAGCTGATCAATATAAAAATAATGATAAAGATAAATCATTTAAGTTTTGTGTTATTAGCCACCTAACTATAGACAAAGGTGTTAGCGAAGTTATTAATGCCTTTAATAAACTATCTAAAGAATATAAGGGCATAAAACTAGATATTATAGGTGAAGGCCAGGAAGAAGTTAATCTACGAGAGGAAGCCGAAGGAAACAATAGCATCCAATTTCTTGGTGCTCAAAATGAGATATCAAAATATCTAGGCAATTCTGATGCCTTTGTTAGACCAACCTATCATGATGGTTTTAGCTTAGCATTAATAGAGGCTAGCATGTTGTCTTGCCCAATTATAGCTACAGCTGTTGGCGGTAACATAGAAATAGTGAAGAATAACGAGACTGGTATATTAATACATCCTAAAGACGCCCTAGCGCTCTATGGGGCCATGGAGATTATCTATAAGGATTCGACCCTCAGACAAAAACTCGCCTCTAATGCGAGAAAACAATACGAGGAGTTATTCCAGCTTGATAAAATTGTCATGAAAGATTTTATCCCACTTTATGAAGAATCTAAAAAATAAGTTAATAATTTTAGCTAAAGATAAGATAGTACCTAAGGCAAAAAAATTTCTTAGAAATTGTACCAATAAAGTCTATCCATCAATAACAATAGGGACTGATATTTTAATTGATTTTCTAATCTTATTTATATTATTTAATCTATTTAAAATGCCAATCTTTTACAGTAATATAATCTCAACATCAGTGGCCTTATTATTCAATTACCTTACTAACAAAAATTACATCTTAAGACATAAGAATAAAGTTGCCGAGGATAAAATTAGAGCTTTTTTAGTTATTACGTTCTGTGGATTTTGGCTTATACAACCTATGATAATAACTATTACAAAATCTATCCTAGACCAAAATATTAATAATGATAATGTGATATTAATAATTGGTAAAATACTTGCGAGTATGGCAAGTATTTATTTCATTCATTTCTTATATATTATGATTATATCCAAAAAACAAGCCTAGAAATCCCTATAGACTTCTTTTCTGTGGGCAACTTTAATAACAATAATGACTAATTTGTTATTTACTATTTCATAAATAACCCTGTAGTTACTGTGCCTTATCCTATATAGAGCCTCTTGGCCTTTAAGTTTCGTTGATCCTTGAGGTACTGGGTCAACAGATAAGGATTTTATCTTTTCTATAATAGTAAGCCTAATATTATTAGGTAGCTTCCTAAGATCTTTTTCTACTGACTTCTTATACAGTAGAGTGTACATAATATTATAATAAGCCTTCGGCTTTAAACTTAGAGACTAAATCGTCAAAAGAATAAGTAGGTTCATTTTCACGACTTTTTGCATCCTCAATATCTTCTGAGTCTTCTAATAATTGATACTTGACTGCATCTTCAATTAGCTTTGAAACTGTTTCGTCTGATTCAGCTGCACGAATCTTCAATGATCTAAATAGGGTGTTGTTAATTGTAATTGTTGTGCGCATACTAATTCTCCTTAGCTAGATGTTAGCATAAATGCATCAAAACATCAATATGCATCAAGACTAAGAACTAATTTGAGCAATAGTTAATCTGCGGTCACGACCTTCACCTTCGGAGAATGTCTTGATATCACTATATTCACTAGCTACTTGATGAACGATTCTTCTGTCTGACGCATTTAAATCAAGGATTCTTGAGTTACCAGTTTTTCTTACTTCTTCTATCCATTCAACGGCCTGTTTTGCTATTCGGTCATTGCGTTGTTTCTTATAATCAGCAATATCAATATTAACTCGGCTAAGTTCACCCTCTTTATTACGAAGAACGGTTGATACTATATATTGAAGACTGCGCAATGTTTCAGCATTACGACCGATAAATAAGCTGTTTAACTCATTTGAAGGCACAGATAATTCAATTACGTCATCCTCACAGGTAGATGAGACCGTTATATTAGCACCAAAGAATGATAATAGATCCTCTAAATATTTCTGTGCAAATTGAATTGATTGTTCTCTGTCCATATAATCTCCTTATTTTTTACCGATCTTAGGAGCCGTATCCTTAGCAACGATACGGGTGATTGTAGCCTCAGTGGCTTGTTTAGCCCGGGCTTT
>Ga0194063_10001388_pt1 | contig 15769 bp, 7 predicted proteins | sample SepL3720m_MetaG_FD_155459 | JGI IMG/M metagenome (GOLD analysis project Ga0194063, IMG submission 155459) | Anoxic zone freshwater microbial communities from boreal shield lake in IISD Experimental Lakes Area, Ontario, Canada - Sep2016-L373-20m | ecosystem: Environmental > Aquatic > Freshwater >... | reverse complement strand
GAGTGATATCATGATTTAAATCATGATATCACCAAGTAAATTGACTTATACATTCCAAATTGTTTCAATGTAATCATGCTATCGTCCAAAGACATAAAAGACTTGAGGAAAATATTCCGCCAGGCTTTCAAACCACTTGATCTGAGAATGAAACTGTTAGAACATAAAATAGATAAAATACTTAAAGTGTTAACCAAGAAAAAATAGCTCTGATTTTCACCTGAGCCACCTCTGTGGTACAATTCACCCATTAATTCATTATTACTTGAGTCCAGCTTCGCTGAGACATTAAGGAGAAACAAAATATGGGAAAACGCAAAGATACTACCGGCAAAGTGGCTCCTAAAGCCCAAAAATCCATGACTATCTGGGAAGAACTCTATACTGACCTCTCGTCCAACGTGGCCGAAGCTCTCCGCCTCGCCCGTGTCAAACCAGACCAACTCCTCAATATGACCGACGGTGATATCACTGCTATCCAAGGGATCAACGAAAATGGTCTCGAAGAAATCAGATCCAAATATCAACCAGATTTAAATACTCCAGTCGAAGAATCAGCTTCCGTAGAATCAGTCGAATCCCATGATCACCCAGAAGAATCAGTTGCGATCGCTGGACCTCGCCCCGCCAACAAACGCCACGACTTCAGAAATGGTAAAGCCATTAGGGCTTCTAAATCTAAAGTCGATTCCCAGAAGAAATATGACATCGAAACTGCGGTTAAACTGGTAAAAACCACGAACATCACCAAATTCGTCTCGACTGTGACCCTCCACCTCAACCTGGTCACCAAAGATGCTCCTACTCGTGTCGAGCTGACCTTCCCCTATATGGCCGGTGCCGCCAAACGCGTCGCTATCGTCACCGATGAGCTCCTCAAAGACATCGAAAAAGGCAAGATCGAGTTCGACATCCTCGTCACCTCTCCTGCTTTCATGCCAAAACTAGCCAAATTCGCTAAAGTCCTCGGACCCAAAGGTCTCATGCCTAGCCCCAAAGCTGGCACCGTTACGCCTGATCCAGAGAAAAAAGCCAAGGAATTCGCGGCTGGTAAGACTGTCGTCAAAGCCGAAGCCAAATTCCCTCTCATGCACGTCACCGTCGGCAAGATCAATCAAGCCGAAGCTGAGTTGATCGCCAACATCAAAGCGCTCCTTGACGCCGTCAAGCTCAAGAACGTGACCAAAGCCACGCTCGCCAGCACCATGAGTCCTGGCATCAAGTTGCAGCTGAACTGACATTCTGCTACAATACCATCAATCCTCAAGACAACAGGCAATCAATAAGCCCTTTCGAAGGCAAAAACTACAAGATGTAGATTTAGCTGTCGTAAAGGACAGCTTTTTTTTGACCTACAAAGCTGAAAATTAAAAAAGGGTAATAAAAATACTAGGAGATACCTATGCCAAACAAACAAAATCTCGCCGCCGTGGCCGAGTTACTCGAAAAATTAGACAAAGTCCAAGCGATCTTCATCGCTGACTATGCTGGTCTCACTGTCAAAGAACAGGTCGACCTCCGCGACAAAGTCCGTGCCGCCGGTGGTAGTCTCACCGTCGCCAAAAACAGCTTGCTCAAAATCGCCATGAAGGGCAAGGGTTATGATTTCAGTTCGATTGAAAACGAGCTCACTGGTCCCAACCTCACTTTGCTCGCCGAAAACGACGCGGCGACACCACTGAAAGCCATGGTCGAATTTGCCAAAGGTAACGAGCGCAATCTACCTCACGTAAAGGCTGGTATACTCGGCAAAGAAGTGTTATCGATGGAAAAAGTTATGCAACTAGCCGCACTCCCAAGCAAGGCAGAACTCATCGCCAAACTCCTCGGTACTCTGGCCAACCCAGCTCGCAACATGGTCTCTATCTTGGTTGCCCCGATGCGCAGTCTCGTTTATGCCTTAACCGCTGTAAACAAAAAGAAGGCAGCCACCGCTTAATTAGTATTATTTGTATAAATTAAATATATATAAAAGGAGACAATATGTCAGACTTAAACGCTCTAGTAGAGCAGATCGAAAAATTATCCGTTCTTGAGGTAGCTGAGCTCGTCAAAGCCCTCGAAGAAAAATTTGGTGTTAGTGCCGCCGCTCCAGTGATGGCCGCCGGTGCCGCTCCAGTTGCCGCCGCCGCTGTCGAGGAAAAGGACGCTTTTGACGTCGTTCTCACCGCCGCTGGTGCCAACAAGATTGGTGTCATCAAAGCTGTCCGCGAACTCAACCAGACTCTCGGCCTCAAAGAAGCCAAGGATCTAGTCGAAGCCGCCCCCAAGACTGTCATTGAAGGTGCCAAAAAAGAAGACGCCGAAGCAGCCAAGAAAAAGCTCGAAGATGCCGGTGCAACCGTCGAACTTAAGTAATTTTAGCCGTAAAAGCTATTTAAAAACCCCGACCTCTGGCCGGGGTTTTTTATTGGCAAGATATGTAGATATTGTTTGAGGGTTGACGATAAACTTCGTAACTAGGAGCGTAAACAATGCCAAACGAGTTCAAATATAGAAATGGTGAGAGATTGTCGATTGTTCCAAAAGAAAAGATTGCGCAGGCGGGTAGCCGAGCAACAGGTCAATTTTGTATCAGCAAAATATGTTGCCGTTTTTCGACTTGGAATAACGACAAGCTCTCTCAACAACTAAAACCTTAATATTTATCCACATATCCCCTATTTCTGTACCCACTACCGGTAGTGCTGTCATCGCGAGAGCTGAAACGGAGAATGGTTATGTGTGGTCGCACAATATAAATACATCAATCTATCTATGAGTAATGATTAGACTATCAACTAATATCAATACATATCGTATACATCATCAAATAGGATCCTATTGACACATACCCTCACAATTGCTAATATGCAGTTATGCAAGACAAAGTTGATTTGAAAAACCTCCCTGATTTACTTACTGTCCGCGAAGTCGCCGATCTCCTCCGTGTCTCCCCTCTCACCCTCAAACGCTGGGGCAAACGTGGCAAACTCCCAGCTATCCGCATCAACTCTCGCGGCGATCGTCGCTACAAAAAAGAACAAGTCCAGTGGCTCCTCGGTATCAATCCAGATCAGGCTTAGCCTTTTAATTTTTTTTTGATTTTCTGTTATGTCTAATAGTTGTGAAAATAATCCAGAGCTTCTCTCTCAACTCGAAGACTCTCTTCCTGGTACTGACTTTGCTCATCTTAAAGAATTTAGAGAATCCATCCTATCTCCAAATGAGGACATTCGCGCCCTCCAAAAAGCCGCCTTTTGCACTCCAAGAGATCTGGGAGGATCAGCCGGGACCATCGATTGCCTCAATATCGATTCGCTCCATGCCCAACTACTTGCGCTCTGCCAAACTGAAGGCAACCTAGATGAAACAAAGCGAGCTAATCTGATTGCCCGGGCTGAAAAATATGGCGTGATATTCTATGCCGACGGCATCAAAGTCCAGTTAGTTACGACCATCGCAGGCAAAGGTAAGGCCTGTGGCGATCGCTATGTCGCGACCAATCTCGAGATCCTCATTTGCGCCGCCAAAAAGATGAATTGCGATCTAGTCACAAGTATCTATTCTGGTGACGAAAACGTCGGACTAATCCTCATTCCACGAGAAGATAGTGAATATGAAAATGCTGAAAATGTCGAGACCATCTTTGCCCAAACCTGTAATCGGTTGATGTATGCCACCTACCGCAACAAAGAACATCCTCAAGCCGCTTTGTTTCAAGAGATGCAAACCGCTATCACTGCTGGTACGGTACCAGGAAAAGAAACTAGTCTTCTGGGCTTTACTCTAGAGACTAGACCTATCAGTGGTACCAGGGCTCACCTTCCTCCCCAACACAACCGGCTACGACTAAATGCCCTCGCCGCCGCAGGTCTTGATCTGGCCTGTGACAAAGATCCAATCTCAAATATTAGTCAAGCATTATTGCTTGAGCAGATCTTCTCTGCTTTTACTATTGACGTGGAAAGTGCATCAGACGAAGCTCTGCCACTACATACTTCAGCCTATCTATTCAATTTATATACCAAAGCAGTTTCTGCGGGACTATCCCCTAATTACGCTTTAGAGCTCTTAAATCGAGCGATCTTTGAATCCACGTTCCCTAGGAGTTTACGGGTACGCAAAAAAACTCAAATGGGAAACGATATCGAAGAAGGAATAGCGTCAAACAACACCTATCACCTAGTCTATCTAGCCAATACCCAGGTCAAACATGGTAATTCCATCAGTCATACTCACGGAGACAACGAGATCGTCGCTGGCGTAGATGTTGTTCAACGCTATCTGCGAGATCGTCTTGGAGATGATTGCGTGCACGATGGTATCAGGTATTACAAATCTGAAGGGAGCAATCTCCTCCTGATCGAAGATCGGGTCTGGGATCAAGTCAGACCATTGCTAGCTGATCCCCTTGCGATCAACACCCATATCTATGATCAAGAAGTGATCAGGCGTAGTAAACCTCTTAAAGAGGGAGAGTCTCTCGATTATCGCGCCAATCCCTTTATCGTCACTACTATCTCTGATTTAGCAATTAATTCTGCCACTCCTGTCGAACGAATCTGGCGCGAGATCGATTATGAACTGCGTCCCAAACAGCTCGCACGCGAACGCGCCTATACCATCTTGGCCACTTTTTCTGCGCAGACCCAGCTCGATTTACTGATTACAAATCTTTCTCATATAATAGGTAACCTCAATTCCGATCAACTCGCTACCTTGGCCACTCATTCTCATGAATATCAAAAATTTGGCAAAAACTATTTGCTAGGTCGACTCAGCAATCACGATTTCAATACTCTAATGACTCTTTTACAAGATAATAAATTGGTCGAGAATCTTCTCGACCTCTTGAGATGAGTTTGTCTGCATCAGCTTAGTTCGCAGTTCGACCGCATGAGGGAATCCCTTGCAGTACCAAGCCAGGTGTTTACGCATGGGCATAAAAGATTTATCTTTGCCAAATATCCTTTCAAATATTTGCGCATGTTCTACCATCCAGGCAAATCGTTGTTCCTTTGCTGGTTCCAATTTGAGAATTGGAGGATTTAGGATTTGTGATTTATAAATTCCCGGGTTCCCCTCCGCCGCTCGCCCGATTAGTACCCCGTCGACACCGTATTGTGCTACGTAGTCAGCTGCCTGTTGTACGCTAGTCACATCACCATTGCCGAGGATATGTCCACCAAGCCGGTGAACCACCTCTGTCGCCCGCCCTATTGCCTCCCAATCAGCTTGACCTTGGTATAGCTGGCGCAGTGTCCGACCATGCAAACTAATGTTCGCCGGTTCCACTTCCATCAGTGTGGTCATCCACTCCTCAGCTATGTCCTGGTCGATCCCAATCCTCGTTTTTACCGAAACCGGTAATTTTGTACTCAATTTTACGGTTCTAATTATCTCTTGTGCGAGCTCCGGAGTGCGGATAAGTCCAGCACCTGATCCATTTTCTTCTACTTTATGCGCCGGACAGCCCATGTTGATATCAATGCCGTCAAACCCTAGCTTTTCGATCAGTTCGGCCGCTTCGGCAAAATATTCTGGTTTACTCCCAAATACTTGGGCCACTTCGTAGGGTTTACTCTCCAGTGGTCCAGCATCCCTGGCCCTCATCAAAGTTTTGAGTAATCGCTCTCTCCTTTCACCGCTTGCATAGTGGAGAGCGTCGACACTCACAAACTCAGTAAAAAGAATATCCACTCCTCCCTGTTCTCTAATTTGAGAATTGGAGAATTTAGGACTTGTGATTACACTCCCATATTTCGCTGTCATATACCTCATCGCCACATCGGTCACTCCGTCCATCGGCGACAATCCAAGGATCATTCGTTTTTGACTAAAAAGTTTGTCCCACATATTCATATTCAACCTATTCTAACCTATTTCACATAACCATATCAAACTAGCAATTACATAGCTCCTTTAGCTACTTATGATACTTACTGTCCAGACCATAATAATAAGCATTGACAAGCCCTTTTCCAGAGTGCTACAGTGATAGCATGAGCTCCAAAATAACGTCATTTTTGATGGCGGTTACTACTGCGATCATCGGCCTAATATCGGTCCAAATTTGGGCTCCCGTTCAGTTCAAACCACTCACGAATCACCTCTTGGACTACCCAGGAACCCTGCCCTCAGTCCGCTTTGACCGTGGCATCTACCGCGTAACTTCTTCTGCTACTTCATCGTCACTCCCACTCGTAGATCAAGTCAAAAAAGTAATTCTCTCCTACCTCCCCCAAACCCCCACCATCGCCGGCATTAGCTTGTCCGCAAAGTTACTGGAAAACAAAGAACAAAAAGCCGTCAGTGGCTACAAAGCCCAAGTCGATGCCAATCAGGCGGCCAAAGAAGCCGTCTATCAGCAGAACCTCGCCGTCGACAAAGCAGCCGCCGACCTAGCCGCAGGTATCGAGCCTAGCCCTGCCCAAGCTTATGTCCCCAAAACTTCCACCATTAACACAGTCGCGGGCGGCCAAACTCAAGTTTATATTGATCTCTACGGCGATTGCATTGGCTGTTACGGTTACAAATATCCAGATGGAACAATTGCTGGTAAATACGAGCTAGCCGGTTCAACCACCGAAAACCCAGTACTCCACACCATCGGAGTTGGCTCTACTATTGAAGCGGAAAGTGTAAATAATCAATATATCGCCAACAAAGTCGCTGGCTCGACAACTGCTGACCTCCTCGAATCGGTCGGCTCAACATGTGGCGACAAGGATTTCACTTGCCAACAATCAGATATCGAAAAAGCCATTGCCCAATCCCTCAAAAATGAAATTGTTTTCTCAGGTGACCTCAACCAAGTAATTGCTGATCAAAAACAAAACGCCAAAATCAATGATTATGTCAGTATGTCTGATGAAGACATCAACGCTAAATACGGGAAACCAGACGGAACAGGCTACTCTCGCTATGATCTCATCTCCACTCTCTCAGAAGCCGACAAAACTAGAATCCAAACAAGTAGAGACAATAATCTCAAACTTTCTAGATTCTTGAGTCCCAGTACGCCGATCAATTCTGTCGTGAGTTGTCCAAATGGACCATGTTCCAGTAGTGAGATCACATCTTTCCTGACCGGCCTTGGTTACACCGAAGCCGAAGCCAAGGGATTCATCGCCGATCGAGCCAGGAATATCGAAATTTCAAATAAAACCATCCTCTACGCCGATGCCTCCAAATCGAATCTTGAACTAGCCAAAACTGTTTGTGGTGACAATTTTAGCTGTGTCGATAGATTTAAACGTGAAGACCTCATCCGCGAGATTGATCCAGCTAGTGAGTATTACAAAAGCGTTGTTGCCGAATTTACCAAAAATGCCGCCAAAATTAATTATTTAAATACTCCCAATTCTCAGTTGATTGCCGAAAAGTGTGGCAGTAGCATGAGTCCAGATAGATGTTATGCCCTCATCCAGGAAGGTGGGATTCTCAAAGACGCAGGCTTGACTACCGAAGTCGCCAGTATCATCACCGAAAAATCAGCCAATATCACTCTCTCGCAATTAACAAACAATGATCTCGGCACACTCGCAGGCAAACCGATCGATCTCCAAGCTGTTTATGACCAAGCATTTTCTGCTTGTCGTTTAAGGAGTCGAGGATCTTCTACTGGATGCAACGAAGCGGCCTCTGAGGCAGTCACCAATGCCAACCTACAACATGCTCCCATCGATTATCAAACTGCTTATGATCAAGCTTATCAAGAATGTCAATCTGGTTATCGAGGTGGAAATGACTCTGGGTGTGCGACTTATGCAGAAAGTACCGCCACCAGCAAAACTGGCAAAAGCAAGGGTGGAGCCATTAATATCCCAACCATTGAAAATCAAAGTCTCATCGCCAGCTGTATTTCTCTAGGCGGTAGTGATTGTAGTTCACGTAACACTTCTATTGATTCCGTTATCGAACTAAGTAGTAATCCAGATTTGACAATTCAACAAATAGAATTCAAAAAACAATTCAATCGCCAAGAAACCCTCAATTATCAGAAAATTGTCGGAACTCTCAAAAATCTTGGACAAGACGTAGACAAAATCGCACTAGACGTAAATCTAGGCAATACTACTTGGCAACAGGTTTACGATGCTGTCGCTAATCAGAGACAAAACCTCGGCACTGATCTCGCAATTGGTTGGAACGATATCACAATCGGTCGCTTCAAACGTGGCAACGATATGCTACTCGAAGGTTATGCCGAAAACAATTGGGGCAAATCTCTGGCTGGAGGACTAATACAAGGGGGCGATGCCGCCTTCTATAGCACTTTACTCGTCGCTGCCCCTCTCTCTGCTATGCCGGGAGTAGGTTTCGCTGGTTTCCTTGGCACCGGTATGGGTATCGCCGCTACCACCCAAATGACCGGCACTGCTACAGACGCTTGTACTCAGTCACCTGGTAGCCAACAGTGCTACTCTTCCGTCGCCATGGCGGCAATATCGGGAGTTGGTACTTTTACTGGAGTTGCCAATGCCATGCTTGCCCAGGCAGGTCGTGCCTCTGCCGCTAGTACTACCTTCTGGAATCTTACTACCGCCGAAAGAGTCATCAAAGAAGTCCAGTTAGCTAATAGTGCTCTCGGCAGTATAACCTTCACCGCTATGGGCATCGAAACCTGCAAGGCTGATCTTACGAGTCTTGACTGTATCTCAGGCGCCGCCATGGCACTTGCCTCTTACGGCACTCTCGGTAGTAGTGTGGGTCTCCTCAATCAATCCAATCCTGCTTTGCAAGAGCTCCATGCTGTTTCTGCCAAACTATTTGCTGTCAGTGCTTGCTCTAAACTATTTGGAGAAGGTGGTGCCAACGCCGATTCAGTCGGTATGTGTGCCATGGGTCTCAGTGGCGTCGGCAATCTCGCCCTCGAAGCGGCAAGTGCAAAAGCCAAGTCAGCTAACGCAGTTGCCAATGAACGTATGGCTACCCCAGAAGAATTGGCCTCTCTCGCCGCCCTCGAAGCCAAAGCCAAATCAAATACTACCGCCACGCCAGAAGAACTTAGGGTAAACGATGCCAAAAATCTGATCAGCTTATTGGAAAATCGGATTAACAAAGATGGCTCAACTAAAGAACTAGATAGTAATCTTAATCTAGCCAAAATGGAACTAGTCGCCGCCGAAGCCGCCCAGAAAGCCGTCAAAACAGAAGCGGTAACCAAATCAGTCACGGGTACTGCGGTCAAAGAAACTACACAAACGGGCGTAGAAATCCAAACCAAGAATATTTTCACCCGGATATCTGAGGCCCTTTTTGGCACCAAGGAAACCTTAGTTCTCACAGGCACCAAAAGTGGTCCCGAACATGTCGCCACAAACGAAGAGCTTGTTGCTACTAAAAATGTCCTTGATGCACAAACCAAAGTTGCCGGTTTAGAGCAATCAGTCAAAGGTACTAGTGGTCAGACACAAAAAGCCGCCCAAGAAGCCTTATCGACAGCCAAAGCCGAGCTAGCTACCGCCGAGATTGCCCTCGCTACCGCCAAAAAGAATGCCGTCATTCAGCTCGTCGATCAATCAACTACCGATGCTGTAATTGTCACTAAAACTGATGGTATTTTCAAAAGACTAGCCGATGCCATCCTTAATCGCCAAGCTACTCCCCCATCTGGAGTCGAATTGATTCTAGAACCTCTCTTTAACACACCCGCCGAAAAGGCCGCCTTCGAAGCCAATCTAGCTAAAGTAAATGAAGCCAAAAACAATCAAGAAAGATCTATTCTCTCAGGCGAATCTAGTGCCACCGTGGCCAAGGATCCTGCTCAGGCCAAAGCCGAAGCCGGCAAAACCATCGCTGATCTCGCCAAAAATGGACAAAAAGCCGAAATCGAAAAATTAGCCACTGCGCACGAAAAACTAGTTGCCGCCAGAGAGCTAGCTCGAGAGCTAACTCGATTAGAAAATATTAAAGAATCCAATCGCTCGGTTGCTGAAAAAGCCAGGATCAAGGAACTCCAAGCCAACGCTGAAGTTAGTAATATCAATAAACTAGTCGATGAATACAATCTGGCGCTCGACTCCTTACGTTCGACTGTATTAGCTGATCGCAAAAACGGCCTAACCCGCATGAACGAAATCCAAGAAGCACTCCAAAAAGTAGATATTCTTACGGAGATTCGCACACTCGAACAACAAATCTCTCTCGAAAAATCCAAGGGCGCCTCTGCTGACAAAAATAGTATTACCAGCTGGGAAAAGAAGATTCTCAACCTCGCAAGCGCTAAGGAAATTATTATCCCAGCTGAGCTAGGTTTAACCAAAGAAGTCCAACAAAAAATCACTGATATCATCAGGGACACAGAGCATCGCCTAGCTATCTTCGAAGACGGCGCTCGTTCATCTCGCGCCAATCAAATCGATACTCTGCAAAAACTTCTCAGTAACAAATTTACGGCCGTCGAGCTGACAACTGCTGGCGGCAAAACTATGGTCGGAGCTATGACACTCAAAGCTCGGCTCGAAATCTTTGGCAATGAAACGGGTATCTATCTCACTAAAGAAGGTCAACAAAACGCAATCCGTACTCAGCTCGACAAAATGACTGCCGCAGGCGATAGTGTCATAATCCTTGATTACAGGAGATTAGGCGAGCCAGGTTATGTCGAAGCACTCCTGAAAGCAAAATACATTGTCACTGGCCCTAACGATATCAATTTCCTTCGCAACAATACTCTTGACGCTAAGCATCCTAGCTGGCAAAGTTCTGTAGATATTTTCAAAAAAATGACTGAAAATGTCGGCACCTACTACGACGAAGCTCAACTCACACTTGATCCAAATGTAGCTGGAATCAATCAAAAAGGCGACAAGACCGTCGCCACGGCTAGTAAAGAGTTAGCCGCCAAAGAAGTGGCCGAGATCCTGACAAAGGAAGCGATTCTCGTCAAAGGCAACTACGATGCTCATAAAAACTGGCAAGGGGGCAAGTCTGCTCTCGCCGATCGATTCCTCTCCCCCGACGGCGTAGTTCTCGATACAGCCAGATTTAGTGCCGAAGCCGAAGCCAAAATCACCGCCTCACTCAGAGAAAAGAATCCTCATGGAGGCGAATTCTTCGACACAATTTCCAAAAATCGTTTTACTACCACCGAAGAGCTTATGGCTTTAACCGGCAAAAAAGATGCCGCCGCCATCGAGCACGTCCTCGATCAGCTTAGTATGCTCGATACGTACGCCAAGAGCTTGGATGCAGGTTTCGAACGGGCTATTGATAAACAATTATCTATAGAAGGTGAAGCTCGCTACCAAAAACCTGTGTCTATCCCCAAAAATGGATCTAGTAACGAAGGACAAACCTTTTCTGGTGACATGTACCTGACCATGGAGTACGTCGGTGCCATTAGAAATGGACAAGTCGCTGATACCGTCGGACTCAGTACTACTAGCAACAAATTCATCAAATCTACGATCATAGATTATCTCGTCAAAGTCTCAGAAGATGCTAGGAATGGCCAAAGTGCCGTCACTGGTACTCTCGGTGGCATGCGCGGCGCCGCTGAAACAGTGCTCGAAATGAGAATTCACGCTAGCTCCGACGCTACCACCAAAATTGTTAATACCGCCGAGTCACTCGATGGCGCTCTGGTTAACCAAAAAAATACCCATGCTGTCAAAAATTCTAGCGATCTCTTCAAATTGATCAAAGATATGGTAGCCAGTGGCAAGGTCAAGGGTAGCACCAAATATGTCCACGGTATTGAAAATCTACAAGGTATCGAAATCGCCAAAGCCGACGCGCTTGGCCGCGAACTAGCCGGTCAACCTAAACAAAAATACATTATTCAAGAAGGTGGTAAAGAATACTTTGAAGTTACCTTTGATGCTCAAGGCAAGGTCACCAGCAAAATGCAAATTACTCCAGACCGCATTCAACAAAGGTATCAAAACGGCGAAGAAAATCTCGTGTTGATCATGGATAAAGGTGGTGCTACTGGCGATAGCATCAAAACTCCAGAAAACGTTCCCTTCGTCCCAATCTTTGTCGAAGGTCAGCCAACCTACGCTATCGCCCAAGAAGGTTCGAGGGGCAATCGCGGCAACGCAGTCGATATGGCGACCTTCGCCATCGTCGTCGACAGCTCTAAACCGCTAATGAAAACATCTGGCACGGCTGAATCTAGGGTTGCCAGCGCCAACGAAAACTTTGATTTCGCTACCTGGCGTAGCAATATGGAGAAATATGAAACCAATATCAACCAGAACAATGCCACGAGCATCTTAAACAATCGCGTCGAAGCCCAGGGTCGACTACCCCTCGAAAATCTTATCAGTAGTGCAAACGCCAAAATCCGTGACTGGGCCTATCAAACCTTACTCGACGTTTTCTCTACCACCAAAGAAGGTAGGAGTTTAAGCACTCAAGATGTGGCCAAGCTCTCACTCGATCGTCGCAACGAAATCGCTCAGGATGCCTCTCTCAAAATGCAAGAGGTTTTTAAAGATCCAGGAAACAAATCCATGCTCGAGCAAATATCTAGAGAGCATCCAGACATTTACGCCCGCATGGAAGCCAACCGCGATTTCATCAAGAATAATCCCAATGGTTTCGAATATGCGCCCTTTGGTCCAAAACAAGCCGTAGATGGCCGTGATAGTTTTATCTTATCTAAAGATCTTCAATCTGGGGCAGACGCTCACAAACAGACTGTCTCAGTAGAATCAGAAAGTAAGTATATCGCTAGTACCGAAGCTCCAAAAACCGAGATTGTGGCTAAAGAAGGTGGGACACCCGGCAAGGTAGCCGTCGAACCAGTTAATTGGTCAACCCTCGAAATCGCTCCCGGCTATAGTCCCACTACTGGCAAGTTCTCGGTCTTCACCTGGATTGGTAACAAACTCGGTGTCACTAGTGCGACCACGAAAGCCATTAGTGCCCTCAAGGCAGATATCGCGGCCGGCAAACTCACACCCGAGCAAGCCATGGATAGAGTCAACGCTCTCGATCTAAACTCTGCCCAGCGCTATCAAATCACCCGCGGTGACCTCTTCATGTCTATCCCCGGTAGTGTAGATTTAGACGGCAATATTTCAGCAGGTAAGCAAACTCAACCTTCAACGACTGTCGCTAAAGTACCTACCACCCTTTCATCCGCATTAGCTAGACCAGACTTTACCCGCATCTCCTTTGAAGACAATGATGGAATTATTTATTCCATTGAAAAAAATACTGAGGGCAAACTAATCTATAGCGAAGTTAATACTCTCGACTCAGTAGTTACGACATCTCACGAATATACAGATGCCGATCTGACTCAAATCCCTCAAACCGAACAGCTTTCAGCAATCCGCTTCAATAATGAAACTGTCGACAAGAGCACTTACTCACCCCAGATCTCAGCTGATTCTACCAACCTAGAGGCGCTTTCAGCCATGGTCAACTCGCCTGATTTCCACGACCTCACTGTCACTCTCGATAACGGCGATACTCTAGTCTTTGAAATCATTGGCGACATTGTTATCAACACCAAAACTGCTGAAGGTAGAAGCTATCAAGAAGCCCCATCCAATTTCGAATTAGAGCGGAAACTAGGAGAAATTAGTAATCACTTAGTCTCATTGACTCACAATAGACAAGCAGTTCCCCTCACCTCCTACCTCGTCCTCACACCTGAAATCGTCGTTCCAGAAGCCCCAGCTCCATCACTAGCTAATCGCATAGTTAGTAGCATTCTCAACTGGTTCAAATCCCCACAAAGCGAAAAAGCTGGGGGGCTTACTATCACAGATACTAGTAATACCTCAAGGATCGTCCCCGCTCTCTCCCTCTCCTCGTTCCCAGCTTGGTTAGTCAATCTAGGACCAGCCAAATCACTCACCAAAATCATTGCTTCACCCAGCTTCACTACCCTTAGTCTCATCTTAAATAATGGCGAGGTTGCTACTTTCACCAATCTCCAGGGAGTCATCTATTTATCCAAAGCTTTACCCGGCGTCGCCGTCAATCCAGCCAAACAATCGGTGAGCATGACGCTAAACGAAGTTAATGAATACTTGATCGAAAACAGACTAAATATCGCCTCAGTCAAACAAAATGATGAAGTACTACAGTCAAATACCTACTTCATCCCCCAGCGCTCACTCCTAGAACGACTCAACAGCTTCCTCATCGATCTCTCAAGTAGCTATCTCGCTAGCACCATCGCCAATACCACTGATCTCCCCAGCTGGTTCAGCAATACTATTCTCACCGACCCCATCAAGCTCCCTCCCAAAATCGAAGTCAATACCGCCAAACTTAAGGCAAACGAGGCACAATATATCCAGACCAAACTACCCAAAGCTCCAGGATTAGATACCCGATATGCCCACGAAAGCACGGGCGATGTCGGCTATCGCCAAGATATGGACCGGTATATCGGCAAGCCTACAGTCGAACCAGCTCCAGAAGGAAATATCTCTAAAGAAGGACTTGATCAGGTGAGAACGAATTTAGCGCCCGAACTGACGCGTCTCTTCAATAGTATCGATAAACGACTCAATCCAGACAAACTCAAAATTGTTACCTGGCAACTCAATCGCTATATTGAACTTCTTCAACAAGCTATCGACGAAGGCGATATCAAAACTTCCGGTGACAATATCCTCTCGCTTGCAGACATCCAAAGCCTCGTCCTACGCAACATTCATACTCTAGCCTTCCAAGACTTCGTAGCTACAACCAATACTCTTGGTGATCATGGCGTTAGACACTTAGTCGAACATAATATTAAAACTGCTGAGAAAGTCCTAGATCTGGCTAGAACCAACTTCGCTGACAAATATTCCATCAGAGCTATCGATTACCTTATCGCACATCAAACCATGATCGATCACGATACAGGATATGCCGTAAATATTGTACGTGTTGGAGTCGAAAGCAATGTGAATGGACGATATGATGCTGGTCACAATCTTTTTGGAGCCAAGATTATTCGTGAACGTACCTCATCAGGTCAGGACCCCTTCTCTAGATTATATGGAGCCGAGGGAGTAGCCCGTATCCATCAAGGCGTCCTCAATCATGATGGCTCTACGGTCGACATCTCGAGGGACGCCGCTACTACCGTCGATTCAGCCATCCACATCGCTGACAACACCCATGCTTTCGAGAGCAAACTTCCAGAACTCCTTTACAATTATCCTGAGTCTATCGTCTCCATGCGACTCCTCAAAGTAGCCGGAGAAATGGGCAACAAGGATCTGATCGACGAGATTAGACATAATTTGATCAAAAGCATCGAAGCCAATCCCAATATCGGAACCGATGACAAAGAAGCCTTAAAACGCGCCGTAAATACCCTGACTCCCAATTCATACGCTTTTAGTGTAGGTCGAATTATGGGCAATGATCCAAAATTAAGTTTTGATGCAAATATCGGGAAAATAGTTGTCAGTGTGACTGAAAACGATATCCATCAAGATGTGGTTAAACTATTTGATCAATCATCTTATGATCAACTTGCAAAATTCATCGCAGATATCCTAGGAATACAAAAACAAGAAGCTATCAATCGAATTAATAACAACGAGAGAAAATTCGAAGGTACTGAGATAATTATCCAAGCACTCACCGGCGATAACAAAAATACTTCCAAATCAACCTTTGAACAGAAGCTGGCCGAGCTAACTAGTCAAAACATAGAATTTAATCAGTATCTGGCCAGAGATAAACAACTTAAAGATCGCATCAACGGTCTTAATAAAGATATTAATATAGCTCGGAACGCTCCAAAATCTCTTCATGTTGCCCTCTCGACTCGCACAGCAAAAAATGTCATCATCAAGCTAAAATCAGGTAACAC
>Ga0194063_10001387_pt1 | contig 15776 bp, 13 predicted proteins | sample SepL3720m_MetaG_FD_155459 | JGI IMG/M metagenome (GOLD analysis project Ga0194063, IMG submission 155459) | Anoxic zone freshwater microbial communities from boreal shield lake in IISD Experimental Lakes Area, Ontario, Canada - Sep2016-L373-20m | ecosystem: Environmental > Aquatic > Freshwater... | reverse complement strand
GCACTGCTCCCACCGCGTTTTTCGCGACGTCAGCGCGAAAAAATCCACGGCGTCAGCCGAATCGGGCGAAACCGAATTTTGTTTTTGCGCCCGCATCTGAGAAGATTTCGATTGGCGATCTCCAAAGCTGGAAACTGGCAAACAGGGAGTTCACTGGGATGCATTTGGAACATGGGGTGCCGCGAGTGTTCGTCGTCGGGAACCTGCTGGCAGACGAGCCGCGTTTTTGGGACGAGTTGAAATCCTGCCTTCCTCAATCCACGCAAGAGAATCTGCCGCAGGTGGAGGATTTGTCTAATCTGGGGGTCTTTCGACAGGTGGAGCCCGATGGAAGCAACCGTCAGGTCGTTCTCCATAAACGTTCCGAGGGGCTGGCAGACTGGGCCGACCAAGACAGTCCTGTATTCGAGTTTTTGTGGCCACTCCCATTCAAAACGATACTCGCTTCGAAGAATGGGCAGTGCATAATATTGGATCTTGATACACAGCAGGGAGCAAAACTCCAAGGTCTGGTAAATGTGCCAACCGGTCTCATCAAGGTATCAGACAAGGAATCCTGGGTGCTTTTCTTTTCTGACGATGAACAATATGAGCCGATCCGTGTCAGCGTGCGGAATTCCGAAGTCTCGTATTCTGAGACCGAGACATATCCGCTTTCGTCCGCCGTCGATCTCCGCGTTGACCCGGCGAATGACGGAATGGTTCGTGTCACAACAAAATGGCGCAAAGGGGATGATGTCGTTGAACTCCGCCATGTGGCTCCCGAGCAGCAGGCTTTTGCATTTTGGGCTTGGTGGGATTCCGAAAAGGCTCGCCATGAAGTTGCTCAACTGACGACTCCAGGGCTTTACTCCCAATATAACAACGCTCGGAAACACAATTTCCTGCTCGTGGCATTCGGGGATCTTATTTTGCTCAACCGTTCCCTTGAATCCGGCACGCCGATTTCTCAACTTTGTGAAAAACTGGACGAGGTCGGGTCGGAAAAGTTTGCGGATGACAAAGACCTCCGTGACGAGACCGTTGCCAAAACGATGCTTCTGGCCTCGTCCTTGCAGGCGATAAAGCAGAAATATGAGCTTCTCTCCGCCATGGCTCCCTACTACTGGGTGCAACGCGAAGCAGGTTGGCTATCTCAGGCATTTGGGGCTGAAAGCACCAAAACCGTATTGACCAGCGAGCGGCAGCGAATGGTTCCCGCCCTTCGCAGGCAAATTCGAACCATCCAGTCCGATCTCTACCGGTCTCTCGGACAAATCGAGTCAGGTATTCGCCCGTTGGAAAGCATTTTCAGCCGTGAGGAAGTTCAGAAGCACTGGTCGTCTCGCGTGCGCACCTACCTGCCAGCAGCCACTCAGATTGCAATCGGTATTGCTGGCCTATACACCGGCGGCACGTCGTTTCTTATCACTGGTCCAGGAATGAATCTCCTTGCAGGCGCATTTGCCACACACGGGCTCGGCAATATCCTCGGGATTTTCCAAAAGGATCGCGAGGCAGCCGCCCAAGTTCGCCGAGCAGCTCAAAGTATTTTCCCGTGGTGGCAGATCTTCATGAAGACCCTCGTGATATCGATTTTTGAAGCGGGGGAATTCATGGACTCCGAAAGTGCGCTCGCCATGAAGCGGGATCGAAAACTTATTGATTCATTACCCGAAGATAAACGACCTGCCGCCATCAAGAAGGTCAACGCCGCCCTGAGGCAGCGAATTGTGCAGGAGCGCAGAGACCAGTTTGGTGAGGTTGTTGATGGCAGTGGAGTGCGTGTAATGCAGATTATTCAGGACATTGAACGGGCATCTGGCGAACAGATGAAAACTACCGTGGATTCTTTCGTGGATACATTGGTTGTGACCGGTAAACGCAGCAAAAGACAAATGAGTGAATTGATTGACATAGACGGCGATGGGATTGCCGATGGCGCAGTTGCCTCGGCAGATCTGGACAATGATGGCATCGATGAAACGCTGGTCGTCAGCATAGACGCCGACGGAGACGGTTCACCTGATGCATTGGTTATTGTATCAGACACAAACGCGGACGGCGTTCCCGACACTGAGGCGTTCATGGCAGATACCAACGCCGATGGAATCATGGATTTTGGGCAGATAGGGACCGACACGGATGGCGATGGAGTTCTGGATGAGAGCGTAGTAATCGCCGATCAGGATGGCGATGGGGTTCCCGATGTCTTTGCCAGCACCGATTCGTCTGGTTCTGTTTGGAGTGATCTGGAGCAAGCATCCATCCCTGATGAGTCGCCCACATTCGCAAGCGCTTCGGTAGGCGAAAGCGAATACTCCTCCGACGCAGAAATTGAAGCCTATATTGAGATTCATGGGACGCCCAGTGAGGATTTGGCCTTATGGGATCAGCAAGATGATTTAAATTCGTGTGCCGTGGCTACAACTGGAATGCTCTTGCGGACAGAGGGGGTTGATGTAGATGAACCCGTGATTGCAGCAATATTCGAATCACGCGAAATTTACGATCCTGATATTGGAACGGATCCGGCAATGATCCCTGACGTAATTAACGAGATGGCGATCCGTGGAAACCTTGACTTCCACGCAGTCGAGTTCCATGGTTTTACGCCTGATTCGCTTGAAGAAATGCTTGATGATGGCGTGCGTCCTTTGGTGGGTGTTGATTCTTCAGAACTATATGATAATAACAATCGCATGCTCAACGAAATGGGTCTTATTCCAGACACAGGGCATGCAGTTCTAGTCACAGGCATCGTGGAAAATGGTGAAGGTAAGTTTGTTGTGATCAATGACCCGGGGGGGGCCGGTGGAGCGGGTCAAATGATCCCTATGGATACCTTTCTCAACGCATCCGCAGATTTTGGCAACACCGCCGTCGCTCTGGTGGACGGTTCCCCATCTGAGATTCATTCCGAAGCTCACGTGGGCGGTAGCAAGTGGGGGAAAATGGCTCTGGTTGGTCTTTCTCTTGGAGCCCTTGGCATGATGAGATCCAGAGCATCTGAACCGAAAAACGAACCAAATGAAAAACGATAATTCACACCCATTCTTCGAACTTCGACGCAACCCAAAAAGCCTCCTCCTTGACACATCGGGCTACTGGTCGTATCCGGCGCTGGTTGTCGTGAAGGAGTCCTTGCAGTGGGTGTGTCTCGTCTTGCCCACTATGGCCATGCAAGAAAAAAAGCGGACAGCATTATTCCGGCCCAAAGCTTTGGTTCAGTTGAAAGCCAATACATCAACACTCGTTCGCTATGAAAGTTTTCGGTTGGGGATCGATCCGTTCGCCAATATTCAGTGGGATAAACCGATTGCGATGTTTCCCCATAAAGACCTATGGGAAATGACATATCAACAGCTTTCCGAAGCAGAGAACCAGCTCCTGAACTCGTATGAGGAGGTTGGGAAATCCTTTTTGGCCACCAAGTCACTGCCGACAACTTTCATTGAGAGTTACCTCAAGCTTCTTCATCCCGCTTTCCTTCCCTACCTGCAGCATCTGGCACCCGAATTTGTCAGTGCGTTGAACGTAGAATCCAGGCTCTCTGGAAAATAATTGTGAGCTGAGATCTTCGCAGCCAGCGTCGGCCTGAATGTCGTCCTTGCGATCTAACTGGCGCGGATGGTGCGGTAGATAAAAAGAACGGGGTCCTGGATTCCGTTCTTTTTTAACTACTGGAGGGCACCCCGAGGGTTTGGGGTATGTTCTGCTGGACTGCCGGGACACATTCAGAAGTCGTGGAGGGTGAAAACATGATAAAAACGCCACAAAAACAGTTGCAAAGCATTGACCAACACCAGGTTCCTGTTATGATTGTTTATACATCAAGCAATGAAAACCAGTTCTCCCCCAATCCCATTCCTGTTTAAACCGCCACACTCATTATTCACCATTCCAGCAGGCAACTACCGAGCAGTCCTGAGAACTGTTTCCACGCATGAGGATGAATTTGAAGAAGGGAAGCACCTGCTCCGATTGGTCTTCGATGTTGTCGCAGGCGATGATGGGCCGGTAAATTACTCCGCCTGCCTTGAGTATCCGCAGGACGAGGAGGGGCACGCGAAACTCAATAGGGATCTGGCAGCATTTTTGAACCCAGGAGAGATCGACCAGATGTTGGGAATGCCCCAGGAATTGGATCTCCTGAGTTTCGTGGGAGACGAGGTAGACATGACCGTTGCCACATTCACCAGCACCGATGGGCCTCAATATTCGGAAATCGTCGCGATTTTGCCTGCGGGGCGACTCATCACGGGTGAGATGATGGCCAAGGGTGATGATTGTCTTGATGCTCAGGCCCGAAGAAGGTGGAAGGCTCCGGTGGAGGGATCCACAATCACAGTGCTCCCAAGGATTGCGTCAGGCAGGAATCGCCGCCGATCTCAGGATGGCCTCCTGTTCCATCGGAGCGGCAGGATAATGCAGAACATCGCACCGCATTAGAAATGCCAAGAATCGCCACAATCGTTTCAAATAATTAGTGCAAATTTTCGAAAGGTTTTAATTCGTTTCGTTTGTAGTGTCCAGAATTGTGGAGGCGCGCGTAGAATGCGTTACGGGCGAGAAGTTCTTCGCCTTTCCCATCCTCTACAACTATTCCGTTGTCAAGTACCACAATGCGGTCGAAACCATGCGCAGTTCCGATACGGTGAGTGATGAGCAGTGTTGTGCGGTTACGCATTAGTTCGCTAATGGTGTCCACAATTGAACGCTCTGTGGAGGCGTCCAAGGCAGAGGTTGGTTCGTCGAGCAGAAGTATGGGGGCATTTTTTAGAAAGGCACGTGCAATTCCTATTCGTTGGCGTTGGCCCACACTCAGGCGCCCTCCATGCTCACCAACCTGAGAACGGTAGCCTCCATCCATTTTCATGATAAAGTCATGCGCCTGCGCGCTCATTGCAGCTTCAATGATTTCATCCTCAGTAGCGTCAGGACGTCCATAGGCAATATTTTCACGCACCGTAGTGGAAAATAGTAGTGTATCCTGCAATACGACACCAATCTGCGAGCGCAATGATTTTTTAGTAAGATTGCGCACATCGTGCCCGCCCACGAACACTCGCCCGTGCGTTGCTTCGTAGAAACGCGGCACGAGGCTCAATAAAGTGCTTTTTCCTGCACCCGTGCACCCGACAAAAGCCACTGACTGCCCAGCTGGAATGAAAAGGTTAATGTCCTGAAGAATCGGGCGGTTGGTGTTATAGGCGAACCCAACTTGGTCAAAGCAGATGCCGTCTATGTCTGGAGGTAGAAGAATCGCGCCGGGAGCGTCGCACATTTCCTTCTCTCGATCGAGAACCTCGAAGCAGCGCTGGGCTCCGGCGGCCGCCCCCTGCATGGCCCAAGCTGTGTAGATTAGGGACTCAAGCGGTCCATAAAGCATAGCTAGATATGAAGCAAATACCACCAGATCGCCGACAGTAAGCACTCCGCGAAGCACTGCATTAGAGCCTACGAAATACATAACGGCAGTGCCTATCGACATGAGTGTGGCTGCGACTAGGCCGCTTATTACAGAAGTGTTTGTAAACCGTAAATTTGAGCGAAGGCTTTGTTCTGCCTGCGCACGGAACTGAGCCACCTCATAATTTTCCCGCCCGAAGGCATGAATCATGCGAATCGAGGCAAGTCCCTCTTGTGCAGCAGCGAGAACCGAACTCTCATTCTCATGTATTACGGTACTCTGTAGCCTGATGCGCGTTGCATACACACGAATTGCCAATATGACCGCAGGCAGTATGCCAATCGAGACAAGCGTGAGAAACCAATCCATCCTCGCCATAACGATGACAGCCCCTGCCAAGGTCACCACCGAGGTGAATACCCCCGCAAAGCCAGATGCATATATCGTCTGTATTGATTGGGAGTCGTAAGCAACTCGAAACGATGAATCCGCAATACGCCGACTATCATGATATTGGAGCGGAAGAGATTGCAGGCAAGCATAGATGTCCGTCCGAAAATTGAGCAATGCACACAAGCCAGCACGAGTGAACAGGTAGCTTTTGAAAAGGTTCAGTATTCCTGAAATAAGTTTGACAACTACCATCGCCAAGCAAAGCGAAATTACCAGAGAGGAAGTCTCTATTCCTACCCCGATATCTCTCAACCCCAAATGGACAGCAGCAGTCGATGGGGTCTCCGGAATCAGAATGCCGTCAATGAGATATTTTACTGGCCATGGTTGCAGTAAGCCAAAGGCGATAGACGCGAGGCTCAAAAGTAAAGCGGCAAGCGTTGACCCAAAAAACGGACGAAAATATATGCTTGTTCGGAGATAAACGGACATGTAAGCAAGAATCTATCTAATATAAAAAATAAAGCCAAGCAGGAACAATTTACTACATTAAACTTCACATAAGGTTCATTGAATATCAGCTCGTGTTGTATTTTAGGATCCGGTATGTCAGAGAACATTGTTCATCGAAATATCACTGTAACTAAACTCAACTTTTAATGTAGTAGAAGCGCGAACTGCAACATAAGTCGCGACTATAAATTTTCACTATATGCTTATTATGAAGGTATCCAGTTAGATATTAGATCTAAATATTTTTGACAAATTTTGCTGGATTTCCAGCAAAGACGACATTTGGAGGCACATTAGAGAAGACAACGCTTTTACAACCTATCACGCTATTTGCACCTATAGTAACTCCTGGCATAATAACTGAATCAAAGCCAACCCAAACGTTATCATGAAGGATAACCTCCTGAGGGTGAACATGCTCAATATGTCTGTTAGCACATTTAGCTGCTCTCTCTAACATTGCACGCCTAAGTGCTATGTCATGTTCGGCAGAAAGCCAAGAGTCTGTTATTGTTGAACCCCAGGAGAGCATACAATGACTACCAATCTTTACAGAAAAATTACATATAATATTTGTGTTTTCCAAGACAACGTAGGAACCAACGTCAACAACACCATTTTTGCCAACTTTAAACAAACTTTGGTGATAGTTGCCACTCGCATATCCTATGTGAAAACCTATAGTTTTCTCAGAATAAAAAGTCGCAAAAGAAAATGCACTATCTATATAGACATCTTCGCCAATCGAAACATTGCTAGGAATTCCGCCTGGATACCAGTCGTCTTCAACAACTAATCGTCCACTCTCGCTTTTGCTAATTGTTTGGGCAAAATTGTTTGCCATGTAGCCCCTTATTGAACCCGCGCAGGATTGCCTCCAACGATCGCATTGGATGGAATATCATCTACTACGACGGAACCTGGCTGTATTACCGCGCCGTTTCCAATTGTTACGCCTTTTAGAATAGTGGCATTATAGCCAATCCAAACATTATCGCCAATTTTTACAGGATCTGATTTAATAAATGGACGAAAATCTCTATTTCCCGGCGAAGAAACAGAGATGCTGTCTGCAATGCGGGCTGCTGGATCTAAAGGATGAAAGTCAGAGTCAACAATTGTGCACCCGCCTGCAATAAACACATAGTTTCCGATTGAAATATGCTGATAGCAAGCTATGGAGGAATATGATATGAAACAGTAGTCTCCTATTGAAATATGCGCATTTGGCTCTGTTGCTAAAAATGATCTAAAAAACGTTACATTACTCCCAACTGTAAGTGCTATAGGAAGACGAGAGAAAAACTGCTTGAAAAGTGTCGCTGAGTCAGCACGAGTATTCTCACCCACCTGAATATTAGTTGGCACCTTGAATTTCGTTCCATCATCAGCCAGCAGTTCGCCGACTTGGAGCGAGTGAAATAGACTATTTGGCGGGCTATCGTTTTGCTTACACATCGATAAGTTCTCTTAAAACAGTGTCGCTGCTGAAGTATTCATAAGCGATTTCAAGTGCAGCCTTGGAATGTTTATTGGGATCGCCCTGTATACGTCGAATTCCGTCGGCTGCACCTTGAGACTCCGTAAATGAAATTACTCCATCTCCTGATGGAATAAATTTAGTCCAACCTGTTTCCTGTAATACGACAGGTCTTCCAGATGCCAGGTAACATGCTGAGCGTGGGGGAAACCAACCGCAATGTGATTTTACATAGGTCTGCTTAGCAATGCTGATTTCCCCAAAAGATGTCTGAATGAAACTCTTATAATGATCAAGATCCGCAATTCTTTCATCCGGTGAAAATATCGACCAGCCTTCTATTTCGAGATCACCCTTAACAAAAGTACCAGAATTGTCAGATACAACAATAGAGAAAAATGAGTCAGGCGTGCTTTTTGGCAAGCTTTTTATTTTTGCGAATTCTGCATTTTTTTGACCCCATTCCTCACCCTGAAATATCATTGGCTTCCGCGTGGACCAGTTCATGATGGTTGTAAATGTTCCGTTTGCAGGCAGAATATTCTGGTTTGCCCAGATGTTTATACAAATTGGTTGGCGAGTAGCTTTCCAATTGAGATTTAATGCTGGCACTTTGCAGTCTGCGTTACCGATATTTTCACCAAAAGACGCAAGTTTATCATATACGCAATATGCATCCCATGCATTGGAATACGAGGTGTCTGGATCCTTGTCGTCCCAATTCTGAACTTGGGTAAACATGGGATCTGTGTCCACCATGATTTTAATCGGAATATTCATGTACTCCTCTCTGGGGAGTGATGCTGCCGAAAGATTTATAAAAATATCTGCACGAGCACATATCTTCTTGACGTTCTCGGCCGAAATTCCATGGCATTTGCCATCCACAGCGTTACGATAAGCCCATTTTTCTGCAAATCCAAAGCGCGTCATCACTTCGGAGAGATAATTTATTGTATCACTCGCATCGCTCCAGTCCGGATCCTGTGACAGTTGATAATTGGGATACGCACCTGTGTCCTCCACATAATAGACATCGTGCCCTAAACATTTTAGCCCTAACAGATATTGCAAGTAGTCCCAAGTAAGGCCACTTGCTGGGAGTAGACCTATGTATCCACCTATAATTATAGTCATCTTGCAGCGATAAAAATATTAAATGTTAATTAAACGAAATCAGGCGAAAATATTTTGTTTCCATTTCTCGGTGAACGTCATTAACGCTATTTACAATTGGCTTCCCTCGCCCGTTTAAAGAAGTATTGATGAGGCACTCTGCACCTGTTTTTTTTCCCACTTCAACGAGAGTTTCGTAGAGCCAGGGATTGTCCACATAGCTTAGAACCTGCACGCGTGATGACGAGTCGTCATGCACAATACCTGGCGTTAAGCGCACTGCGGCTTCTTTGCAAACATTTCGATATTGCATATATCTCCCGGCGGGTCCGTTAAACAGATTTGAGAAATCCCGATCTGTTACAATCGGAGCAACAGGCCTGTATGCCTCTCTTCCTTTGATCGTCTCTGAAACTAGCGTTTTGTTGTTGATAGTAGGGACAGCCAGCAGTGATCGATGCCCGAGCGCACGGGGCCCGGCTTCTCCTTTGCCGATAATAAGCCCAATTGGTGTATTTAAATCAACAAGGATGTTGGCTGCCTGTTGAGGCGTCTGGTAATTGTTTTGATGCTCTGCTTCGATTGACTGCAAAAACGGAGTTAAAATCGGGCTAGGAAAGACGCCATAGGTTTGGAAATATGCTGCTGCTGCACATCCAAGTGAAATGCCACTATCATTAATTGGGGGTGCAAATACTAACTCAAATCCATGTTCGCGAATAAATGTATTTAACTCAAGTGCCAAGAAAGCCCCGCCTCCGACGATGACAGATTTTGAATTCGAATGTGGATCTAGCAGTGGAAGCACGACGCTTTTAGCATCTTTAATAAATGAATTGTAGTGCGATGCGTATTCAATTGCAACGCCCTCACTTAACCCCTCGGCCTTGAATCGTAAAATACTATTATTTACCTCAGATATCGACAAATAGCGTGTTTTTTCTTCCGGTATGCTTCCTGCCAAGCCCATTATTTTTCCAGCGACTTCGCCTGAGTTTGTATAAGGCATCGGCAATGGGTTTAAACGATAATGTGGGGAGTAATCAAAACTCATGTCTGAGGAGACTTCTTCGAAGACATTCTCGGCGATTGAACCAGTGGAAAAACAGGAATTTGTATTTCTTGAAGATTTTCCGAATCCATCCAATGAGATATATATACAGGCTTCATCAAGGCGAGTATCGCGGAACATAAATGAACACATCGCATGCGCTATATGATGTCCTATAAAACGCACATCATAGCCCATAAACATATCTTGGAGCTGTTTAAAATTTATGCTGCTAGGTTCGCTATTAGAGAGGCAAGATATATCACGAAAAAAGAAGTCTGGCGAAGATGTGTAGATTACATCATCTTTTGATAAGGGTCTCATGCCAACACCTGTAAATAAGGTATTTAAATTCGGAATGTTCGCATCTCTTTTGATTCGCGATAAACGTTCTGTTTGCGAGAAAAACACTAGTTCGCCGTCCTCATTGAAAACAGCCACACTTGCGTCGTGATATTGGTTACCCAGTCCTATAAATCTTTTCATGTGTTCGTGACTACCTCGCACGAGACAATAAAAGTTGATTAGAGTCACCGGCGCTTTTTCCCAACATCCACAGCTGAATGCAAAGTGTTTTACAATTGTAAAAAAATATCTGCGAGTCAAGCGTTTACATTTTGACGCGGGAGGCTTATAGCTACATTTCGACTTTTATCAATTTCACGGATGGACTGCTTGGTTCGCAAAAATAGAGGTCCATCGGGACAATATCCCTTGCCGGCTTGCGCTCCGGTCTGTGAAAGCATCTTTCGCAGGAGAGCGATGAGGAAATTCATGGGGGAATTTTGCCAACCCGATGGAGTTCAATCAAGGACTCCCATCATGATGCTGCGGGAATTACTTCCCACGAGCTCAGGGCCAGCGAGCCGTCGAGCTTTTTCCAGACTACGATACGGGCCTTGAATCGGTTGCTGGCGTCAGCCACTTCGATCACGAGCCGGTAATTCAATCCGGCGACCACCTGATGCTCCACTTTCAGGATTTTGACGAGTTGGAGGGACTGCCCAGTGGCCTTGGCATGGGTTTTGACGGCAAATTCCGCCACCTTCTGCACCTCGGGGTTGATTTCTGCCGGGGAATATCCTCCGGGGAGGGATGATTGGGCGGGTTTCGCGGTGTTCTCGTTGGCGACTGCGATGGTAACGAAGGCCAGAGCGAAGACGGTGAGGCAGAGGATTCGGTTCATCGAAAAAAAATATCAGAAAAATTGGGGGTAGGACAGTCTTTGTCTTTTTCGTGTGATATACCGGGGGCGTGAAACAGGAAAAAGACACACCCGAATCAACGGCGTCAGAGACAGAGGAGCAGATCCATCCGCTGGAGGTCATGCGGCAGGCATATCGGGCGATGGAGATCACGTTTCAGGAGGACGAGGGCTCGATTTTCACCCGTCTGAACCTCAAAAATCTTGAGGCACACGTCATCAGTTGGGGCGAACCGGATGATCTGGCCACGATCATCGTCCGTCTGCCCGTGCGTGCCGCGCCTGAGTTTCGTGCCCAGGCTGGGGAGTTCATGCACCGGCTCAATTTCAATTCAAAACGGAAACTCTGGGAGATCGACCACGACGACGGGGAGATCCGGCTGGCTGCCTACACTGACACGATGGTGGGGCCGCTGACTGAAGCGGGATTTCGTTCCCTTCTCCATTGTCTGGTCATGCATGCCGACACGGTTTTCCCCTACCTGACCAGCGTGCTTTCAGGACGGATGACACCGGGATTTGCCGCTGATCAGGCCGAGGCTGCAACGGCTGCGATGTGGAACACGGATGAAAGCGAGGGGGAAGAATGAAATGCGGAAGATCATGCGCCTCGACGAATCTCCTTCAAAACTTCTCCGAAAGTCTGGATGTTTCCCGGATAGACCGATACGGTTCAGGCAGATGAGAGGAATGAAATCTGGTCGTCTGGGGCTTTCGTAATCTGAGGCTCAGGGACCAGCAAGAGCGAATTGAATCAATCAAAAAAAATCTATGGCCATCGCTACAGCAAGACTGATACCAGGCGGACTTCCCGAGCCGGTATGGGATCAAGGCAATCTGAGCAGCCATGCGGCTAAACGGGCTTCCAAGGATATTGGCTGCATGGAGAATATTCTCGGCATCACTGACAGAACATTGCTTCCTGGCGATCTGCGCTTGAAATCTCTGCAGACCTACCGGCATCCGAAGTTGGTTTATGAATGTGAATCGTTCGATTACAAGTGGCGCGAATTTCTCGAGCGTCGAGCGCATTTTGTAGATCGCGATTTGGTCCTAGCCATCACCGATGTCAAACGCACCGCGTTCCACACCTGTTTTCACAAGCATCCACCGGGGTGTTCTTGCCCGGGGGTTCCGCGTGATGATGACGATTCTGGCAGGCAGCTCCTGAACCTTCGGCAAGAATTGATCAACAAACCGCCAACAAAGATGCGAAACTTGAGGATCATCCCGTCATGACCTTCGCAGAAAAAAGGTTAATGCTTCTCGATGGGGAACTGAAAATTCTCATCAAGGATCTTGGGATCACTCCCATTTTGATCGCAAAAGGCTGTCCTGAAACGATCTCGACCGGGTTGTTCGGAAAAAGTCCGGACAAAGCGATCTCGGTGCCAGCAGCCGATTTCCTCCGATATTTTCTGGTGACCTACTTAGAGTGGAATCACCTCCGTCAACGGACACTCTCAATCCGCAAAGAATCTCTCAGGACAGCAAACTCCAGAGATCGCATCGAAAACGCCTGCCGAGGCTATACCGACAGAATTGCACGGAACGAGCAGGTGGAAAAAAAGCTAAGGGGAACAGTGAGAAAGGAGCTTGTCGGAGCCGCAATCGAACGATTCGATGGCGAAATTTCAACATCTCTTCCTGCCCGGGTGGAGGCTATTTTTCACTCTGCTGTCGAAATCGAACAAACCGGACGACTTTGCGAGCATTTCGCCAACTCCATGCCCGACTTCTGTAGCGAGGCGATGGCAATCAACTCCTACAAAACAAATCGGCTTGGCGACGCGATAAGGCTACTCGATCCGGCTATGCGCGTGGAATTGGATGCCGATTTCAGGGCACGACGAAGCTCTATGCTGGGGCATTTCCAAACTTTCAATGACTTGCAGTTCACCATCACCAAAGAAAATAACAATTACTCCATGCAAAACCTGATTTCTGAAATCTTGAACGATTCTTCCATGGGAGAATCGCTCCACGATGCTACCCCGGTCATCAAATCCATCCTAGAGGCCATTGCGAATGTAGGATATGACAATCTGCTCGATGATATCCTGGACGGTCTGCTTGTGGACGGAACATTTCCGGATACTGGCGAGGGAAGCAGAGGACCATGCAATATCATCCCGGGACAAGGATCAGGTCATGCGGCTTGTCATCCTGTTCTCATCGCTCTTTCGAAGGGTGATCGCGGGAAAATCGGATTTGACACAATTCTCCAACAGGTGCGCACACATCTCGTGAAGTGCCGAGGCATAACCCGAACGGTTATTTTCTTCTCGACCACTTGGGACTCTGCAAATTTTGCGGATACCCACTATCCTGAATTACAGGCCATTTACAATACAGACGGTGTCCGTTTCGTCTTTCTCATCGCTGGCACTCCGCCAACAACTGTCACCCGCGCCCCGGTCTCATTCGTTTGACCACTCGGCACCTTCCAGCAACCTGAAGATTAACACGGGGAACGTTCTAAATATTTCTGTAATGGCTAAAAAAAACATTCTTCTTATTGAGCCGGGGTATCGCAACAAGTACCCTCCTTTAGGTTTGATGAAAATCGCTCAGTATCACGGTCCAGAAGGGAAAAAGGACAACGTAGTATTCGTAAAAGGACAGGACAAGTCCGTTTTGAATACATCATGGGACCGCATATACGTCACTACACTATTTTCTTTTGAATGGAAAAAGATCTCTGAGTCAATCGACTATGCTGTGCTAGCTGCTGGAGGGCAGACAAGTAACGTTTTTGTCGGAGGAATCGCTGCCTCGCTTATGCATGATGCGTTTATTGCGGAAAAGCGCTGGCAAGGCATCCGCTTTATTAAAGGGCTTTTAAACAAAGCGCCAGCAATTTCACTGCAACTTGATACTTTCCAAGAAGAACTTTATTCAGACGATACATCAAGTCCGGCAATTGAAGACATGATTCCTGATTACAGCATCCTTGATCAGGTAGAATACAAATATCCAGTCTGGGATGCGTATTTCAGCTATGCATCTCGTGGTTGTGTTCGGAAATGCAGCTTTTGCGGTGTGCCTAAACTTGAAGGTGATCTATATGACACGCCATCACTTTCAGCGATAGTAAATGGGATCGAAAAGCGTTATGGCACCAAAAAAGATTTGGTGTTAATGGATAACAACGTGGTTGCATCGCCGAGGTTTAAAGAGATTATTGCTGAAATACGGGATCTAGGGTTCACTCCGGGCGCAAAACTGAAACGTGGGAGAGTGCCTGTCCAGCGTCGTGTTGATTTCAATCAGGGAGTTGATGCGCGAATTCTTTGTAAAAACTCTATGTTTTTACAGGAATTAGCTACAATCTGCATTGATCCTTTACGGATTGCTTTCGACCATCTTGGTGTTAAGAAGCAGTATGAGACAGCAATCCGATATTCATGTGATGCTGGATTGCGGAATTTATCAAATTACATGCTTTACAACTTTCATGATACCACTAGTGACCTATATGAAAGAATGTTGCTCAATATTAAATTGAATGAGGAATTAAACATACGGATTTTTTCGTTTCCAATGCGATACCAACCAACAGATATAAAAGAAAGAACCCATGTTGGTGAAAACTGGACCAGATATTATTTGCGTTCCATGCAACTTATTCTTCAGGCTACTCACGGGATAGTGAGTGGAGCACCTGGGTATTTTAAGCGAGCATTTGGAGAAACTGCCGAAGATTTTGAACGGCTTCTAATCAAGCCTCACAAATATATCTTTAATCGGGTTTGGTATGAAGAGCTCGAAGGGGCTGCGGAGCTTGAAGAGTTTGAAAGAGAGTTTAAAAACTTATCAAACGGTGACCAGGCAGACTTACTTGAAGCTCTAGTTTCGTTTGAAAGCAATAGCTTTTATGAAATTGCACGTGCAACCATATCAAATCCTCAGGTGGCGCGAATATTCAGATTCTATGCGCCTCTTTCACACAATGATGAAGTTGCAATTTGGAACCGCCAAAAGAGCCTCCAGTCTTTGGATGCTATCCAGGAAGTCCTGGTTCCTGATGACCAGCGAGTTGAGGATGCAGGTTTGGAAATTGAGCCTGTTCTAGAGAGCCTATAATTTATGAAATCCAGCACAACGGATCGAGCACGCGAACAATTTTCAGGCTCAATAATTGTCGGGAAAGACATTCTAGAGCTTTTAAGTAGCGCAATGTATATTGACCCTCTTTCGATTTATCGAGAATATATTCAAAATTCAACTGACTCAATTGATGAAGCGGAAACGCAATGTCTATACTCTGGATCAACTCATCCAGGCATTGAAATAACAATAGACTGTTCAGACAGATGCATAAAGATCCGAGACAATGGAGTAGGCGTGCAAAAGCATGCAATTGCAAAAACTCTCACATCCATTGGTGGGAGTAAAAAGCGCGGGAAGCGTTCCCGAGGATTTCGGGGCGTTGGAAGATTATCTGGCCTTGGATATTGCCATGAGCTGGTAATGAGAACTAAGGCAAAGTGTGATTCAGGAAGGGAATTTTTTTCCGTTAGAATTTAAAAAATGAAGTAGTGCTGGTTGACAGGGCGGCGCTTTCGCGCCGCCTGTTTGAAATGAAGGTTTCGAACCAACCAGCACCATGAAGAAAAATACTGAT
>Ga0194063_10001386_pt1 | contig 15777 bp, 10 predicted proteins | sample SepL3720m_MetaG_FD_155459 | JGI IMG/M metagenome (GOLD analysis project Ga0194063, IMG submission 155459) | Anoxic zone freshwater microbial communities from boreal shield lake in IISD Experimental Lakes Area, Ontario, Canada - Sep2016-L373-20m | ecosystem: Environmental > Aquatic > Freshwater... | reverse complement strand
AAATACGGCTATGGAAACATCAGGATTTGTACAATGGAGTGTATTTGAAGAGTTGCTCCCTTACTTAGATGAAATATTGTTCGATGTAAAGCATGTTGACACAATCATTCACAAGAAATATACTGGGGAAGATAATGCTCTCATCCTGAAAAATTTATCCAATTTGGAAAAAGAGAATATATCTCTCCGATTACGCATACCATTAATTCCGGACTTTAACGCCTCAGAAAAAGATCAAAAACAAATTGCGGATTATCTCCACGATCATTCCATCTTCCGATCTGTTGATTTGCTTCCTTACCATACGTTCGGGAAACCAAAATACTCGGCATTTGGGCGTCAATACCTTTGGGAGCCCCATAAGCGGTTGAGTAAATCGGAGATTGAAGAGATCCAAGGAGTATGGAGTGCCTTGGGATTTGATGTTACAGTTGGTGGCGGTTAAAGATAAAAAATTACTTAGGCAGGTATCTTATGTATCACACAACAGTTGAGAAGAAACACGCAGAGGTATTTCCAGAAGTTATTCAGAATATTGGATTACCTAATGAGAGGATCACTCGGATTAAAGAGATGCTCTTGCAAACAGTCCAGGAAATTGACATCGAACGAGCGCGCATTGTTACCAAGAGTTATAAGAGAACAGAAAATGAGCCAATGATAATTCGAAGAGCGAAAATGCTTTTAGACCTGGTAGAAGGGTTAAGTATTAAGATAGACGATGATGAATTAATTGTTGGTAATCGTTCTATTCTGCCGCGAATGGGTGTAATCTCTCCAGAAGGTGCTTTTCGTTGGGTAGATAAGGAACTGGAAACTTTCCCAACCCGTTCCCAAGATAAATTTTTAATCAGACCGGAATATATCCAGGAACTCCGCCAGGAAATATTCCCGTTTTGGCAAGGAAAAACCCTTGAGGATGAAGTAGCATCCAAAGTTCCAGAAGAGATTAAACATGCGGTGCGCTTTAAGGCTTTTGGTCTAAATCAGACCGATCATGCTCAAGGACATATTTTGCCTGATGTCACCACCTGGATAAACTTGGGTATTCGCAAACTACTGGAGAAAGTCGATCTGGCGGAAAAAGCGATACCGGCGGAAAAAGAGGCTCAAGCCTATTTTTATCAGGCAACCAGGATCGCTCTCAGCGCAGCCCAAAAATTCATGCTCAGATATGCAGCACTTGCTGCTGAAATGGCAGAACGGTGTTCTAAACCCCAAAGGCAAGCAGAGTTAATCGAAATCTCACGTAATTGCAAGAAATTAGCCACAGATGCGCCCCAAACCTATTGGGAAGCGCTGCAAGCAATATGGTTCCTCTTTGTGTTGATTGAGATTGAATCGAATGCCAGTAGTTTTTCCCCTGGTAGGTTGGATCAATATCTATATCCTTTCCTCAAGGCTGACCTGGATGAGAAAAAGATATCCATAGCGTATGCGCAAGAATTACTAGAGAACTTCTGGCTCAAGTTTAATGAAATTGTGCTTTTACGCAGCAGCGAAAGTGCGCGTTATTTTGCTGGATTCCCAATCGGTTTCAATATTGTCGTGAGCGGTCAAACAACAGATGGGAAGGACGCTACCAATCTTTTAAGTTATATGTGTTTGCGTGCTCAGGCGGATATCGGTATGCCTCAACCCAATTTTTCGGTACGCGTTCATAAAAACTCTCCGATAGAATTTTTAGAGGCAGTATCGTATGTGATCAGCCTGGGAAGCGGAATGCCACAGGTGTTTAATGACGAAGTAATCATTCCTGGACAAATCAACAGGGGAATCTCCCCTGATCATGCACTGGATTATGCTGTAGTGGGCTGCGTCGAACTATCTTCGCCAGGAAGGGCATTGGGGTGGAGTGATGCCTCGATGTTTAACCTGACGCGCATCTTTGAATTGACGCTTTTTGGAGGACGTGATCCGCAAAGTGGAGAACAAGTGGGTTTGATGACTCCAGCATTGGATGAAATCCAAGATATGGATCAATTGGAGATTGCCTACGATCAACAATTACAGTATTTTGTCGATCTTATGGTAAAAGGGTGCAATATCGTAGATGGTATCCATGCAGAAATTATTCCTTCTCCATTTTTATCGCTTGTCGTTGATGATTGCATAGAAAAAGGATTAGATGTTACCGCGGGTGGTGCTCTTTATAATTTCTCGGGAGTGCAGGGGGTTCAAATTGCTAATGTGGCAGACAGCATGCTAGCCATTCGGGAAGGGGTTTTTAAGCAAAGATGGATTGCAGCAACGGATGTACTACCCATACTTCGCAATAACTATCTGGGGAATGAAATTCTACGCCAGAGACTCATTAATAAAATTCCTAAATATGGAAATGACAATGATCTCGTTGATCAGTATGCAAAGAAGTGGGCAGACCGATATTGCGAACTTGTTGAGGCACATCCCACGATTCGCGGTGGAAGATATCAACCTGGTTTTTACACGGTGTCTGCGCATGTGCCGATGGGCGCGAATGTGGGGGCTACACCCGATGGTAGATTGGCTGGTACGCCTCTCGCCGATGGCGGGTTATCGCCGTCAGCCGGACGAGATCAACGGGGTCCCACGGCAGTTTTAAATTCGGTTACGAAACTTAATCTCAAGTTGGCTTCTAATGGCACTTTGTTGAATATGAAATTCTTGCCTTCCTTCTTTGAAGGAAAAAATTCGCGGAAAAAATTCGCATCATTCTTACAAGGATTCAGCGCTCTTAGAATTCCACATGTCCAATTTAATGTTGTCTCGGCTGATTTATTAAAAGAAGCACAACAGAATCCAGAACAATACCGGCATTTAGTTGTGAGAGTTGCAGGCTATAGTGCGTATTTTGTAGAATTAGACACAGATTTGCAGAATGAAATTATCATGAGAACAGAATTTTCAGGGGTATAGGGTATGTTGCCGAAGCTTAACCATTCTAAAAACCAGCGTGTTCAGGCGATCAAAGATAAATTAATAGGTTCTCCTCCTGGAATCTGTGGAGAACGCCTCCGTATTTACACGAATATATATCGAAGTCATGAGAGTGAACCATATATAATCAAACGGGCGCTGGCATTAAGTGAGTATCTGAAGAATGTCAGTCTTTATTTTGACGAAAATCAACTTCTTCCAGGAAATCTTGCCAGCCAGCCTCGTTGGGCACCAATTTTCCCGGAATATTCATGGAAATGGGTCTATGATGAGGTCGACCGTTTTGACCAGCGTCAATTTGACCGTTTTACCATTAAACCCGAAGTAAAAGCTGAATTGAATGAACTTCTTCCCTGGTGGGAAGGCAGGTCGGTTTATGAACGGGTACTGGGTAGGCAACCAGATCAAGTGCTGAAAGCTTCTGAAATTGGTGTATTAAGTTGGACCGGGCAGGCGACTTCGGGTGAAGGACACATCGTGGTTGATCACGCGCGCACGCTGCGGTTAGGGTTTGCGAAAATGCGTGAGATGGCTGCGGATTTAAGACAGAAGTTACCACTTTGGGAACCAGAGAGCTTGGAGAAACGGGATTTCTACGAAGCGGTTGAAGTTGTTTGCGATGGTGTTTTGACCTACGCGGCGCGCTGGGTGGAATTTCTTACCATATTGGCAAATAAAGAGAATGATGAAAATCGAAAGAGTGAGCTTTTGACGCTTATTGAAGATTTGTGTATTGTTCCTGCTCAACCTGCTGCCTCATTCCGGCAAGCATTGATCATGGTCTGGTTTTCACATCTCGTACAGCAAATGGAAAGTAATGGTCATTCGGTATCACTTGGACGTTTTGACCAATATCTTTATCCTTATTTCTCACATGATCTGGAAGAGAGGAAAATCACCGAGGAATCAGCTTTAGAATTGATAGAACATTTTTATCTAAAGTTGTTTTCAATCATCAAACTCCGCCCAGAAAAACACTCGCGCACCCAATCTGGATATCCTATGTACCAAAATCTGGCAGTGGGAGGACAAACACCGGCAGGTGAAGATGCCACGAATCGCTTAAGTTATCTGTGTTTGGCGGCAGTCGCGGAAGTTCGTCTGTCTGAACCGAATTTTTATGTACGTCTGCATAAAGGAACCCCGCAGGACTTTTTGAGTGAGTCGTTAAAAGTTGTTGGATTGGGGTTTGGAATACCAGCTTTCGTTAACGACGAGGTTATTGTCGATTCATTGGAAAGCCGCGGCGTGAGTCATGAAGATGCGTTGAATTATTCAACGATGGGTTGTCTCGAAGTTCAGGTACCGGGGAAATGGGGGTATCGGGCGAACGGGAAGAGTAAGGTGAATGCCCTAAAGATCATTGAACTTGCTTTGAATATGGGTCAGGATCCTCAAAGTGGAATCACGCTCCAGAAAGGAACAGGGGATTTTGCCATTTTTAGTGATATCCTTGGTGCTTGGCACCAGCAGTTAGACTATTACACGCGGCTGCACGTGATTGCAGATAATATCATCGATCGTGCACTTGGCGAGCTGGTCCCAAACGCTTTTTGTTCGCTTCTGGTACAAGACTGCTTAGGGCGAGGTGCTCACCTAAATAATGGCGGCGCGATCTATGATATGACCAGTGGGGCGTTGGTTGGTATCCCCAATGTGGGGAATGTCCTGGCTGCATTGAAAAAGACAGTTTTCGAAGATAAACTGCTTACCCTTGAGCAAATTAAACTAGCTATAAAAAATAATTTTTCTGACCCACCAGGTGACGAAGTTCGCCAGATACTCATTAACCGAGCTCCGAAATATGGTGAGGACAACGATTATGTTGATCAATTAACGGCGCAGGCTTTGGAAGACTATTGCCAGATTATCACTGGTTTCAAGAATATGCGTTTTGGCAAGGGGCCTATCGGCGGGACTTATTATGCTTCGACCGTAACGATTTCTGCCAACATTACCGCTGGGGATGTGGTTGGCGCAACTCCTGATGGACGTCTTGCCAAAGAACCGACGGCAGATGGAGTTTCCCCTTCTCAGGGTAGTGGTAAAAAGGGTCCAACTGCAATTATTCAATCCGTAGCAAAACTGCCGACAGTTCAGGTGACCGGTGGACAGTTATTGAATATTCGCTTGTTTAATAATACGTTAAGTTCGGAACGCGGGGTGGAGAAGCTTGCCGCTCTCATTCGATCCTTCGTCGATCTGAAAGGTTGGCATGTGCAGTTCAATACGATCTCGACGAAGATTTTGCAAGATGCCTTACTTCATCCTGAAAATTATAGAGATCTCATAGTAAGGGTCGCTGGCTATAGTGCGCTTTTTGTGGCATTGGATCCGGTTTTGCAAAAGGACATTATCGCTCGTATGGAACATGATTTGGTTTAGAGGAACAACATTCATCAATGGATATCTGTAAAGGTCCATTAAACAAGGATCCTTTTGGGGCATTTCATGAGTACCGGTTATATTTTTAACATTGAACGATATACGCTCCATGATGGACCTGGAATCCGGACGACAGTTTTTTTCAAGGGTTGTCCATTAAGGTGCCTATGGTGCTCAAATCCCGAATCACAACTGAAACAGCCTCAAGTTTTTTTCATTGAGGAATTGTGTAATGGCTGCGGGCGTTGTGTTGATATCTGCCCCAAACACGCCATTTCAATGGAAAAAGCGGGGCAGCCGGTTCAATTTCAGTTCGAGCAATGCAACGGTTGCGGTGAGTGTATGGTCGTATGTTATCGAGATGCTCTCGTGTTAGCAGGGAAAGAGGTAGCTGCGTCCGAGATTGCGGAACAGGTGGGACGAGATAAGGTTTTTTACCGATACTCAAACGGTGGCGTTACACTTTCAGGGGGAGAACCTTTATCCCAGGCACAATTCGCTGCTGATATTTTGCAATTATGTAAGGAAAACGGAATCCATACGGCTATACAAACTTGCTGCTATGCAGACAAAGAACAGATTGATTTGGTGATGCCGTTTCTGGACTTGGCGATAATTGATATCAAACACCTCGATCGATTTGTTCATCGTTCATTTACCGGCAAGGATAATGATCTCATTCTTGAAAACGTCCGGTATATCGATCATTACCAATCTCCGATTATCATTCAGATACCATTGATTCCTGACATAAACGATTCGGATGAAACTCTAGCGGAAATCTTCCACTTTGCCGCAGGTTTGAAAAACCTGAGCGGAGTCAGTCTACTAGCCTATCACACTTTAGGTATACAGAAATATAAACGACTAGGGCGCCCTTATTCTATGCCAGACCTGGAAATTCCAAAAAATTATCTGCAAGATAAAATAAATACATGTGAAAGATTCGGTTTGCCAATTATTCAATTTGGTGGATAAGATAGGAGATGGTTGTTTTATCGCCATTCTCGGATGGAATACCGCATAAAACAACCACCCACACGCATAACTTCGTCTCTGGCAGGATTAACGCATGTATCCAGTTTTACCACCTCCATCCAATGAGATAACGGCGCCAGTAATTTTATTAGAGCGTTCGCTGACAAGGAATAAAGCCACTTCCGCTACATCTTCAGGGTAAATATTGACACCCAGTGCGTTTTTCTTTTTGTATTCATCCTCTAACTTGCTGGGATCGTAGCCGTGTATTTTTGCCCGGCTTTCTCGCAGTTCGGTTCCCCAGAATGCGCTACCACCGAAAACGGCACTTGGTAAGATCGTGTTAATGCGGATGCCGAAAGGTCCGCATTCTTCAGCGATGCAGCGCGCCATGTGCAGTTCAACCGCCTTGCCGGCGCTGTAGGCAATGAGTTGTTGCGTTGGTTTGACGGCGCAATCGCTTGAAATAAATAGGATACATCCCCCTGAATCTTGCTGCTTCATGCAGCGTATCGCCTCCCGGGCAACCAAAAAATATCCTGTGGCGTGAACTGCAAGCATGTCTTGCCAGAGTGCCAGGCTGGTCTCTTCAATGGATGCAGTATCGATTGAGCCAGCGCAACTGACCACGATATCCAGGCGATTAAATTTTTGGAGAACGGACTTGAAGGCATTTTGTACGTCTTCTTCCTGAGTTACATCACATGTAACGAGGAGTACAGAGACCTGTTGATATTTGGATCGGATCTCTTCTGCGGCTGTTATAAGTTTATCCCGGTTGCGGGCTAAAATGGCAACACTTGCGCCTGCTTGAACAAAAGAATGCGCAATTGCCAGTCCAATTCCGCTGGATCCTCCAGTGATTAATGCCGTCTTACCGGCAAGTTCGAGATGTTGTTTATCATCGTTTTGCATCGATACCTCCATAAGGTTTATATTACAAATGATAGATTATATCAAGAAAATTCCGAACTCAGGTTTCTTGCAATCAAGTTCTTGACAAATAGATATGGAAACGATACAATGAAAACGATCCCAGAAAAAATGAAATGAAGATGTCCCTAAATGCCTGTATGATGGGGTGTGGGTTAAGGAGTGAACGTGTCAACTATTCACGATGTTGCTAAATTTGCAGGAGTCTCTGCGGTTACAGTTTCTCGGGTGATTAACGGTGCCAGCAATGTCAATTTTGAACCCCGCGTTCGGGTGGAACAAGCGGTTAAGGAACTTAGCTACCTACCTAATCTGGCGGCGCGCAGCCTGCGCTCTAAACAGATGACTACTCTTGTGCTCTTGGTTCTTGACATTAAGAATTCATTCTGGACTACCGTGGCACGCGGAGTGGAGGATGCTGCTCAAGGTGGGGGTATTCCGTCTTTTTATGTAATACGGATGAGAGTCCTGCCAAACTACGAGACTATATTCAGGCGGTTTTAAAGAAGCGAGTAGAGGGGGTTATGATTGCTCCTTATGATATGGATGCAAAGAATCTGAGTTCATTACGAGCACAAAATACTCCAACGGTTGTCATTGACCGGCGCGTGGAGGGTTGGGAAGTAGACACGGTCCATGTCGATTCGATTGCGGGAGCACGCTCCATTGTTCAACATCTGATCCGCTATGGGGAATATCGATCAAATTCTGGAATGTTTCTTACGGATCAACTATTAAGTGAAGGACTTCAGCCGACAGTCGTTTCCCAATCGGCTTATGGTATGTGTGTCAATGTCGCCCAGCTTATCCTCAGCCGGATCAATACTAGAGTCTCTTTTCAACCAAGGCATGTCATTTTACCGGCACGTCTTATTGCGTTATTCCTGTGGGTGGACTTTAAAGGATGACTCCGTACTATCTATTAATCTGAATCCGTTCCAGCAAATTCAAACGGAAAGTGTGTTCGTCCAATCCTGAAATATAATAATGAAAGAATGCGTTTAATAAGTCCTTGACAAAAACCAATGAAAAAGATAGAATGAAAACGATACCAGAAACCGGTATTAACGTCTAGTTTTGTTATCAATACCATTGACTGTGCTGAGGTTAATCCATGGGTGAAGAATTAGTTTTGATGGAAGGAATTGAAAAGAGCTTTCCTGGCGTCCATGCGCTCAGCCAATGCCACTTTGAGCTACGTTCAGGCGAAGTACATGCTCTGGTTGGTGAAAATGGCGCCGGCAAATCTACGCTGATGAAAGTACTCAGCGGTGTATATAAAAAAGATGCTGGTCGCATTCTATATAAAGGGAAAGAAGTTGATATCCCCAACCCGAGAGCGGCACTCCATCTGGGCATCAGTATTATTCATCAAGAACTCAATTTGATGAACCATCTCACAGTGGCACAAAATATTTTCATAGGGCGTGAGCCGCGCAGGCAAGTCAAGTTCTTCTTGGATGATAAGAAAATCAACGAAGAAGCGGAAAAACTCTTTGCAATGTTGCATTTGAATTTGGATCCGCGCACGAAGGTGGCAGATTTGACCGTCGCAAAACAGCAGATGGTTGAGATTGTCAAGGCATTATCTTTTAATGCTGAAGTATTGATTATGGATGAACCAACCGCGGCTTTAACCGATACAGAGATCGCGGAACTCTTCCGTATTGTTTCTCACCTCCGTGAACAAGGTGTCGGGATCGTGCATATTTCCCACCGTCTGGAAGAGCTTAAATCGATTTCAGATCGGGTAACGGTGATGCGGGATGGGCAGTATATCAATACGGTGCAGACCAAAGAAGCCTCCATTGACCAAATCATCGGTATGATGGTTGGCAGGACTATCTTTGAGGCTACTCCGGAAGTTCCGGAGAATCCAAGCGAGGAAGTTGTACTTGAGGTCAAGAATCTCAATCTCGGTAGAATGGTGAAGGATGTCAGTTTCAATTTGAAGCGCGGCGAGATACTCGGTTTTGCGGGATTGGTTGGTGCTGGACGGACAGAGGTGGCACGAGCCATTTTTGGTGCAGACACCATTGACTCAGGTGAAATTTACGTCATGGGTAATAAAGTTCAGATCAAAAGCCCGCTGGATGCCGTCAAAAATGGGATTGGTTATCTTTCGGAGGACCGCAAACGTTATGGGCTTACGCTGGGGATGGATGTAGAGAATAATGTTGTGTTGGCGTCTTTCAATAAGTTTTTAGGGGCATTTGGCTGGGTGAATAATGACAAGACACGCAGCACAGCTAATCAAATGGTCAATACGCTCTCGATCCGAACACCCAGCATACAGCAAAAGACTAAGAATCTTTCGGGTGGTAACCAACAAAAGGTAATCGTTGGTAAATGGCTGACTGCTGATACGGATGTCTTGATCTTCGATGAACCGACGCGCGGCATTGATGTGGGTGCCAAGAGTGAAATCTATAAATTACTTAATGAGCTGGCACGCCAGGGAAAGTCAATTATCATGATCTCATCGGAATTGCCAGAGATTTTACGCATGAGTCACCGCGTTATCGTGATGTGCGAAGGGCGGATAACGGGCGAGATCAATGTGGCAGATGCCACTCAAGAAAATATTATGAAATATGCAACCCAACGTGGAGGCATTATTGTGGATAATAGTAAATCCAATTCTGAACCCAAACCAAATCATGATCTCGGGACGGCTTAATTATGGAAACTGATGCAAAAATCATTCAAAAAAAATCGTTATTGCGTTCAGATACTACGCAAAGGTTGTTAGCATTTGGAGCGTTGATTATCCTGTTTGTTGGATTTTCAATCGCATCACCGAACTTCTTCCAGTTCAATAATGTCATCGGCATTTTATTAGCCACCGCGGTTAACGGTGTGTTGGCGCTGGGTGTTACGTTTGTCATTATTACGGCTGGCATCGACTTATCCGTTGGAACTGTGATGACATTTTCGGCAGTTATGGCGGGTGTATTTATCACTTTCTGGAAACTCCCTATCCAAGTTGGCATTCTGGGCGGGTTAATGGCTGGAGCGGCTTGCGGTTTGGTCAATGGCGCCGTTGTCGCCAAGATGAAAGTGCCGCCATTTATTGCCACTTTAGGCATGTTTTATATCACCAAAGGGCTTTCTCTGGTCATCTCTGGTTTGAAGCCCATTTATTTCAATGATACGCCGGTCTTTCGTCAAGTCACCATGGGATCCGTCCTGGCTCCTGTGTTGGATCCGATTGCGGCGCCTTTGAATGCGATGTTTAAATCATCCGGCAACAGTTTTCAAATCCCCAGCCTTGAGATCCCGAATGCGGTCTTAATTTTGTTTGGGGCGGCGATTATAGCCAGTATCATTCTTACTAAAACGATCCTGGGTAGATACACATTTGCTCTGGGCAGCAACGAAGAAGCCACCCGTCTTTCGGGTGTCAATACGGTTGCCTGGAAGATGGCTGTTTTTACCTTATGCGGTGCTTTCGCCGGTTTGGGTGGTGTGATGATGGCATCCCGTCTTAATTCAGCACAACCCGCTCTGGGTTCGGGGTATGAATTGGATGCAATTGCTGCGGCTGTGATTGGCGGTACTTCGCTCAGCGGTGGTGAAGGTACTATCATAGGTACCATCATTGGTGCTTTCATCATCAGTGTTTTGACGAATGGTCTACGGATTATGTCTGTTCCGCAAGAATGGCAGATGGTGGTTACAGGAGCCATTGTTATTCTGGCTGTGTACCTGGACATTCTCCGTCGCCGTCAGAAATAGATTGTTATTTTACAATTCATCAAAGGGGCTGTCCAAAAACTTCGGGGCAGCCCTTTTTTAGATACTAAAGGAGAATTTAATATGACAACAAATCGTTTTGTTGGGGAATACCCAAAGGTTGGAATCCGTCCAGCGATCGACGGTCGCCGTAAAGGCGTGCGTGAGTCATTGGAGAATCAGACGATGGCAATGGCTAAATCTGCCGCCAAGTTTCTCTCGGATAACCTGCGTTACCCGAATGGTGAAGCGGTCAAGTGTGTCATTTCTGATTCTTGTATTGGTGGGGTAACCGAAGCTGCTCAAGCGGCTGATAAATTCGCTCGCGAAGGTGTAGGTGTCTCACTTACCGTTACGCCTTGCTGGTGTTATGGCTCAGAGACGATGGATATGGATCCATTGACCCCTAAAGCAGTTTGGGGTTTTAACGGCACCGAACGTCCGGGCGCGGTCTATCTGGCAGCGGTGCTGGCAGCGCATGCCCAAAAAGGATTACCAGCTTTTGGTATTTATGGACACGATGTCCAGGATGCTGGGGATACATCCATCCCGGCAGATGTCCAGGAAAAACTGCTGCGCTTTGCGCGGGCGGGACTGGCAACGGCGATGATGCGGGGTAAGTCTTACCTTTCGATTGGAAGCGTCTCGATGGGTATTGCAGGCTCGATCGTCAACCAGGATTTCTTCGAGAGCTATTTGGGAATCCGGGTCGAAGTGGCTGACATGACTGAAATCATCCGGCGGATTGACGAAGATATTTTCGATCCGAAAGAGTATGAGAAAGCTCTAGCCTGGACGAAGAAACACTGCAAAGAGGGGCGTGAATATAACAAACCTGAGAATCAACGCAGTCGTGCCCAAAAGGATAGTGACTGGGAATTTGTAGTGAAAATGGCAATGATCGGGCGCGATTTGATGGTCGGTAACCCGCGTCTCGCTGAAATTGGTTATGGCGAAGAAGCCCTGGGACATAATGCCATTGCAGGCGGCTTCCAGGGACAGCGCCATTGGACAGATCATTTCCCGAATGGCGATTTCATGGAGGCAATTCTTAATTCTTCCTTTGACTGGAATGGGATTCGAGCGCCTTATGTCTTTGCGACTGAGAATGACTCTCTTAACGGGACAGCCATGCTCTTTGGCTATCTGCTTACGAATACCGCCCAGGTCTTCGCAGATGTGCGTACCTATTGGAGTCCAGAAGCGGTTAAGCGGGTAACCGGATACCAGCTCAGCGGAAAAGGAGAAGGTGGTATCATCCATTTGATTAACTCTGGCGCGGCGACTCTTGATGCGACCGGTTGCCTTAAGCGGGATGGACAGGCGGTGATGAAGCCATATTGGGAAATCAGCGAAGCTGAAGCAGAGCAAGCTCTGGGTGCCACAAATTGGTATCCCGCTAACACAGGCTATTTCCGCGGCGGCGGCTTCTCATCTGGTTTCCTGACCCGCGGCGAAATGCCGGTTACGATGACCCGCATTAACTTGATCAAGGGGTTGGGTCCTGTTTTGCAGCTTGCTGAGGGTTGGACAGTGGATTTGCCCGAAAAAGTCCATGAGACTTTAAATGATCGGACCGATCCGACCTGGCCGACGCATTGGTTTAGCCCGCGTCTCACAGGCAATGGTGCCTTTACAGACGTGTATTCTGTGATGAATAATTGGGGAGCCAATCACGGGGCGATGAGCTACGGACATGTTGGGGCGGATGTGATCGCGTTATGCTCAATGTTGCGCATACCGGTTTGTATGCACAATGTGCCGTCTGAGAAAGTCTATCGCCCGAGCGCCTGGAGTGCCTTTGGGACTCAAGATATTGAAAGTGCCGACTACCGCGCCTGCGCGAATTTTGGTCCGTTGTACGGGATCTATTAAACGTTGGTGTCCATTTGCAGTCGGGTGATTGATCACCCGTATGCTTGAAAATTAATTAACGAGGTAGGAAAGAAATTCCTGCCTCGTTTTTATAACGCTGTTTTCTTGCGGTACAGACCGAACGGTCTGATGTTATAATCAAGTGATGATAATTGATCCACAGGTAAATAGAGCATGCCAGCGATAAAAAGCAAGGGTTATGTCAAAGCCAAATCCGCTCCAGGCGGGCGGTTTGGAGTGATCCGTAAGATTACCCAATTTTTTCAGCGTAAGCGGGGGCTACCGAAAACGCAACCAGTTGGAAAACAATCCAAGCCTCAAACCAGGAGATCTACATCTTCCGATTGGAGCGGTTTATCGCTAGATCGAAAACTGGATATCATCGGGACGGGGCTGGTTGTAGTAGGCTTGATCACCCTCCTGAGCATGCTGGCAGGGGCTGGTAATTTCTTAGCAAGTAGCTGGTTGGATTTCCTAAAAGGATTGTTCGGAATTGGGGTCTTTCTGCTTCCGCTGGCACTGGTGGCGGTAGGTATATGGCTCGTCCTTCGCCATTCGAATAGACTACCGGTTTTTGGATTGGAGCGTTTGATTGGTATTGGACTGCTCTATGTTAACTTTCTGGCGTGGCTGCATCTGCTTTATTGCCTTCTTAGTTTACAAGAAAGTAGGATTACCGAATTATCCTCAATATCGATTGAAGTCGTAAGTCAGGCGGGGGGATTGATTGGAGGATTGCCTGCTCATGTTCTCCTGTTGGCGTTTGGTGTATGGGGAACGACAATTGTTCTGGTTGCCTGGTTAATAATTTCCCTGGCGATGAGTCTGGACTTGCCCGTGCCGGAGTTATTCCGTTGGATTCCGCCGTTATGGCAGAGAATTAACAACTGGTTAAAGAAAATCGCCGAGGAGAGACGAGTAAAGCCTGAACCATCTGCTCATGCCATTCCCCCGGCACTTGCGACCAAGCCAAATCCACCATCCTCCCAGTCTGTTGCTCAGAATACCAATTTAGCCTCTGCTTCGGCGCTTGAACTGGCTTCCTCTGCGGAGACTAGCCAGGTTTGGGTTTTACCTGTGGTCGAACAGATACTTGACCTGGCAGATGAGACTCGCCATGATGAAGACGCAAACATGAAGAGGGCGAGCATTATCGAAGAAACCTTAACTTCCTTTGGAGCGCCGGCGCATATTGTTGAGATCAATAGCGGACCTACGATTACCCAATTCGGGCTCGAGCCGGATTTCCTTGAGACGCGAAAGGGGCGCATGAAGGTACGGGTAGGAAAGATAGCTGCTCTGGCGGATGATTTAGCGCTGGCATTGGCGGCTAAACGGATCCGTATTCAGGCACCCGTGCCTGGAAAAGGATTTGTGGGTATTGAAGTGCCGAATGATCGCCCTATGCTGGTGACTCTGCGAGGGGTGATCGAGAGTCCTGCTTTTGAAAAACTTCGCTCGCCATTGCGTTTTGCTTTGGGTCAGAATGTTTCCGGGGAAGCAGTTGCCTATGACTTGTCTGCGATGCCGCATTTATTGATTGCTGGAACAACTGGTTCGGGTAAGTCGGTATGCGTAAATAGTATTGTCAGTTGTTTGTTGATTCATAATACTCCCGATACCCTGCGATTAATCATGGTAGATCCCAAACGAGTCGAGTTGACTGGATATAATGGTATCCCACATCTCCTCGCGCCGGTTGTAGTAGACCTGAAGCAGGTGGTCGGAGCGCTGCAATGGGTAACGCGAGAGATGGACAGGCGTTACCATATCTTTGCGGATGCAGGCGTCCGTAACATCGCCGAATACAACCGGTCGTTGCTGCGTAAACCGGTAGCCGGCCAGCCTGTGAAAACGCCGGAAGCTAAGACTTTCCCATATCTGGTTGTCATTATTGATGAATTGGCAGATTTAATGATGTTAGCGCCGGATGAAACAGAGCGCAGCATTACCCGTTTGGCGCAATTAGCGCGTGCCACCGGCATTCATTTGATCCTTGCGACTCAGCGCCCATCTGTCGATGTGCTGACGGGTGTGATTAAGGCAAACTTTCCAGCTCGTATTGCCTTCGCAGTGGCTTCTGGGATTGACAGCCGGGTGATCCTTGACCAGCCAGGTGCAGAGCGTTTATTGGGCAGCGGCGATATGCTTTTTCAGTCTCCGGAATCGCCGGCTGCTGTGCGGTTGCAAGGTGTTTTTGTCTCGGATATAGAAATCCAGCGGATTGTGCAGCATTGGCGCAGTTTTCTGGCTGCATCTAACCCATCCTCTGAAACAGGAGGGGAACAACCTTCTTCTTTACCGGTCGGCATCCCGCTTAAACAACTTTCTTTTCTGACAGAAGATAAGCAGAATGACGAAGCGGATGATCCTTTGCTCAAAGAAGCGATTGATCTGGCACGCCGTCAGGGGCGTGCTTCGGTTTCCATGCTGCAGCGGAGGATGCGGATTGGTTATACTCGGGCAGCGCGTCTCATTGAAACGATGGAAGCGCGCGGCATTGTTGGGGCTCCTACGCAGGGTACCGGTACCCGCGATGTACTTGATTATGGTGAAGCTGCGCCACCAGTAGATGAATAAATCTCATTCTAAGAGAAAATTTTATGGGGTTGGCTTCTCCGTTGGTTCTTTCATAGGAGTTGGTGGAGATTTTATCAGAGGAAGCCGGGTAATATCTTCGTTGAATCCGGCATAATAAACCAGCATTCCGGCGGATACCCAACCTTCGACCCCTCCCAAAATTTGGACATACAACCAGTCTGATTCCTGGTTTCTACCAGTTACTTTATAGCGGGTTTCATTCCGGATACCACCGATGCGATTAAAAACCTCGCCTGGACCTTCACGGACATAGATCAAAAAAGCCTGGGTCGGCTTTGACTCAGAGGTTAATTCTGGAGTTGTTAAGAGTGGTTCAATGGCAACTGTATGAGTCCGGGATGGTTTGGCGGC
>Ga0194063_10001385_pt1 | contig 15782 bp, 13 predicted proteins | sample SepL3720m_MetaG_FD_155459 | JGI IMG/M metagenome (GOLD analysis project Ga0194063, IMG submission 155459) | Anoxic zone freshwater microbial communities from boreal shield lake in IISD Experimental Lakes Area, Ontario, Canada - Sep2016-L373-20m | ecosystem: Environmental > Aquatic > Freshwater... | reverse complement strand
GCACGGCGTACAGGTTCGCGGTGGCGGCGGTGAACAGCGCGGGCACGGGTGTGAAGAGCGGCCTTAGCTCGACGGTCACCCCGGTGGCGCCGCCGGCTCCGCCCGCCAGTGCGCCCAGCGGCGGCGGTGGCGGCGGTGGAGGCGGCGGCTCGACGCCCAGTCCCGGTGGTGGAGGTGGCGGCGGCGCGGAGTGGTCGGTCGTCGAGGTGCGGCCGTCAACGGGATCGACCAGCGGCGGAACCACCGTCCTGGTCCTGGGCTACGGCTTCTGGGGGGCCACGAGCGTCACGATCGGCGGGGTTCCTGTCCAGTCGTTCAAGTACATCGACGCCGGGACCATTCAGATCGTCACGCCGTCCGGGACCGTCGGCTGGCAGGAACTGCGCGTGATCCTGCCCAGCGGATCCGCGCCCGCGTCCTTCAAGTACGAGCAGAGCGCGACGTCGACGTCGGCGATGAGCCCTGGCACAGCCACGGCCGCTTCTACGACCCAGTCGATCGCGCCGACGGCTGCGCCGACCTCAGTGTCTGCAAAGACGAACACGCCGACCGTCAAGGCTGGCCAGCGCGTCACGCTGTCCTTCACCGTCCTCTCCGGCGGAGTGCCGGTCGCGGGCGCGAAGGTGTCGCTTCGCGTGAACGGCAAGACGTTGCGGGGGCAGACCGATGCCTCGGGCAACGCGACCTTCACCGTGACCGCACGCAGCACGACCCGCTACACCGTCAGCGTCGGCGCAACCGCGACGAGCGCTGCCAGCCGAAGCACGGCACTGCTCAAGGTTCGGGCCGCTACGCGGCATTGACACGGGGGTATGGATGAGGCTTCTCAGGGCTTGCGCGGTGGTGGCGGTTCTCTCGGTGATCGTGGGGCTGGTTCCTGCGCAGGCGAGCGCCGGTGAATCGTGGAACGACTACTCGATCGTCGGGCTGCCGCCGTTCATCAGCGTGGAGACAACGTTCACCGTCGGCATCGACGGACCCAACGCCGTCTGCTCCATGACCTACCACGCGAACGAGACCGAGTCGGCGGTGGCCGACGTGACCTTGACCGCGCCACCGTGGACGTTCGTGGCGAAGCCGACCCACGGCTGGGCGGGTTGGGTCTCCATCATCGAATGCGGCCCCGAAGGGTACGGCGGCCAGGTCCAGGTGGAAACCAGACTCCCGTTCGATGTCGCCCCGACCGTCATCGCCGTCAGCGGCGTCACGACTGCTCGGGCCAAAGCGGGCAACGTCACGCTGACGGTCACCAACTACATGGATGTGGCGGCCGTCGCCGTGGTGGTCGCAGCGCGTGGACGTGTTGTGGCGCAAGCAGGCATCGCCCCACGGGAGACAGCGGGCGGCGTCGTGTCCGACCCGACGGCCGTCAACATCCCCCTGAAGGCCCTCACGTCATCGTCCCAGCTCACGATCACCGTCACCGGTGACAACGGGATCGCCATGACTCGCCGCATCGTCCTCGCGCGCGGCTGGGCGCCCTTCTACGGCATGCGGCAGTTCGCGGCGCCCTGCTCGACAGTGTCGTGGAGCTTCTCCACGAAGCGACAGCCCCGCGCGGACAACACGATGAAGAAGGACGTGGTCGGCGCCCTGGCGCGACTGTCGAAGCTGACCGGGCTGAAGTTCGTGGAGGTGCCACCTACCGCGAAGGCGCCGGGCTCGGATCCGTGGACGTCGGTGCTCGACGCGTCATCTCATCCCGTCATTCAGTACGTGTGGAGCGACTTGGGCGCGCATGGGCCATCGGGGACAGGGAGTACCTCGGGCACGGTCACGTTGAACAACAAGGACTTCTGGCCCAAGAATGCCAACGCGGGCTTCTCCTTCATCCGTGGGTACTTCCCCGGACGAGGCTGGCTGATCGTCCACGAGACCATGCACGTCCTCGGCTTCGACCACGTCAACGACAAGACCCAGCTCATGAATCCCGTCGGCTACGTGGCCAGGTTCGGCAAGGGGGACCTCGGCGGGCTGCGCGCCCTCTACCCGAAGGCTGGCTGCGCCGCATAGTGAACTTGGGAGGGCGTGAGGGCCGAGAGCGGCCGCGTGCTTCCGCGTGGATGACCGTGACGGCGTCAGGCAGTCGGCAAGGTGGCGACGAGCGTCATCCCCGTCGGGCTCTGCCTGCGGGACCATTCGAGAGCGACCTCATCGAGCATGTCGGTGCCGAGCCCTCGTCGGGTGGCGCCGCTACTGCGATCGGTGGTGGCACTGCCACCCCAGGCGCGGCCGGCGCGGCCGGCGCCTAACCCACCTTCGTCGGCGTCAATCGTGGCTGCACATTCCGGACTCAGCACAGCCACCACTGACGCAGGCGCTGCGGCGGGGAACCACGAGTGACGCAGCAGGGTCGCGGAGCGCCGCGCCGTCCGCGCATGCGGGATTGGGTCGCGACCTCGGCGTGCTACGGCCTGAGCGAAGAGGCAGGACTGGGCTACAGCCTCTACCTGTGAGCGCAGTTGACGGCCTGGGCCCGTCAGGCAGGCGAGCGCAGGCGGCTCGCGAGTGAGTTTCGAGCCAATGGCCAGCTGCCGCATCCTCAAGGAGGAGCGTGTTGACTACCCGGTCGTGGGCGGCTTCGCTTCCATGATCTCCCGCGAGAGCGGGCAGGTCCGGCGGCGAGTCAGAGCCACCACGTAGGCTGCCTATCGATCAAGAGTCCTGGCCACAAGCCCTCCGGCTTGCCAGGCGCCAACCGCGCACCGCGCACGGTGGCCCCGGAGGAAGATCCGCCCCTCGCACGAGGGGAAGAGCGGAAGGAATCCCATGGCAACGGTGAAGGATGACTGGGCAGGCTTCATCAGGTTCGTCCCGGCTCGTATTCCGGAACTGACAGACGACGAGCTGCAGAGCTACGCCGATCACTGGTGGATGTTGGCCAGGCAGTACTACCGCAACGGAGACGACGCTCACAGGTGGCGCTGTTCCGACACGGCCACCTATGCCGTCCTCGAGCAGGCGCGACGCTCCGGCTTGGTCGTCCGCGTCCCGTTCTCCCGATCGCTGACCGAGGCTGAGAGGAGCAGGGAGCGCAACATCCTGCTCAATGCGTGCGTCCCGGACGATGGCTGCGGATTCCCACTTCACCCTGCGTTGCAGGGGCTGTGCTATCCGCACTATGGGATGCACCTGGAGCCGCTGGCGGAGCGCCGCGCCTACGAGGAGCGCATGCGGGATTGGGTCGCAACCGCGGCGTGCTACGGCCTGAGCGAAGAGGCAGGACTGTGCTACAGCCTCTACCTGTGAACCGCTGACGACGACTGTGGGGACGCCTGATGGCGCCCCCACAGTCATGCCGAACGATTCGTGGCCTACGGGAAGCTGACCACCGTTACGGGCACATCCGGATTCGCGATCGTCGACGAGCCGCCGATCCCGTTGATGACGTTGGTGATGCCGCCCTTGCCCTTGCTGGGGTCAAGGAAGATCGTCAACATGTCATGCATCTTGATGCCGGGCCTGCTCGGCACCTCGAAGGCGTTCGCCGCGAAGATGTCGATGCCCTGGTTGAAGAAGCTGTAGCTGCCCAGCCCCCACGCCTCGTGCGTTTTGACCTTGTTGGAGACGACGTAGGCGGGGTATCCGTTCTGGCCATCGTTCATCCAGGCCTGCTGACTGGGAACGTCGTAAGGCAGCTCGTTCTGGAAGAAGATGGTCTTGCCGCCTTCGCCGTTCCAGATCACCTCGGCCTTCTGGTAGTGCTCGACGAACAGGCCCGTGGCGGTCACGTTGTTCCCGTCGACGACCACGCCGGTGTCGGCGGTGTTCTGCGTCCAGCCGACTCCGGTGCCGTGGTCGGCCCGCCAGGCCCAGATGTCATCGAGGATGACGTTGTCGCCCTCGACGATCAGGCTCGTCTCGGCCTTGCCGATGTGCGGGCCGCCGATGCGGAAGAACACGTCCTGGAGCGCCGTCGGGTTGTTGGCGCCCTCCTTGCCGTGTCCGCCGCCGACCTCCAGCAGCACCGGCGAGTTCTTCTCGCCCGCGTCAATCGTCAGGCCGGCGATGTCGACGCCATTGACGTCCTCGACCTTCATCGGCACCGCTCCGTCAACCGCCGTGAGCGTGGCCAAGCCCAGTCCGAGGACGATCGTGTTGGGCCGGCCGATCTCAATGGTGTCGTCGACGTTGTAGACGCCTGGCGTGAAGATCAGGTTCTGGCCACGATCGAGCGCGTGGTTGATGGCGTCGACCGAGTCAGTCGGCTTGACGACGAAGAACGTGGCCAGCGGAACGACGCGTCCCTTGGTTGCCCCTGCGCTCCACGTGGTCCCCGAGGAGTTGGTTCGCACGCCGGGCACGAACACGTTCCAGTTCCCGGAGCCATCGACGAACAGGTACGGCTTCTCCTTGCTGACGGGCGTTGAGGCCAGGGTTGTGTACGGGCCGCCGCACGAGGCATCGGACGGGAAGCACTGTCCCGGGGCGCCGTTGGCACCCGAGAACACCTGGTTCCACACGCCGTTGGTCCACGTGCCGACCTCGCTGTCACGCATGTACCACTGCTGCTGCGAGCCGTTGATGATCACGCCCGCCTTCGAGTCGGCGATGAATCCACCGCTCGCGAACGACGGGCCGCTGCAGTAGTCCATGAGCGTGAGGTTCGCGCCGGTAACGTTCACGCGCCGCATCGGTGCAGCTTGTGAGACCGCCCAGAAGTTGCCGGACGCCTGGCAGCCGTCGAGCCGGCCGTCGGCCATCACGTTGATGGTCAGGTTCGACAGTGACCGCCAGAAGTTGTTGAGTGCGACGCATCCGTTCGCATCGCACTGGTTGCGCACGTCGACGTGTCCGTTGATCGTGACGTCACCCGGCGACTGGCCGAGACCAGCGACCTCGGTGTAGTAGCCGACCTTGATGAGAAGAGGCTTCTCCGGTGAGCCGTAGGTGCCCGGCTTGAAGAGCAGCGCATACCGGTCCGTGCCGAACTGGTTGTCGATCTGCTTGGCGGCGACGGCGTCAACCTGGGCCTGCACCTGGTCGATGGGCATGGTCGGGTCGAAGACCAGGGTGTTCGGACCGAAGTCCGGCTGGGGAGCGGCGGCGTGCGCCGGGGCGACCCCGGCCAGTCCGGCGAAGGCGAGCGCGGCAACGGCGATTCCAGCGATGCGGCGGCGGGGGGAGCGACCCGGCATCCGTGCTGAGGGAGCGCTCTCTCGGGGGGCGATCAACGTCATACTGAGACCTCTTTCAGGGGGTGGGGTGATGCCCGGCGACCCCTGTTGACCGTGGAGTAGGGGGAGCCTGGCGACCGTGACCGAAGGTAGCGGTCCTCGGACGCTCACACGGGCAAATCCACGTAAAGTCTGTAATTCCGACTAACCGCCCACCCGTCAGGCCGACTCACGCACCACCAGCGTCACCGGGAGGATGACGTGATCGACGCCCGTCACGCTCGGAACCTCCTCGTCCGCGACCAATTCGATGTCCGGACGGTGCTGCGCAAGGTAGAGCCGAACCATCATCCGGCCCTGAAGCACCGGGTCCTGTCGAACGGTGGTGAGCGGCGGCTCGGCCGTGGCAGCGAGCACGTTGTCGTCGAACCCCACGACGGCGACATCCTCCGGAACCCGGCGGCCGCTTCGCCGCAGCGCCGAGATCGCGCCCAGCGCCATGAGATCCGAGGCGGCGAACAGGCCGTCCAGGTCCGGGACGCGTTCGAGCAGGCGGGTGGTGGCCTCGTCGCCACTGCGCTGGGTGAAGTCACCATGCTCGACCCGACTCGCTCGGAACGAACGGCCCAGGCCCTTCTTGAAGCCCTGCAGCCGATCGATTCCGGCGGACATGTCCTGCGGTGCGGCCACCGTGCCGATGACGGTGCGGCCGATCGACACGAGGTGCTGCGCCGCGATCCTCGCGCCGTCGAGGTTCTCGTAGTCGACGTACGACGTCGCCATGTCCGGTTGAAGCGGCCGACCGCCGATCACGAAGGGAATCCTCGACCGCACGAGAACGCCCGGAAGGGGGTCGTCAGCGGCGTGCTCGGAGATCAACAGCGCACCGTCGACGGGCGCTGACTTGAGGAATCGCTCGACCCCGTGCAGGTCCTGCGCCGTCTGCGCCATCAGGAGGACCAACTGCAGGCCAGCGGCGTTGATCTCCTGGCTGACGCCCCGGACGATGCCACTGAAGAAAGGGTCCGAGAACACGCGAACGTCGGGCTCGGAAACGAGCAGTGCCACGGCATTGGTACGCCTGGTCATCAGGGCGCGCGCTGCCTGATTGGGCACGTACCCCAGCTCGTCGACGGCCTTCTCGACCCGGGCCCGCAGCCTCGGGTCCACGGTCGTCAGCCCGTTGACCACTCGGGAGACGGTCGCACGCGAGACTCCGGCCCGGGCGGCAACTGCCTCCAGATTCGGCCGCGCACGATCGTCGGATGAGGCTTTCACGCTGCTCCTTCGCCGGTGGTCGCGAGTCCTGGTCGGCGACCATTCATGCTAGTCCGTCGGGCCGACGACTCGCGGCAGGCGGAAGACGTGGGCCGGGTCGGTCAAAGGCACGCGTTGGTCCACTGATGTCCGTCTCGTCGTCGGTCTAAGCACACCTTCCCGAAAGGTCGCCGAGCGATCCTGATGCCATGAACCGCCTTCGCAGGAGTGAGAAGCAGCAGATCCGCGATCACACGGGCCAATGGGAAGCACCGCTGACGGCGTACCCCGCAACGGTGGCGTCATTCTTCGGCATCAACGGCGACAAGGCGCACTCCGTTGTCCACGACTTCAGCCCTCACGACAAGGAGAGCTGGTAATGCCCGTCGAGGCGTACGAGTTCGACACGGGCACGCGGTACTACTGGAAGTGCCCGCTGTGCTCAGAGATCTCGTTGCCATTCAAGGATCCTGACGTGGCCGCCGCGGAACGCGCCAGGCATCTTGGCTGTTCGACGGGTCGTCGCGGGGCCAGCGTCTCCGAGCCCGCATAGGCCACGGGCACTGCGGATCCGAGGATCATGTCAGGGTCGTCGACAGCGGAGGCTCAGGCGGACTGGAGCATCGCTTGTCGCAGATCGGTGTGCACCTTGTCGGCCGCCGCAGTGAGGAGTTTGTACCGGATCTCGCGGATCTCCAGGGGCACGTTCTGGGTCGCATCGTGGCGGTTGCGCATCTCCTCGATGCGCTGCTGCGGGGTGTTGCCCGTCCCGTCGTGGCCGGCGATGAGGTCCGCATAGGCGAGCACGTCCTCGGCCGTGCCCGGGACGTGGTCAATCAGGGAGAGTAGATGGTCGACGCTGAAGTACGGCGCCATCAGCGCGGCGTAGGAGTGGTGCGCGACGAGCATGACGATGCGATCCGGCCAACCCTGCCCCGCGAGGTAGAGGGCGCCGTCGAGCGGATGGAATCCGGTGCGATCGATGCCGGGGGAGTAACCAATGTCGTGCAGCCAGGCAGCTGCCACGATGTCGGCGGCGTAGGGGTGCTTCAGGACCCGCGTGAGGTCGGCAGCCGCGAGCGCGGCAGAACGTACGTGAGCCAAGCGCATGGGATCGTCATGGAGCAGGCGCATGGCAAGACGCTCAGCCGCGACTGACGGGCTGATCAGCGCTGGGGAAACGCGCATGGATGGTCTTGTCTCCTCGGCAGCGTCGTGCATGCCCTCTATGGCAAGTTTCGCGGAGATGGGGCTCCTGGGCGAGGGGGGCCGGGCTAGGAATCGGCTACCGCTGGTGACCCAGTTGGGGCCTTGGTCCGTGGCTAACGGCTTCGCTGGGGGACAAAAGTATCTCCGTTCGTCGCCTGGGCGCCGTCGCGTGTTTGCCCGTGCGTTCACTTTCGGCGGCCATGCTCATGGCTCAGGATTCCCATCCACATACGGATAGGAGGCGCGCATGCCCGTCGCGTCGTCTCGCCGACGGGGCCGGACCGGGCCGCTTACCTCGGAAGCGCGAGATCTGTCCATTCACCTCCTCGTCGATGAACCGGCCCGCCTGGAACACTCATCGGGGGTGGCTCGGGCAGCCGCCTATGCGGCCGAGCGGCTGCCGGATGTGCCAGTGGACCTCGTGGTCGCGGCGGCATGGTTGCACGACATCGGCCACGCATCCTCGCTTTCGCGCACCGGTTTCCACCCGCTCGACGGTGCACTCCACCTCGAGCAACTGGGTTGGGACAACGCCGTCGTCCGACTCGTCGCGTACCACTCGCACAGCGTCGTGTCCGCGGAGGAGTTGGGCGTACTCAGTGCCCTGCGACGATTCGAGCCGACCTTCGGGTTGGTCGCGGACGCGCTCACCTTCGCGGACGTCATCGCCGGCCCCGATGGGCGCGGGGCGCCCGTCACCTTCATCGGCTCCAGCCGCGACGAGGGAGCGGAGCCGACGGCATTCAAGCCGGCTGCACTCGCAGACCGGCGCCGAGCGCTCCTGGAGGAGTCGATCATGTCCGTCTACTCGGCCCTGATCCCAGAGGGCCCTGGAGTGCGGGCACCGGCTTAGGAAGTCCGTCCAACTTGTCCCCGGGAGGAGGTTGCTGATGTCGATAAAGATGGATCTCATCTGGCAGGACAACGACACGTTCGAGTACCGCGCGAACTGCGCGGACTGCTCGTACCGATCCGAGCCGTTCGATGACGAGGAGACGGCGCGAGCCGCGTGGTTCGGCCACGCGTGCGTGCGTGTCGGTAGCCTGCCATGAGCCTGAGGCCCGGACTGGTACTGGGTGTTGACGTGCTCGTCCCGCACGTCAGCGAGCGATGATCAGGATCGACGGGCCGGCCACTACTGTGTCCGCATGATCTTCACCTTGGTGGTTGTCGGACTCGTCCTCATCTTCGTGATCGGGGCGATCGCGTGGAAGTCCATGAAGGGGCGCAGCAGCAAGGCGTGAGCCCCCCGGTCCCGCCCATCCTGTGATGGGCCACGCAAACCGCACGCAGGGTTCTACCGCGCGCGAGGTATCAATTCGAAGGCATCCCCGCTGACCGCGACCCGCCCCATGGCTGTGGAAGCCAAGTGCATTCCAGCAACGAGGAACTGTTCTTCGGCGGCCCAGCTCATGGTTCCCTGGCGCGTCATCACTGCCTGTGCGGGATCCACGTCGAACGTCATAGACCAATCGGGGTGTGGGAATTCGAGGAATTCGGAGTGGACAATGTCGCCCCAGATGAGGACCTTGTCGCCGTGTGCCGATTCGACCAAGTAGCCGGTGTGCCCGGGAGTGTGACCTGGCAGCGGAATCGCTGAGATGCCCGGCAACAGTGCTTGCCGCTGTGACGAGAACAGCTGCAGTCGGGCTTCGTACGGGGCAGTTGCGCTCCGTGCTCCATCGAAGACGGCCTGAACGAAGTCCGGGGCCTGCGCCCTCTGGCTGTCGTCATGCCAGTACTCCCACTCGGCCCCGCTGATGTGAAGTCGCGCGTTCGGGAACCGCCTGTGTCCTGTATCCGTGACCAGTCCACCCACGTGATCGGGGTGGAGATGAGTCATCAGCACGTCGTCGATGTCGGAGGGTGCCAGTCCCACCTTGTGCAAGGACTCGATCACGAAGCCGTTGCCCGCAAAGGGGGGTATCTTGCCGCCGGCTCCCGTGTCCACCAGGACATTCCTCCCTTGGCCTCGGACGAGAAACGCGCAATTGGGAATGAGGAAGTTGGCCGCTTCGTCGATGGCGATGTCATGACTCGCCAAGATTCGGTGCTCCTGGCCCTCCACGTCGACTGAGTGGTCGGCTGACTGGTACGAGGCGAGAGGGACATCGAGCAGTCCGTCGCCTAGTGCTGTGACCTCGAAATCCCCCACCAACAGGGCATTTTGGCCCGCCAAAGGCTCTGACGCACTTCTCATATGGGGCCATTTCCGTGGTGGGCGGATTGCCGTCGTCACTCAGAGGTTTGAGAGTACCCCGCGTGACACAATGCATGGGGGGTCGCGCTGCGTCGCCCGATACTTGGGCGCTGGTCGGAGACTTACCTAGCCCCCGTCAGGAGGATCCCCATGGTGGCTCCTGACGGTGCGAAGTGTCTGTCCTGGGTTGACGCCGTCGGCGTCGATCTGGTGCACGCTGCTCAGCGAGTAGCACAGGCTCAGGTGAATTCGGCACTAGTGGTTCAGGACGCGGCTGGGCGGATCGTGGGGGCCAACAAGGCGGCCGCAGAGATACTGTGCGTGAGCTTGGTCGAACTGTTGGGTCGAAAATCCCAGGGTCCGCTCTGGTCGGCGATATCGACACTCGGGCTACCGATCCGCAGCGACGAGCACCCGGCGATGCGGACCTTGGCCACCGGTGAACCCGTCGGTGGTCTCCTCATGGGCGTTCTGGTCTCGAGCGATGATCGGCTGGGACGGTTGAAGTGGCTGGACGTCTCCGCCGACCCCCTCGGTGATCCGATGATCGGCGTGGCCACGCTACTCACGGATGTGTCCGGGACTGAGCGCGGAATCGCTGCGGCCCAGACAGCCCTCACGGCATATCGGTTGGCCAGCCAAGCGGTCTCCGACGGAGTCATTCGAGTCGATGCACAGGGGATCGTCGTGTGGGTCTCGGATGCGGTAGTGCGAATCGCCGGCGGGGACCCGTACCAGGTGCTGGGCTCCTCGATCAGTTCGTGGATTCATCCCGATGACGTGGCTGCCTTTGCCCAGGCATTGTCTGACGGCGAAAGCGCTGCGCCTCTTGAGTCTCGGTGGCGGAACGCAGATGGCGGCCACCGGTGGGTGGCGTCGCGTGTTCGCCCGATGGGTGACGACGGAACTGGGGTCGCCGGCAGCCTGATCGGGCTGCGCGATATCGACGAGCAAGTGGTAGCCCGCAAGACGCTGGAAGCAACAGCCCTGGAGTTGCGGGTGACCGCGAAAGCGCTGGCCGACAGCGAACGGGTGTTCCGGTTGCTGGCGGACAACGGGACCGAATCGGTGTTCCTGGTCAATCGAGCCGGCATGTTCACATGGGTGTCACCCGCGACGCGTCAGGTATTGGGCTACGACACCGCTACCTTGATCGGCACGAATGGCGCGGACTGGATTCATCCCGACGACCTGCCGGTGCTGCAGTCGATTCGTGAGCGGGTCGATCGGGGTGAGATCGCCCGAGAGGAGATTCGACACCGGACTGCAACCGGCGAGTACCGCTGGATGGCGGCGGTGACCAACCCTGCGTTGGATGCTGACGGTGTTGTCGTGGGGCGCATGGTCGCTCTGCGTGACATCCATGAGCAGGTGCTGGCTCGCCAGCAGCTGGTCGACAGTGAAGCGCGATACCGCCTGCTCGCAGAGAACGCGTCGGATGTGGTCTGGCAGGTCGCTGCCGATGGAACCTTGCAGTGGGTGTCTGAGTCAATGAAGACACTCATGGGGTGGGAGCGCCATCAGGTCCAAGGTCGCCCCGGAATGGACTTGCTGCACCCGGACGACTTGCAGCGCGCGCTGATTGACAGGGGCAGAGTGCTCGGTGGAGACGCCGTGCATGGCGAGTATCGAATCCTGTGCGCCGACGGGTCTTCGCGGTGGATGGCGCTTGATAGCCACCCAGCGCATGGCAACGACTCCGTTTCTGAGGTGGTCGCTCTTCGTGACATCCAGGACGAGGTGGACACGCGAATGGAGTTGGTGCGCGCTATCGAGCATGATCCGCTCACCGGTCTTGGCAACCGTCCGCAAGCCCTGAGTCGTATCAAGCGCTTGCTGTCGGAACTGTCCCTCCGGAACCGGAACAACTCAGTGGGAGTGCTGTGCCTGGGAGTTGATTCCTTGATGGCCGTCAATGAGGCGCTCACGTACGCCGGGGGGGACAGGGTGCTGGAGATCATCGCGACCAGAATCGCCGCAACGTGGCAGAACCCCGACCTGGTGGCCCGAGGCTCCGGGGATGAGTTCCTCATCCTGTTGCCCGATCTGCGCCGAGGGGCCGATGCGAGCGTCATTGCCGAGAAGTTGCGAATGGCGGCAAAGGGGACCATCACGATTGGCCGCCAGTCAGTTGAGCCCACGGTGAGCATTGGCATCGCCACCGGAACCCATGACGCCGACGCTGCGGACCTATTGCGCGATGCTGCTCTCGCGATGCGCCGAGCCAAGGAGAACGGCCGCGATCGCTGGGAGTTCTTCCAGCCACAGCTTGCTGTACAGGCGCAACAACGACTGAACATCGAGGCGGGGATTCGCGAGGGATTGCGCCTGGGGGAGTTCGTGCCTTGGTTCCAGCCCGTGGTGACTCTTGGCGACGGTGCACTGGTGGGCTATGAGGCGCTTGTTCGGTGGATTCGTTCGGACGGGAGCATCGTTGTACCCGATGAATTCCTGCCGATCGCAGAGAGGACCAACCTGATCGCCGAGGTGGACGTTGCTGTCCTGCGACAGTCCATTGAGCAACTGGCTGTCCTGCCAGCCTCGCTGCACATTGCGGTGAACGTCTCAGCGACCACGTTGAAGAGTGTGGACTACGCAGACATGGTGATCGAGGCGCTGACGCTGTCTGGCGTGGATGCCACGCGACTGCGCCTCGAGGTGACCGAGACGGCGCTGCTCATCGTCACGGATGCGGTCGGTGACACCATGCGGCGACTGGCCGACGTCGGTGTCCATTGGTACGCCGACGACTTCGGTACCGGCTACTCGTCGATTGCTAATCTCCGTGAATTGCCGATCTCGGGTCTGAAGCTGGACATGTCGTTCACGGCCGGGATCGGCAAAGGCGACCCGACTTCCGAGCGGTTCGGGAAGGCCATTGCCGGACTTGCCGGCGGGCTCGGGCTCGACACCGTGGCCGAAGGTGTGGAGACCTCGAAGCAGGCCGCGATCCTCACCGCCCAGGGGTGGCAGCACGGCCAGGGCTACTTCTTTGGACGACCAGCGCCGATCACCACCTTCTCCTGACCGGTTGCCGAATGGCGACTGTGTTCGCTGCCGCGGTCCACGTGATGCGCAACCCTGGGAGTTCCGGCATCCTGAACGCTGGTTGAGGAAGTGCGAGAGGCCGGCGGTGGCCGTTGGGACAAGGGAGCCATGGGTGGTGCGGTACCTGATCTCGTTCGACGATGGTGCGATGACCTTCCCCGAGGAGGACCTTCCTGCTGTGGGTGAGGCCGCGCACGCGGTGATGCGTGCAGCCCAGGAGGCAGGCGTGTGGATCTTCGGTGGCGGTGTCGAGAGTCAGCGGGCGAGCATCGCGGCCACTGACGGGACTATCGCCGATGGCCCGTTCCCGGAGACGAAGGCCGTGATCGGCGGGTTCTCGATCATCGACGTGCCCTCGCGCGCGGAAGCGCTGGAGTGGGCCGCCAGATTCGCGGCCGCCTGCCGCTGCGCGCAGGAGGTCCGGGAGATCATGTTCGACCCGGAGGTCTGAACGATCGTCGTTGGACCCACGACGACGTCCCGCCTGCAGGCTTGCCGCCTGCCTAGATGTCCTTGAGGATCTGGCGGATGAACGTGAGCACGCGGTCGACTGACGGCACGTAGAGGCGCTCGTCAGGGGTGTGCACGTCGATCAGCGTCGGTCCCACCGAGACGATGTCGATGCCGGGGTACTTCTCGGCGATGAACCCGCATTCGAGTCCCGCGTGCACGATGACCGTTGCGAGCTTGGTTCCGAACGCCTTCTCGTAGGCGGCCAGCGACGCCTTGTAGAGGGCCGACTCCGGAACGGGCGGCCAGGTGGGGAAGGCGCTGCGCCGAACGGTCGTGGCGCCGGCACGCGTCGCGGCGTCCTGGACGACCTGCGTGAATGCCTCGAGCTTCGTGGGATTGAAGCTGCGATGGAAGGTCTTGATGATCACAGAGCTGTCCGCAGTGTGGACGACCCCGATGTTGTTGGACGTCTCCGGCAGGCCGGGCAGGATCGTGGACCACTCATAGACGTCCTGCGGGATGTCGAGCAGCAGTCCGACGAGGGTCTTGGAGTCTGCGGGCGAGGAGAAGGCTGATGGGGGGTCCGTCACGGAGGTCAGGGAGACGTTCAGGCCCTTCTCGTCGGGGTACTTCGCTCGGATCGACTGCTCCACCTGGTTAAGGGCGCCGGGCATCGCTGCCGAGTTGTCGTGCGGCACGGCGAACACGGCCGTCGCCGACGGTGCGAAAGCGTTGTCGGCGGTCCCGCCCTCGAATGCCGCCAGGCGGAACGGTCCGACCGCCTGCAGTTCCTGGGCGAGCAGCACGTTCGCGTTCGCGTGACCCTTGCCGGCGGAGAGGCCGGAGTGCCCGCCGCGCAGGCCGGTGATCTCGAGTCGGTAGGTGTCCCAGCCGCCGTCGAGCGCGCTGAACGTCATCGGGAGCGTCACGTCCCGCTTGATGCCGCCGGCCGAGCCGAGCGCGAGGCTACCCTCGGTCTCCCAGTCGATGTTGATGTACCGCTTCGCCTTGATCGCATCAGGGGCCAGACCCGCGGCCCCGCTCATGTCGATCTCCTCATCGGTGGTGAACACCAACTCCAGAGGCGGCCGATCGATGCCCGGCTCTGTTGCCAGGTACATCGCGATGGCCACGCCGATCCCGTCGTCGGCGCCGAGAGTGGTCTTGTTGGCGTGCAGCCAGTCACCGTCACGCACCCACTCGATCGGCTGCGTCGCGAAGTCGTGCGTCGACTCGGACGTCTTCGCGCAGACCATGTCCATGTGCGCCTGCAGAGCCACCGGCGGCTGGTTCACCCGTCCGGCGGATCCGGGCACGTTCACGATGACGTTCTTGTGAGCATCGGCGACTGCCGGGAACTTGTGCTGTGCGGCCCACTGCATGAGCCACGCCGAGATCCGTCCCTCGTCCTTGGAGCACCGGGGAATCTGGCCGATGCCCGCGAGAGTTGCAAGGATCTTGCGGGTCTCTGCACTGTCCACACTCGACGGCTCAGGTGTCCAACGTTGGGCGAGCTGCTCTGCCAGGACGTTCACCGCGAGCTGATCCAGCTTCACATTGCCGACGCCATCGCGAACCTTGCCGTAGGTGAGCGACTGGATTGAGTTCCCGACCAGGAGCGTGATCGTGTACGACTTCGTCATGGAGGCCGTGCACTTCACTTCCGCGCCAGTCGATGTCGTGCAGGTCGAGCCCGGCTGGACCGGGTAGGTCTGCACGGAGCGGGTCCACACGCCGGGCACCGCCTGGATCTCCAGTCCGGAGGTGCCGCTGCTCGTTCGATCGACGTGCTCCGTGGCGGAGATCGCAGGGAGCTTCGCCTGGTTGCAGGCGAGGACGGCACTGCGCACGGCACGCCACGCCTTCCGCGCGGCGGCAGCGTCGGCGTAGACGTGAACCGAGTGCCGGAGCGTGCCCTGCTTGGAGAACAGCTCGCCGGTACCCCCGAGCTCGTTCTCGAACGACTGCCGTGCCGAGGGGAGTTCAACCCGTTCGTTGCACGTGTCCGGCGAGGAACCGGGAGTGCTGGCGTTGAAGTCGCTCCAGGCGCCGCTCGCCGGCGATGCGATCGGCAGCGCGGCCGGCACGTCGGCCGGGGTCAGCATGGCGGTCTCCGCACGCGTCAGGACGGCGTTCTGGGTGAGGGGCGCAGTGGCACGAGCCGTCCACCGCGTGGCCAGTGTCGTGGCAAGGGCGTCGGTGGCCTTGATGGCCTTGGCGCTCACGGGCCCGCGCTCCCGCAGCAGGGTGACCATCTGGATCGCGTCGCCGACGAGGAGCACCACCGAGTAGTGGCTCCGGGTGTCGCTGGCGAGAACGCCCCATCCCTTCGGCCCGCCGATGACGCCGTCGACCCTGGCGAACTCCAAGGAGGTGGTGAAGCCATCACCGAGATTGTGCGAACCGTTGCACTTGCTCGGAATGAGCGCGGAGAGCGAGGCCCAGGCGCGTTTCGCGGTCGACGTGCTCGCGTACTGGTAGACGTCCTGCAGCACGCT
>Ga0194063_10001383_pt1 | contig 15800 bp, 12 predicted proteins | sample SepL3720m_MetaG_FD_155459 | JGI IMG/M metagenome (GOLD analysis project Ga0194063, IMG submission 155459) | Anoxic zone freshwater microbial communities from boreal shield lake in IISD Experimental Lakes Area, Ontario, Canada - Sep2016-L373-20m | ecosystem: Environmental > Aquatic > Freshwater... | reverse complement strand
TGAGTTCGATTCGCCGGTGGGTCAGGTAGGCGCGCGTTTCCGGAAAACTGATGGCGATGGCCTCGGCCAGGCGGGACAGTGCAACCACAGCCCTGCCGGGAATGACATTGGCTTCATGGAGGACGACGGGGATTTTCAACGACCATGCGGCGAGGACGGGACCCAGAGAGGAGTAACTGCCCATAGCCAGCAACGCCTGTGGGTTCTGTGCGCGGAGCGCCCGTCGACTGGTCTGGTATGTGCGGAGTAGTGTGAAAAGGGTTCGCGGTAATTTCAAGGGACGGGAGGAAAATCCTTCTGCGCCGATGTGCTCAACGGGGCCGTCCCACGCATGGCGGGTGGCGGTCTCAATGGCTTTACCGGACATCCATAACGTGACGTCGTGTCCCCGGCTCCGGAGTGCCATCGCTGTCGCCACGCCAGGAAAAACATGCCCGCCCGTCCCCCCGCAAGATACACTGAATTGTCCCATGAAACTAACCTTTCTAGAAGAACCGTGCGCACGACGGGGTCCTGGCACGACGGGGTCAGACTGTGAATTACCACTATTAGGAAACATCAGTTCGCTCCCTGGCATTATTCGCGAGCCGCGTTAACAGTTCTGGCGGGATCATGATTGTTGCGCGTTTGCGTGACTTGCTTACAGCCTGTGAACTCATTCCGCCATAGTGTTCACCAATCTTCCTCTGCGACATACCGCTTAACCGGCAGGCCAATTCGATCCCTGCCATCTTTGCCGCGCCAACCCCTTTACAGCGTCCATGCGCACTCATGGTCACAACCGCCACTCCAAACTCCCTGGCCACAACTTCGTCTATCCGCTCAAGGCAGATCCACTCTCCCGGATAGGCCACATCACGATCTCGATCCATCCCACTTTTGCGGTTTCTTAATTCCGTCTCCAAGGACTCAATATAGTCCTCATCCCCAATCCCGTGACTGCTATGCTCGAGCATGCTCCGCAGTTCACCGTCATCCACCATGAGACAACTTTGCACATAGGCCCGGTAACGCCGCCGCGCCACTCGGGGATTCTGATCAAGCCCCTTCAGCACGTCATAGCACACAAACTCCTCACCCCATCGACCATCCCTATATCCACCGTAACTGCTCCACCGCCAGGCATCCAGACACCGCCGCATCTCCAGGCTGCCCTTACTTTGAACCGCCTTTACCTTCACGGGGTTCAAATGAATGTATCGCGTCAGCGTCATGATATACTCGTCGCCTTGCACCAGTTTTGCTTTGTACCGACCTTCCAGCCGATGTCCAGGTTTCCTATGCTTATACCGGGAGTACAGAGCATAACTGGTGTTCAGCCGCTGCATGAAACGCGAGAGATTCCCCCGGGGCGTTCTCACCAGCAGATGATAGTGATTACTCATCAAGACATAGGCGTACAACACGACCCCATAGTTTTTGAGACAGTCCTCCAATTGACTTATGAACCGCTCCCGGTCATCGTCACCAAAGAATATCTGTCCACGCCCATTCCCTCGGGTCGTAACGTGATAGAGTGCTCCTGCAAATTGCTTTCTCGGCGGCCTTGGCATTCCGTGACACTCTCAAACAACACCAACTATGTCAATCTAAAGTTGTATTTCACAGTCTGACCCTGTCTGCTATGAAAGTTGTATTTCACAGTCTGACCCTGTCTGCTATGTCTGCTAGTGACCCTGTCTGCTAGACGGCGCCGGCAGGATGCAGTTTCGGGAGCGTGATCTCCCAATGATCCGTCCGAGCCGCTTTCACGTACACCGGTTCGACGCGGGGCGGTCCTTCCGGGTGTTCGCGCGCGTAGAGCCGCGCCGGCGTGCTTTCGGCGCCGGACACCAACGCTTGGTGCGCCAGTGGTTCCCCCGGATGCGGTGGCGGATCAGCCGCACTGAGCTTCGCGGCGAGCAACCCCGCCAGCAGGGCGGTTGCGAAAATGGTTGTTCCGAGTCGCTTGTGGTTCATAGGTTTCAATTCATCCAATGTTTGGATTCTTCATTTCGCCGGCGGCGGCCTCGTCTCCCACAATTGTGCCAGACGCATCAACGCTCGACCGGCGAATTCTCCACGGTTGCCGCCATCGCCTGCGCCGGAGATGGCGGGGTCAATGCTGAGATTGTTGTCATAGATCTGTCCGGTGACCGGGTTTTGCGCGACCAGGATGGCACCGGCAAGCGCTTCGGCCTTGGCTCGATGGAGTTTATCTCCAGTCAAGGCGGCAAGACGTGCATAGGCCAGCGCGAGTCGTCCGATAGCGCCGTTCTGGGCTGGGGATTCCCGTATGCCAACGGGTTCAAGACGCGGATAGACCAGCAGTTTGTCTTCCTTGCGTTGCCAAATCACGCCGCGCTCCTCGCACCAGCGCAACAGGTCAGTCATGAATGGCGCTTACTTAAGATTGATTTTCCATCTTAATCTTAATTCCGGGTAGACTCGGGCCTTGCGGCCCGAGTCTACCCGGAATTACGAATCAGGAAGTCCCTTAACTAAGCGCCATTCGTGACTGTCCCTTGAACCCGATAATCCATCAGCCGGATGAGATCCTCGATCCGCCGCCGGGTGGCCGGGGCGATACCATATTGCTCCGCCCGCCCATTGACCACCGCCGATGCGGTGGCCATGGAAACCCCCGCCGCCGCCGCGACATCCCGCAGTCGAGTACCCGATTTGATCCTGGTTGTATGCATCTGAAGCGCTTCAGATGACCAAAAATCGGTTTAGTGTCAAGATGAGAATTGGTCATTGAAGAGGACAATCCTTTCCTTGAATCTAATCTCACAACAGGCTGTCTTTACCAAAACGACGGCTATCAGCAAGATCATCACCACAGGATCACTGCAAACTTGAATAGTCGGAGTTATTGTTATAGGTTTGAACCTGAACATATAACAACGTCTCTCGTTAATATAGGATGACAAACCGCCATGAAACGTGCACTCCAAGGACATTATGAGGTAATTTCAAAGACGGGTGAAAAGGCGCAGGCCTTCGTTCCGGCCAATCTTCCACCATCTCCCATCATTGAATGGACCCCCGAACTGCGCAACCGATTCGACAACGCACTACTGGCGCTTGGTCGGCTGGATAGCGTCTCGACTCTACTGCCCGAGGTGTCGCTCTTCCTCTATTCCTACGTCCGCAAGGAAGCCGTCCTCTCATCGATGATCGAGGGCACGCAGTCCTCCCTTTCCGATCTCCTGCTCTTTGAACTGGATCAACAGCCGGGTGCGCCGCTCGACGATGTGCGAGAGGTAAGCAATTACGTGGCGGCGATGGATTACGGATTGAACCGGTTAAAAGGTGGCTTTCCACTCTCCCTGCGCCTGTTGCGGGAGATTCATGAACGGTTGCTCGCGCACGGGCGCGGCAGCGGGAAGACCCCGGGTGAATTCCGGCGCAGCCAGAATTGGATCGGCGGCACACGCCCCGGCAATGCGGCCTTCGTCCCGCCGCCTCCCGAACGGGTGATGGAATGCATGGGCGCGCTGGAACTGTTCTTGCATGACCAACCTGAACCGACGGCCGTTCTTCTCAAAGCGGCTTTGGCGCATGTCCAATTCGAGACCATCCATCCCTTTCTGGATGGCAACGGCAGGCTCGGACGCTTGCTCATCACGCTCCTGTTGTGCGAACAAAAGGCGTTACGGCAGCCGATGCTGTACCTCAGTCTCTATTTCAAGGCCCACCGGAACGCCTATTACGAGTTGTTGAATCGTGTGCGTCTGGACGGGGATTGGGAAGCATGGCTCGACTTCTTTGCCGAGGCTGTCACAGTCACGGCCGCTCAAGCGGTGGATACCGTACAGCGTCTCGAAACCATGGCCCGTGAAGACCGCGAACGCCTGCGGGAGTTGGGCCGTGCGACCGGCTCCGCATTGCGTCTGCATCATGAATTGCTGGCGCAGCCGATTCTGACCGCCATGGTCCTGGCGCAAAAGACGGGCCTCACGCCTATGACCGTCAATAAGACCTTGGAACACCTTTGCCGCTTGGGCATCGCCAAGGAACTCACCGGCCAAAAGCGAAACCGGGTGTTTAGTTACCCCGCCTACATTAATATACTCAACGAAGGCACCGAACTGCCGGGTAAGGAGGAAGCCGCTCAATGACCCGCCGCGCGGGGTCACGTCTCCATATTCTGCAAAGCACAGTCCCATGCCAAGGATGAACGGATCGAAAGGCGGATTCATCTTTGAGTTCAGCGAACACGCCCCCTTGCTCAAGAAGAGGGTTAGCATCATAGTCACGAATTTCCCCATTGGAGAACGTGAGACGCAGCCGCACCTCCGGCGGCAAACCCGACAATACTGGCGGAGATCGGCCCAGGTATAGGGCTCTATAAATGGCATGGATTCGGGATGGAAGGCGTGGTATAAGGTCGGCCTGATTTTAAATGTCATCATGAAAGGAAGTCGACCATGATTGAAAAACGCAAAGACTGCAAACATGAACACGGGCATCCCGGGCATTTGTGCATGCTGGCCAGTAACGGCCAGTTCGAGGAGATCAAGGCACTGGTGAAGGAGCCGAAGTTTGTCTGCTTCAACTGTGGGCGCTGCGCCGACAAAGAAGGCAACCTCTGCAACCCGATGCCCTTGAAATAGATTCGCGCAAAGGCATTCGATCAGGCAAGGGTGGTGTTTGGCATGACCGATTCCGAAGCCATTAGCAGGATTCATCAACTGCGTCTGGACATCAATCGGCATAACAACCTCTATTATGTCGAGGCCAAGCCGGAGATATCCGACAGGGAATACGACCGGCTCTACGATGAACTAAAGGCGCTCGAATCACAGTATCCCCGGTTCATCACGGCGGACTCGCCGACACAACGGGTTGGGGGACAGGCGCTTAAAGAGTTCAGGAGTGTTGCGCATCTCAAGCCGATGATGTCGCTGGATAACACGTATTCCCTTGCGGAAATCCGGGAATTTGACGGGCGTGTCCGAAAGTTGCTTCCTGGGCAGTCGGTCGCTTATGTCCTGGAACCCAAGGTGGATGGATGTTCGATCAGTCTACGCTATGACCATGGCGTCTTTTCTCTGGGAACCACCCGTGGAGATGGAGCGACCGGTGATGACATTACGGACAATCTGAGGACCATCCGAGCGATCCCCTTGATGTTAAGGAAATCCTCCTCTGGCATTCCCGACTTTCTGGAGGTCAGGGGCGAGGCCTACATGCCCGTGGAGGGGTTCCGGAAGTTAAATGAGGACAGACTCGCCAAAGGGGACGTTCCGTTCGCCAATCCCCGGAATGCCACCGCTGGATCCCTTAAACAGTTGGACTCCAAAATTGTGGCTCAACGCCCCCTGGCTGCGGTTTTTTATGCCATCGGATCGATAGAGGGGATGGCGTCTCCCGCAACCCAAGCGGAGGCGCTTAACCTCTTGAAAATGTTCGGATTTCCCACACCCGCCCACTGGTGGTTATGTGCTGATATTGATGAGGTTATCCACCGCACCGAGGAACTTCAACGTCTTGAAGCCGGATTGGCGTACGAAATTGACGGCAATGTCATCAAGGTCAATGACCTTTCGCAATGGACTCGTCTGGGTGCGACCGCAAAGGCGCCCCGGTTCGCGATTGCCTACAAATATTCACATGAACAAGCGCAGACAACGCTGAACGCGATCACGGTTCAAGTCGGAAGAACCGGCGTGTTGACCCCGGTTGCCGAACTCGAACCAGTACTACTCGCGGGCTCAACCATTTCACGGGCCACTCTTCACAATGAGGAGGAAATCAAACGAAAGGACATCCGAATCGGAGACACCGTGATCATTGAAAAGGCTGGCGAGGTGATTCCTGCGGTCGTTTCGGTTGTGATACAGAACCGATCCCCGGACTCCCTTCCCTTTGATCTGGTTTCGCATCTGAATGGAAAATGTCCTGAATGCGGGGGGACGATCAGCCGCGACCCGGAGTGTGTCGCCTGGCGCTGCGATAATATCTCCTGTCCTGCGCAATTAAAGCGGATGATTGAGCACTATGCAGGACGCCACGGAATGGATATCGATGGCTTGGGTGAAGTTCTGATCAATCAGTTGGTTGACAGGAAACTGGTCGGCAACGTATCGGATCTTTACTCACTTAAAACGGAACAACTGGCCGGGTTGGACCGGATGGGCGAAAAGTCGGCGGTCAATGTCGTTCAATCCATTTCTGCAAGCAGGGGACGCGATCTCTGGCGGTTGATATTCAGTCTCGGCATCATGCATGTCGGAGAGGGTGCGGCGAGGAAACTGGCCGATTCGTTCAAAACAATGGACGCCTTGAGTGTTGCAAAAGCGGATGATTTTCAGCGTGTGGCGGATATTGGTCCCGTATTGGCTGTGAGTCTTGTTGATTTTTTCGCCAATGACCGCAATCGCGACGTTCTGGAACGGTTACGGTTGGCGGGTGTCAATTTCTTGAATCTGTCCTCTCCGTCGGTGGCAAGAGGAGGGACGTTTTCAGGGAAGACCGTAGTGATTACAGGAACTCTGTCATGTTTCACGCGCGATAGCGCTCAGGAGGAACTGCGCAAGCGGGGCGCCAAGGTGACGGACAGTGTCAGTAAGAAGACGCATTATCTGATTGCGGGAGCGGAAGCGGGCACAAAACTTGACAAAGCGCGCCGTCTCCATGTCTCCATACTGTCCGAGGATGAGTTTAAGGCGATGCTTGAGACGTGAGAAAATTGCGTTGGGTAAAGTCTATTTAAGGGTCACAGCAAACCCCTGAAAACATTGAAAATATTCTATTGGGATATTGCAATCCATAGGAAATCCTCATATATTCCTAACTCAAGAGGCTGAGTCATGGTGGCGCGGCCAATGTTAACCTAAGGTGGGAGATACTCTAATGGCGAAGGCATTGACAAAGAGTCAGATCGTGGCGGGCGTGGCGGAAGCGACGGAAATCAGCAAGAAGCAGGCTGGCGTGGCAATTGAAGCGTTGGTTGCTTTGGCGTACAAGAATGCCAAGAATGGTTTCACCGTTCCCGGTTTGGGCAAGTTGGTGTTGGTGAATCGCAAGGCCCGTCTCGGCCGTAATCCAGCGACTGGTGAAGCGATCAAGATTCCCGCAAAGCGCGTTGTGAAGTTCCGTGTGGCCAAGGCCGCCAAGGACGCGATCCTGGGCTAATCGCTTATTCGCAGTATACAGAGAGACCGCGACCACAAGGTTCCGGTCTCTTTTCTTTTCATGAAGGGGAGTCTATGCCGATTTATGAGTATGAATGCGCCAAGTGTGGGAACCGCGTCGAAGCGTTAATTCGAAACGACACCGATATTCCAACCCGGTGCGCGAAATGCGCAGGCAAACTGAAGAAGGCGTTGTCAGGTTTTAGTGTTTCCATGGCGCCATCCGGCCCCAAACACGGCCCGTCCGCCGCGTGCGCCTCCTGCCCAAGTAGCGGCTGCCCGCATAGTCACGGTTAAGCGCCGATACCCGGTTATCCCAGAAAGTCACGGGCATTCTGAAAGAGTCTCAGCCACGGACCTTCCTCACCCTGGAACAACCCCCGGGGTTTCCATGAGAGTTGAACAGAACGAAAGGCCCGTTCAGGGTGGGGCATCATGATTGTGACGCGTCCATCTCGTGTTGTCACCCCCGTCAAGCCGTCGGGTGAACCATTCGGATTGGCGGGATACTGGTTTGCCGGTCTTCCGTAATGATCCACAAACCGTAACGCCGACAAGTGCTGTCCGGTGAGCGCTGACAGAGACCCTGTGCGTTCAAAATTCGTAAATCCTTCGCCGTGGGCCACCGGGACGGGAATTCGAGATCCAGCCATCCCTTTGAGAAGAACGGATGGCGAGTTCAGGACTTCCAACGTGGCATACCGGGCCTCAAACTGCTCGATTTTGTTTCGCGTGAAGCGCGGCCAGTCTTCAGCACCCGGAATGATGTCCTTGAGCAACGATACCATTTGGCATCCATTGCACACGCCCAGGGTAAAACTGTCGGGTCGGTGAAAGAACGTCCGGAACATCTCGTTCAGCCGCTCGTTGAACAGGATGCTTCGAGCCCACCCTGCGCCTGCGCCCAATACATCGCCGTAGGAGAACCCGCCGCAGGCAACCAAGCCCGCGAAGTTGGCCAGATTGACGCGGTTTGAATGCAGGTCGGTCATGTGAACATCCACACTGGTGAATCCGGCGCGCTCAAAGGCGGCGGCCATCTCCATGTGGCCATTGATTCCCTGTTCGCGCAGTATCGCCACCTTGGGCCGTGTACCCTTTATGATGAAGGGGCGACCCGGGTCATAGGTTAATTGGAATGACAGTCCGGGGTTTGACTCATCCTTCAGGAGATCACCTTCCTCCCTGACGCAATCTGCATTGTCTCGCCGCGACTGTATTTCAAAGGTCAGTTCGGACCAGATCTGCTTCAATCTTGCGATCCCTGACTGGTAAACAAGGGTGTCGCCCATTTCAATGGTGAGCGTCTTGTCGGCGGAAGGACTACCCAGAATGGAGGCTATGTCGCCAATGGAATGGCGCTTTAGAATCTCATTCACGCGGGGGATATTGCGATCCGAAACTTGAATCACCGCGCCTAGTTCCTCGCTGAAGAGGACGGAAAGCGGATCCTCTCCCAGTTCATCGATCCGCACCCGGATTCCATGATGGGCGCCGAAGGCCATTTCTGCCATGGTGACAAACAGTCCGCCGTCAGAGCGGTCATGGTAAGCCAGCAACAGGCCCTCAGACACCAGTTCCTGAAGGGCGCAGAAGAAATGAACGAAGTCCTCGGGCGAATCGAGGTCAGGCGCCAGGGAACCGACCTGATTATAGACCTGGGCAAGCGCAGAGGCCCCGAGCCTGTTCATTTTCCGGCCCAGGTCGAGGAGAATCAGCACCGAATCAGAGTCTGGCTTCAATTCAGCCGTGACGGTTTTCCGGACATCCAGAACTGAAGCGAAGGCGCTGACAATCAGGCTGAGCGGGGCAATCTGGCGTTCTTCCTTTCCCTTGGAATCCTTCCAGGTTGAGCGCATGGAGAGCGAATCCTTGCCGACGGGAATCGAGATACCCAGTTGTGGACAGAGTTCCATGCCCACGGCACGAACGGTGTCGTAGATGGCGGCATCCTCGCCCGCCTCGCCACACGCGCACATCCAGTTGGCGGAGAGTTTGACATTTCCAATGGATCCCGTGAGCACGCTGGCGATGTTGGTGAGCGCCTCACCCACGGCCATTCGACCCGAGGCGGGCGCGTTGAGCAACGCGATGGGGGTGCGTTCGCCCATGGCCATCGCCTCCCCCTGGTAACCCTGATAGGTTGCCACCGTGACAGCGGCATCTGAAATCGGAGTCTGGAAGGGGCCGGTCATCTGATCCCGAGTCACCATTCCGGTAACGGTGCGGTCGGTAATGGTGATGAGGAAAGTTTTGTTTGCCACGGCGGGAAGGCGAAGCACCCTTTCAGCGGCCTCATTCAGGTCGATACCGGACAAGTCCAGATCGGCATGTGTCTCGTTGAGACGGGTTACTTCGCGAAGCATTTTGGGGGGCTTCCCCAGAATGACCTGAAGGTCGATATCGATCGGGTCATTGTTGAAATGGGCGTCATGCAAAACCAGGCGTTTGTCGGCGGTGGCTTTGCCGATGATCGCGGCCGGACAGCGTTCGCGTCGGCAAAGCGCCATGAAGCGGTCGAGATTCTCGGGTGCCACGGCGAGTACATAGCGCTCCTGGGCCTCGCAACACCAGATTTCCATGGGACTCATGGACAGTTCTTCATTGTGAATTTTACGAAGTTCAAAACGCCCCCCCGTCTCAGCAACGAGTTCCGGGCACCCGTTGGAGAGACCGCCGGCGCCAATGTCATGAATACTCAGGATCGGATTATCGTCGTTCATGGCAATGCAGGAATTGAGGACTTCCTGGCAACGGCGCTGGATTTCGGCGTTGTCTCGTTGAACGGAGTTGAAATCAAGGTTCTCGGCATTACTGCCGCTACCCATGGAGGAGGCGGCGCCGCCGCCCAGGCCGATTCGCAGGGCAGGGCCACCCAACTGGATAATATGAGCGCCTTTATGGATCGGCTTCTTGGGAATATGACGCCGCTTGATATTGCCCAATCCCCCCGCTGTCATGATGGGTTTGTGGTAGCCGCGGTAGCGGTTGTTGTGGCGGTGCTCGTAGGTGCGGAATATCCCGGTCAGTTGGGGGCGCCCAAACTCATTGCCGAACCGGGCGCCTCCCAGCGGTCCCTCCGTCATGATTTCCAGGGGCGTGGCAAGGCGATCCGGAAACTCGGCGACGTCCTGCTCCCATGGCATCAGATAACCCGGAATGCGCAGGTTGGAGACCAGAAACGCGGACAGCCCGGCCTTCGGTCGACCGCCGACGCCGGTGGCGCCTTCGTCGCGGATTTCGCCGCCGACGCCGGTCGCGGCGCCGGGATAGGGCGAAATGGCAGTGGGATGATTATGCGTTTCGACCTTCATGAGAATGTCGATCTGCTCGGGCAACGCCCCGTAATGGTTGGATCCGCCCGGATGAACCTCGAACCAGTTTCCGGGAAATCCTTCCATGACCGCGGAATTATCCTCATAGGCCATCAGGGTCCCTTCCGGGTGAAGCCTGTGTGTGTTGCGGATCATATCAAAAAGACTCATGTCTTTCCGCACGCCATCGATGATCCAATCGGCCCGGAAGATTTTGTGTCGGCAATGTTCGGAATTCACTTGCCCGAACATCACCAATTCAACGTCTGTTGGATTACGTTTCAGCTGGGTGTAGACCTGGAACAGATAACGAATTTCCTCGTCAGATAAAGCCAGACCCAGAGAGGTATTGGCCTGTTGGAGAGCCCTTAACCCACCGTCGAGGATATTCACGGTCACAAGCGGGGCGGGGGGAATATGGGAAAATATATCGGAAATATCAGCATAGACGCCTTCCGTCATCCGGTCATGAACCAGGGGGAAGGCCGACGTGGCGTCCGACAGGGCAACGGGAGTCCCGTCGATTGACATGATCCGGAAATGAATTCCATGCTCAACCCTAAGGACGTGCTCCAAACCGCAGTTGTGAAAAATGTCGATTGCTTTGGAAGCCCATGGAGAGAGTGTTCCTTTGCGGGGGGTTACAAAAAATCCATCGGCGCAAACGGGGGGGATGGTGATCGCGGTATCAATCAGGGCAGCCACCCGCAGCCAGAGTTCGTCTGCAAAATGGGGAGCCGTCTCGATTACAAAAACGGAGTGAGCCTCTATCGAGGCGACGTGGCAACGGGGTAGGGCCTGGGACACTCGGCGGGTAAGGCCGGAAAGACGGAAGGCGGAGAAGACCGAGCCTCCCTTGAAGACGTGCAGATGGGCAGTAGTCATGGAGATGTCGGGTGCTTGTTGGTGATCAGGGGTTTGGGTTGTTGGTTATAGACCTTTGAATAGGGGGCTACGGAATGCGTCAGCCATACATTGCCGCCGATCTCAGAACCTGCGCCGATGACGGTTTCCCCGCCCAGGATGGTGGCGCCGGCATAAATCGTGACATCATCTTCAACGTTGGGATGGCGCTTGATCCCCTTGATAGGATTGCCATCCTTGTCCTTTGGAAAACTGAGAGCCCCCAGCGTCACACCCTGGTAGAGTTTGACATGTTTCCCAATGGTGGTGGTCTCGCCGATCACCACGCCTGTGCCATGGTCGATAAAGAAACCGGGGCCGATGGTGGCGCCGGGATGGATATCGATGCCCGTCTGGGAGTGGGCGTGCTCCGACATGATCCTGGGAATGAGGGGAACATGCTCATGATAAAGGACATGGGCGATGCGATGCACCATGATGGCCTGCACGCCCGGGTAACTCATCACCACCTCCATGACCGAACGGGCCGCCGGGTCGCCCTCATAGGCGGCGGAAATGTCCTGTTGTAGTATTTTCTTGATCTCGACAAGCGACCCGAGGAGATGGGTGACTGCGAGCACGGCTTTTTCGGCACAGTCTCCGCAGTCCTTGCATTGATCGAACTCGCATTGATATTGGAAGGCGTGCTCAACCTGTTCCGACAGGGTGGCGCTGACCGTGCGGAGACGCTCTTCGATGGATCCCTGCATTTTTTCAACAGGCATAGGTTCCCGGCTGTGGCACCCCGGGAAAAGAACGGCAATGAGGTGGTCGAGAGCCTGATAGATGGCGGTGCGTCCGCTGAGCGTGAACCCTTTTGAAGTACTGGACGAAAGAGAGCACTCCTTGCAAGCGCTCAGCATGCGGGCAACGACCTTGATGTCGGGTTCAGAAACGATTTTGTTGTTCATGACGGCTCCGTTCTTGCGTGGATCAATCAGGGTCTGGCGATGTTAACGAGGATTCTTTCGGCTCCAAGATTCCGGAATCCAGCCGCCACGAGGATGCGACTGAACGGATTTCCGGCCAACGGAATGATTGTTTTCACCCGGATGTTATCCTCGCGGCAGAGATTCAAAAAATCCCTCCAGGTGGCCATGTGAATATTGGGAGTGTTGTACCACTCGAAGGGGAGCGCCTCAGTTTTGGGCATGCGACCCGTCATCCCCAGCACCAGACGATTGTACCAGTTCGCGAAATTCGGGAAACTGACAATTCCCTCCCTGGCAATCCTGAGCATCTGGTGTAACACTTCTCGAGGTTGCCGAACAACCTGGAGCGTCTGACTGAGAATGACATAATCGTAAGAGTGATCCGGGATCATGGAGAGATCCTCGTCGATATCGCCCTGAAGGACATCGAGTTTCTTGTTCATCGCCGAAATGAGATGGTGAAGATCGATGTCCACCCCCATGCCGGACGTGTGGCGGTTCGTGGCCAGGAGCGAAAGAAGATCTCCATCACCGCAACCCAGATCCAGGACGCGTGTACCCGGCTCGATCAGGTTGGCAATGAGTTCATAGTCATCCCGCTTTACGGCAACAGGGCTGGCGGACGAGCAGTCCGGGCAGCCCCCGATAAAAGTGCAGATCATCTGGGACAGATGCTCGATGTCAACGAGGAAGGCGTCATGCCCGTAGGGCGCCTTGAGGAGACAGTAGGACACGGGCTTTCCGATTTGAACCAGGGCGGAGGCAATTTCCAGGGACTGTTCGGGCGGAAAGAGCCAGTCCGAGCTGAGGGCCACCACCAGAAAACGGGCTTTCACTTTTTGAAATGCGGTTTTAAGGTCGCCATATTTTTCAACCAGGTCATAACTGTCCATGGCATGAGTGATATGGAGGTAGGAATTGGAATCAAACCGCTCGACGAATTTTTCACCCTGGTGCTGGAGATAGCTTTCCACTTCGAAACGCGTACTGAAACGTTCCTCGCGGGCAAGATCCTTTTTCTTTCGCCCGAACTTGCGAGTCATGATTTCCGGAGACAGGTAGGTGATGTGGCCCAGCATACGGGCCGCTGCCAGTCCGTCCTTCGGACGTTTCCCCGAACCATAGTAATTGCCATCCATCCAGCCGGGATCGTTGGTTATCATTTCCCGACCGACAATGTCAAAAGCCAGCGCCTGGGTGGAGAGCGAGGCGGCCGAAGCGACGCAAATGCAGTGTTTTGGAACATCCGGATAGCGAAGGCTCCATTCCAGAACCAGCATGCCACCGAAAGAACCGCCCACAACGGCGTGCAGGGAGGTTATGCCAAGGTGTTTCAGGAACCGGTGCTGCGTGTCAACGATATCGCCGATGGTGATGGAAGGGAATTGTGCGCCATAGGGCTGACCGGTGGCCGGATTAAGGGAGGCCGGACCGGTTGTTCCCTTGCAGCCGCCGAGGATATTGGCACAAATCACATGGAAGCGGTTGGTGTCGAGTCCCTTACCGGGGCCGATCATATCATCCCACCAACCCGGGGTTTTGTCGTCTGGCGAATGATACCCGGCGGCATGGGCATCTCCCGTGAGCGCGTGACAGATGAAAACAACATTATCACGGGCCGAAGTCAGCTCCCCGTAGGTTTCGTAGGCCACGGTCAGTTCAGGCAGAACCCCGCCATTTTCCAGGGTCAGTCCGCCGGGGGGGATCGGGATCTGAACGGTTCGGGTCTCGATCAGCCCAATGGATTGGTCTCGCTTAAAGGTCTTCATGATTTCCCGTTACTCCGGGAACTTCTTTTTCTAGTGGCAGACGCGGAAAAAGTCAATGGCGGTTCTGATGTTTCCGCCGTGATCCAAGCGAGATAGGAGGGGGATCCGGTCTCGATGGGGGTTACCACTATCTCGGGAACCTCATACGGGTGGTGAATCCTGATAAACCCTTGAAGGGCGTTTACCCGGCTGGCGCGGGTCTTGCAGAGCAGGATCATCTCGTGCCCGGATTCGACCCTTCCCTTCCACCCGTAAGCGCTCCGTATCGGCCAGAACTGGACGCAGGCGGCCAATCGCCCTCTGACAATGGCCTCCGCCATGGCGACGGCCTGAGCATCCCCACCCACAGTCGTCATCACACACTTGTATTTTTCCTTGGACATCAGGGTCATCCTTTACACGCCATCAGGGATTGGTACAGATGAATGATCCGGTCAGTCATGGTCTCAAAGGAAAAATGGGAACGACTCCGGTTCCGGCTGTTTTCTCCGTGGACTTGAGCCAGTGTTGCATCTGTGGCATATCGCCTGATGGCCTTGGCGAGGGCATCAGGATTTCCAGGCGGGACACACTGGCCTGACACACCGTCCTCAACCAGTTCCACCATGCCTCCGACGGCCGACACGATGGGGGGGATACCCATGCACATGGCTTCCATGACCGCTTTTGATAGTCCCTCATTTCTTAGCGTCGGCATGACAAAACAGTTGCATGCGCCGATGAGTTCGGGCGCATCCATTCGGAAACCGGCAAGGTGAACGCGATTCCTGACGACATCGTCTCCTAAAAGGGCCTTTAATTCACGGTCGTTATGATGTCCGACGAGCAACAGGTGCACGGGAAAATCCGGGGCCAGTCTTCGTATCGCCTCAATCAGAACAGGAACCCCCTTAATGGGGCGGGTGTTGGCGGTACACCCGATCACCATGGCGTTGTCGGGTATGCCGAATTGGCGCAAAGCCTCACGGGGCGCCGCGCTAAACCAAGAGGGATCATGTCCCTTGTAGATTTGAACCAGGCGGCAAGGGGGCAGTCCGAGTGAACGTAGATAGTTCTGTACAGCCAAAGACAGGCAGACGATCCTATCCACCTTGGGATTCAGAATTGCCAGATAGGCGGACGGATCCCAACGGTGAAGATGCCCCATGGTACCGCAATACCCAATACGCAGGACTGATATTCCGATGGAGGCCAGCATGGCGTTTGAGAGCGCCCTTCCGTTAAACGCATGGACGATATCATACTCCCCGGTTCTCAGGAACCCCCTGATTGTTTGGATGGCGGTTCTGTCGATCCTGGCCTCCATCTTGAGGTGCGTCATGGGAAACTGCATCTCCTTAAGGGGAGTAAAATAGGGGGATGTGGTGTCACAGAGAAGATCGACATCAATCCCTCTTGCCACGAGTTCCGGGAAAAGATGGGCTTCCGGCCGTTCCCCGACACCTGCTACCAGTAGTATTTTCATAGAGATTCAGAAGACGAGACAGATCATCCCTGTAGCACCCATGACCGTCAAGAGGAACTTCTGCGGAAAACGCTTTATGAAGGGGGACTCTTAAGTTAAGGTAACACGTTTTGAACTTGCGACTGTGAGTGATGTTATGCATGGAAAGAATAAAATGAGGATCCTCTCGGGGATTCAACCCTCCGGAAAACTTCATCTGGGGAACTACTTTGGCATGATGAAACCGGCTTTGGAACTGCAACAGCACGGGGATGCCTTTCTGTTCATCGCGGACTATCACGCCTTGACTACGGTAT
>Ga0194063_10001382_pt1 | contig 15804 bp, 8 predicted proteins | sample SepL3720m_MetaG_FD_155459 | JGI IMG/M metagenome (GOLD analysis project Ga0194063, IMG submission 155459) | Anoxic zone freshwater microbial communities from boreal shield lake in IISD Experimental Lakes Area, Ontario, Canada - Sep2016-L373-20m | ecosystem: Environmental > Aquatic > Freshwater >... | reverse complement strand
CGACATATCAGGGGGGGTAAAATGATAGTTACGCCTATTCACTTTACCCCCCCTTATGTTCGCTCTCTATTGTTTCCCCTGTTGCACTTCGAATTGAAACTTAGGTATAATTTAGGGCCCATTGATACAGAGGAAAAATTTAACTCTTTAGAGGCTGCGTTGTTGAAACGCAATGCCAATAAAGAGGCTTTGATAGAACTTTTTAAGATTGTAGGGAGGACAAGAGAGGATCCACTCTTGCGTTCTATCTTAGGAGATCCAGGGCGCATTACAAATCATTTATATCATCAGACTCATAAGACAGAAGCAGAATATTTTCAATCTTTGCAACATTTAGAAGATATTCAAAGATTTTTAAGACTACTAAATCCCAAAAAATTCGTGAGATTAGCTGATGATCAAGAAGACCTTGCTGCAGAAATTATTAAAATATTAGCGAAAATTTATGGAGAAGTAGGAGAAAATATGGAAAAAATTCTGGATAATGGTGAATAATTTCTTCCGCCTTACACTTATTTTCCCTTGATCACCTCCAACGCCTTCTCTATCTGAGGATCATGGTTTTTTTCAAAATCTTCTGGAGTTTTGATGACCTCAATATTGGGAACGATTTTACTTTCGGTAATATTTTCGCCGTTGGGGGTAAACCATTTGGCAATGGTCATTTTCATTTTTTCTCCATTTTTCCCAATGGAGAAAAATTTCTGCACACTTCCTTTACCAAAGCTCTTTTCTCCCACTATGGTTGCCCTTTTGTAGTCCCTCAGTGCTCCTGCAAAAATTTCTGCCGCAGATGCTGTTCCTCCGTTAATAAGGATTGCTACCGGAAGATCGGTCATTTTTTTATCACTGGTAAAGTGCGCTTCTTCTTGTTTTGCACCAGTCTCAGAATGGCGATACCCCACGGTTACCACTTTTTCATGGTTGGGGAGAAAAAAAGATGCCATTTCTACCGCCCCGTCTAAATATCCGCCGGTGTTGTACCGGAGATCAATAATAATTCCTTTGGGATCTTTTAACAGGGCTTCTCGGAGGTATTTTTGAAAAAGTGCCGTTGTATCCACCGCAAACTGTGAAACAGTGAGGATTGCCACTCCGTCTTGCATTTTGGACTCTACACTCTCCACATGGATGGTATCCCGCGGGATAGTGAGTTCTAATGCGCTGTCTCGTCCTTCCCGATAGATGGAAAGTTTCACGCTGGTCCCTTTTTTTCCCCGAATTTTTCCCACTACTTCTGGCAGAGAGAGACCTTTTGTTTCTTTCCCGTCTACCGTGATAATAATGTCTTTGGGCATGAGTCCCATTTTTGCAGCAGGAGTTTTTCGTAACACTTCTTCTACTTCTATGGCGCCATTTTTTTTATGGAGTGCAGCTCCGATGCCTTCCAAATCACCATTGAGATCTTTTGTAAAATCTTCCGCTTCTTCTGCCGTAAAAAAGTCGGTATAGGGGTCTCCTACGCTGGAAACGAGCCCCCGAGTCATATATTCTGAGATTTTTTTAGGGTCTATTTTTTCAGGATCGACAAATTCCTTCTGCATTGTGGCGAGTGTTTCCAAAAACACATCGGTATTAATATTGTCCGACGAAGGAATGCAAACCCCTAATCCTGCTGGAGATGAAGAGGATGCGGGAGTTTGCGCTGCACTTATAGTTGGGAGCGGCGTTTTTTCCAAAGGTTCTGGAGTTTGTGCTACAGCAAGCCCAATGAGAAACCCAAAAAATGGGAGAATAACGAGGGATATTTTTTTAAGGGTTTCTGGCATTTCGCTCATGAAAAAAAAGTATTCTCATTGTGTCGGACGAATTTCCAAAAGTCAAAAATATGCCTGTTCTCCGTGTTCACTTTCGTCGAGTCCTTTTTCTTCGTTTTCTTCGGAAACCCGAATATTCATAAATATTCCCATTGTTTTGAGGATGAGATACGACACGAAAAAGCTAAAAACGGAAACTACCACTACCGCTAAGAGTTGGACAAATACCTGAGAAATGTTTCCGTACAGGGCTCCATTTGCGCCTGCGGGGTTAATGCTGAGGGTTGCAAAAATTCCTGTTGCCAGGGCTCCCCATATTCCACTTACTCCGTGGCAGGCAAATACATCCAAAGAATCATCCAGAGTGGTTCGGGTTGCTCTCCAGTTCATAGCCCATTGAGAGAGAACCCCGGCAACCAGCCCAATAAAAATAGCCGCTCCGGGGGTTACAAATCCACTGGCAGGAGTAATAGCCACCAGCCCACATACGGCACCAATGGCAATGCCTACTGCAGAGGGTTTTCCTTTTTTTATCCAGTCCATCACCATCCAGCTCAGGGCTCCAGATGCGGCTGCGAGATTGGTGACCACCAGAGCAATGGCCGCGAGCCCGCTGGCAGATAATGCGCTTCCGGCGTTAAATCCAAACCATCCAAACCACAATAAAGATGCCCCAAGAATGACATAGGGAATGTTATTGGGTTTTAATTCCGCGGCAGAGAGAGGTCCTCTTCTTTTTCCGATTACTATTGCGGCCGCCAAAGCAGAAACCCCTGCCGCAATATGAACAACCGTTCCTCCTGCAAAATCAATGGCTCCTAATTTTCTCAGCCATCCGTCTGGGTTCCACACCCAATGCGCAACAGGGGAATACACCAGAGTAACCCATAAGATAATAAAAATAAGGATCGCTTTAAATCGTACTCTTTCGGCAAAAGCACCAATAATAAGTGCAGGCGTAATAGCGGCAAATTTGAGCTGAAAAAAGAAAAACAAAATAGCCGGAATGGTAGCGGCGTATGCTATGTTAGGCTCTATCCCTACGCCAGAAAGTCCGAAATGGGAAAAATCTCCTATAATTCCTCCAATGCTGGGACCAAATGCTAAACTATATCCCCATAACGCCCAAATAACGCTTACCAGTGCGAAAATTGCAATGCACTGAACGAGAGTAGAAACCAAATTTTTCCGGCGCACCAGTCCTCCGTAAAAAAATCCCAGCGCCGGTGTCATAATCATTACCAATACTGCCGAACACGAAACCCATGCAATATCACCGGTATCCATAGTGAAGTAAAAAATTACAACAGTAATATTCCAGATGCACCAGAGGAATGCAAGAAAAAAATTTAAAAAAAGTGGGTGAGTCATTTTTTGTGGAATACTCTTGTAAAAACAGCCGTTATTCCTGTATTTTTCTTTCTCTTTCTTAAAGATTTGCAATGCTCTTTGCGCCCCCTTCTTTTTGGCATGAAAAACGCCTTTGTGCCCTAAACGAGGGCTTGAAATTTTCAGAAGCTCCAGTGCTCCAAGAGACGCAAGATATTTTACAAACATTAGGGGGGGATGAGAAATTTCAGAACACCGGTGAGGTGGATGAAAAAACGGGCAAAGAAAAGGAACTCGTGGAGAATGAGCTGGCTCAGGTGCACGGGGAAATTAATAATCATATTCTCGCCCTTTCTCCTCATGACAAAAAATGGTGGGAGGAAAAAATGGCAGAAACAGAAGGGAAAGCTATTAACGCATTAAAAGGAGATGGAGGGTTGCAAGCGGCAAGAAAAGAAATTGCCGCATTAAAAGAAACGAAAGGGTTTTATTTTGAAACCGTTAAAATGCTCGAAAAAGAAGCGATAGACCTTTGTAAAACCTATAAACTTCCAAAAGGAAAACTGGAGCAAATTCAAAAAGCCCTCGAGAAAATCCAAAACGAATCCGACCAAAAACGGGAACGAGGGCAAAAAGTGTCCGATATGAAAGAGGTATTAAAGGCTATTCCCGCACTGGGGAATATGTACCAAAATTTTGAGGAAACCGTCGCCACGGAGTTTTCATCCTTTCAAACCCATATTTCGCTTTTTAGCGAAAAAGAAAAAAAGGCGTTTGATGCCCAAATGGAAGCGGCATTTAAGGGGGATGGGAGTAAGGTAGATCCCAAAACGACGCTGAAAAATATTTCAAAAGTGGTGGAAAACATTGAAAGAACCGCGACGAGCCGTGAAAAAACACAAAAGGAGGCGCAGGAATTAGAAAAATCCATTCCGCAGGTTATGCAAATGGGGTATCGGGAATCTTTGCCGCATTGGAAAACCCTTCAAAAGGTGTTTCTCCGTTTGGCGGGTGACGCCCGATGGAATCCTGAATTTTCCGAGCTCCTCAACAAAAAGGCACAAGAAATGGCCCAAAATACGCGCGTGGCAGAAGTTCATGGAGAATTGGAGCGCACGAAAGAATCGAAAGATTGGGAATCTTCCATTCCGATTTTTGAGCGACTATTAACCGATGCCTCTGGGAAAGATATTCCGGCAGAGTATCAAATAGGTCTCCAAAAAGAGCTGCAAGAAGCGCTCAAAACTGCACAAGAAAATACGGAAGCGAAAGGGGAAATATCGAACATTCGCCAAGAGATTGACGATCTCGTACACCATGCAGATTGGGACGAATCATTAGAAGGGCACCAAAAGGCGGAGAAAAAACTCCAAGAACTGGGAGATTTAAAAAATATTTCTGCTGAGAGGAAACAAGAGATACAGGGATTGCAGAGCGAAGTGGCAAAAAATATTAGTCTGTGCACCGAAAAAGTAGAGGATAAGGAAGAAGTGGTAGATTTGGATGAGCTGGTAAAAGACAATCCAAAAGGGAAATTTGCCTACACTATGTATCTCTTAGCCCTTTCAAATAGGAGGACAACAGAAAAATCTGGAGGAAATACCGAATCACCAGCACCAGAATTATTACCAACAGAATCCATTAAAAATATTCCGGCAGAAATACCAGTAATGCAGAAAAAAGAAACTCCTAAACCCCAGAACAATATTCAAATACCTTCTTCTGTATTATCAGAAAAGCCTGTTACTCCAGATTTTCATACTGAATTGTTGGGAGCATTTGAACCTTCAAAAAATCCACTTTCCCAAGATCAAAATTTTCATGGGACTGATATTTCCAAATTCCAACCAGAGCAAAACAGCGCGGAGAATTCTTCTCAATCTCAATACGAAAAACCTTCTCTGCCGCAGACCTCTGAAAATGCCGCAGAAGAACAGCCTTCCGTGCAAAAACTCGAAAAGCCTATTGCAGCAATAAACGAGGAAGAAAACGGGAAATACATTTGTGACCTTTCTCAACATGGGTTGGAACGGGAAAAAGATCCTGCCATTACCGCAAAAAAAATGAAAGAGATCGCAGAAAATAATAAAGAAGTCTTTTTTGGGAAAGGGAATGAATTTTACACTACAAAAGAAAGGGAAAGGGACGAATTGGCAGAAGTAATGTCCGGGGATAAGCCAGAACTGAGAACTGCTATTGTAAAAGAGTTGCAAAATATTGATCTACAGGGAAAGGGGTTGTCGCATACCCAAATACAAGATCGTCTGCAACGATATGAGGCTGCCAAGTAATTCGTCTGTTTTCGTGAACATTGTGGGTCCTTTGCATCCTGTTTTTTTTGCGATACCATCTTCACAAATTTTTTCCATTTCCCATGAAGTACTGTTTTGATGTCCATACAACGCTTCCGTTTTTGGCATTTCGAGGACTTCGGGCGATTGCGGAAAAAACCGTTGGGGAATCGCATATTTTAGACCTTTCTCAGGGAGAACCCGGGTATGGATTTTCTCCTAATGTGCGTTCTCGGCAATTTTTTGCGTTTCTTAATCTTCTAGATATTGCCTTTAATAACCATTCTCAAGATAACCTCTTTTTTCAGCGCAAACCGTCAGATCTCTCTGATATTGAAACCGTGGTAGAAAAAACGGCGCACGAATATTTTCATCCTGTAAAAGCACGGGAATTGTTGAAAGACTGGAGTACTTTTATTCTCAGCTTAGAAGAAATTTGCGACACACAAAATTTGGGTATCGACCGTTTTGGGATTTATTACGAACTTTTTAAATATTCCAATCTTACCGGAGGGCGTTATCCTCAGCCGGCGGGGCACCCGTTATTGCAAGCGGCAATGGCAGAAGAATATTCTAAAAGTTTGGGGGTTTCGGTAAAAGCCCACGAGCTTATTGGAATTATGGGCGCTTCCCACGGTATTGGGGCCGTTTTTCAGGCTTTGGGGGAAGAAGGCATTGGGTTTTTACAAAGAGGCGATACGGTCGCCATGACTTCTCCCGTGTATTCTCCATATAATACCATTTTTGAAGAGCGGGGAATTGAGGTTTTGTCTCTTTCCGTAAATCCGGAAGATGGCTCCATAATGCCCGAAGATACCGAAGTGCTGAAAAATTCAAAAAAACGCATCAAGGCGTTTATACTCATTGATCCTAATAATCCCACCGGTTTTCCTAGCAGTGAGGCTTTTTTGCAGGCGATTGCGGATATTTGCGAGGTGCACAATGCGCTGATTATTACGGACGAAGTATATTTTCCATTTTTTGATACGCCCAAGGCGAGCATTGTGCAGATCCCGAGTGCCAAAAAACGCACGGTTCGGATTGATTCTCTCTCTAAAATCGAAAGGGCAACGGGGTTGCGAGTGGGGGATATTTATGTTTCCGATGAGGCAAACAAGTATATTTCATACGAAATTTTAAAAGATGTTTTGCCGAAAGAATACGAAACCGTTAGAAATCTTTTCTTTCTTGCCAAATCGCCAGGAGGGAAAAACATTGGGCTTTTCCGGCATATTACCGGCATCCCCGGTCCATCCGTAGGAATGGCACTTTCCCATATTATTTTGGGAAAAGCCGAGCGTGCAGAATATGTGCAAATGCTTCGCCAAAAAGTGACGGTGTTTTATGAAACCCTTGGAATACCGCATAAAGGAAATTCGTACTACGGAATGATTGATCTTTCCTCCATTGAAAATGCAACCAATGCGCACCGTTCTATAGAAGAAAAGTTGGAGCGTATTGCCGAGCGCGGTGTGGTGGTAATGCCGGCAAACTTGTTTTTTTCCGAGGAAGATCGCAAAAAGAAAGACCGCAAAAATATGATTCGGGTTTCGCTTCCTAATCTCAGTATTTCTGATACCGCAAAAGCCGCGATGATTATAAAAGAGGTGCTTAATTCGTAGGGGGATTGCCACAGAGCTCATGTAAACCCCAAAAGGGGGTGGAAAAAAGATAGATTAACAAAAAGTGAGCCCTATAAATGCATATTATCCAGAAAATTTCTAAAATATTAGTGGAAAAAGAGGAGAGATTTTTGTATGATGGGAAGAAATAAAAATATTTTTACATCAAATAATTTATGAATTCCCTTGGTAAATTACGCCAAATAATTAAAGAAAATACCACCATAAAGAACGAAGAGATGAAAATTTCGCATCCTCTTTTTCTCGTTCTTCCTTATGAAACACAAAAGATGATCTCTGCCCTTATTTTAGAAGTATACGATCCGAAAATGGGAAATATGACGACCATATCTCTCGAAAAAATAGATACTATTTTGCGTATTTTTGTAGCACAGCTCAAGGATCAAAACTGTGTTGATAAAGAATTGTCTACAAATATTGCCTCTATTCGAGATGAAATTGCTCTCCAAGTGGGGCACAGAGAAAAAAATGGAATGGACCATAGATGCCTTCAAGCTATGGAATCTTTATCGCCAGAAACGAGGGATATGTGTCAAAAAAAAGGAGTTTTACCCCATTTGCAAAAATATTTTGATGAATATTTGGTTATTTTTGGAGAAGAAAAATATATTCGGAATATTCTGAGTACTTCAGAAGGATATGAAAAAATCTTTCGGATACGGATATTTCATAATACTTATAATCATGAAATAATGAGATTTAATGGATCTCATCTTTTTAGAATACTCAGCAGAGGTTCAGATTGGGAGAAAAAACTTGCATATTTTGAGGATGCAACGAAGCTTGGAAAGTTCAGAGATGCAGGATTTAATGGGTATCATATTGCCCAAATTGTTGTTGGTGCAGATTGGGAGAAAAAACTTGCATATTTTGAGGATGCAAAAAAACTAAAGACATTTAAAGATGCAGGGTTTGATGCTTCTCATATTGCCCAAATTGTTGTTGGTGCAGATTGGGAGAAAAAACTTGCCTATTTTGAGGATGCAAAAAAACTAAAGATATTTAAAAATGCAGGATTTGATGTTTTTCACATTGCCCAAATTGTTGTTGGTGCAGATTGGGAGAAAAAACTTGCATATTTTGATGATGCAAAAAAACTAAAGACATTTAAAGATGCAGGATTTAATGGGTATCATCTTTCTCAAATTGTTGTTGGTGCAGATTGGGATAAAAAACTTGCCTATTTTGAGGATGCAAAAAAACTAAAGACATTTAAAGATGCAGGATTTAATGGATATCATCTTTCTCAAATTATAAGAAATTCTAATTGGGAGAAAAAACTCGAGTTTTTGGGGGATGCAGAAAACTTACAGAGATTAAAAAATGCAGGGTTTGAAGCCTCTCATCTTTCTCAAATTGTTGTTGGTGTAGGGTGGGAAGAGAAAATTCAATTTGTACAGCAGAGAAACATTTTTGATGCTATTCTTTTGGGGCATATTACCAATACTACTATTTCTCGGATTTGCACAAAAAAAGATTGGAGGAAGGTTTTGTTAGAGACAATTAAAGAAGGTCAAAAAAATACGGAATAACATATTCTTCTTTCTTAAAGGGTAATATTCTCCGACCTCTTTGCGGCTGGAATCCTATAAATCTGTGTCGTGATAGAAACCCAAAAACAAAAGGGCGAACTCTTTAAGAGTCTGCCCAGCATAAGATTTTTGAGTACAGTCTTACTTTTCGTAAAGAGGGGCGGGATCTGCAAGATAAAAATCCAATTCACTCAAAAAATTCTCAAGCCCATCAGGGTCGCCCTTAAAATCTGCTACTAATTGTTGGAACTCGTGTTGCGACATGACTTGAATATTATTATCTGGAAGGTCCTGAAAATCCGTATGATGGCTAAAGTGTTTATTGTCTAATGACATAAAAAAAGAGGCGTTAATATATATCAAAAATTTTAAGAGTCAAGAAAAAATTCGGATAATGTTTTTGGAAAGAAATGAGAAAAAATAATTTTCCAGCAAAAAATGTATAAAAAGTGTAACCTGGTTACGACTATATAGGTGTACATCTTTTTTTTTCTTTCTATGAAAAAACTCGGACTTTTGTTTTTGGCTCTCTTTGTCTTTGGTGGAGGGCTTTTTTACGCGTTTGCGGGAGATGGAGGGTTTTTTGACTCCTCTTCTTCACATTTTGTGATTCAGCCCTCACGGCTGGAGGTGGGGCTTTCTGCCAAAGCGGATGACAAAACTCCGTTTTTTGTTTCTCCTACTACTCTTCCCTCGTTTACCATTGCCAGAAAAGGGAAAAATGAAACGGAAAAACTGAATATTTGTCGGATAGACCTGAAAAATCCCGGGAAATGGTTAACTCTCGGAATTTCCCATTTAGATACCACGAGTCCCGCAGAAGTAAAGCGGTGGGTGGATCATAACGCGGAATATTTTCCGTCGTCATCTTTTATTGATACTGCGAATGATCCTTACGAAAAAAGTATTGGTCGATTACAAAAAGATGGAGTTGTAAAAGGATATGCGGATAATTCTTTTCATCCCCAAGGAAATATTTCTCGGGCGGAGTTTTTAAAAATTGTTACTGAGGCAACTCCCAACGCAAAAGCGGAAATGGGGGCTGAGAAGGATTGCTTTGGTGATACAAAAGGGCACTGGGGAGAAAAATATATTTGTTATGCGAAAAATAAAGGCTTTGTAAAAGGAAAAAATGACGGAAGCTTTCATCCAGATGACAGCGTGTCATACGCGGAAGCCCTTAAAATACTGTACAATATTCAAAATGATAGAGATGTAAAACAGGGGGTAGGGGAACAAACTTGGTTTGAACCGTTTGTAACTGATGCACAACAGCGTGGAATTGAAGCTCCAGAGTTTGGAGTGTCTGCTTACTCAGCCGATACGATGATTATTACGCGTGGGCAAATGGCAGAGCTTTTGGTGCGCTATTTAGACACCAAACACCCCGAACAAAAAGCAGAATTTGTAAGAAAATTCCCCGTAGCCGGATCTGAAGAAGCGCTGAAAAAAATCCCTGAACTGTCTGTGAAAAAATCGGACTTTTCTGCCAAAGATTGTGCCGAATTTATCACCGTTGATGTCCCCATGGACATTAAAAAACCAAAAACGGTGTTTGACCTCAATACCGTAAAAAGCCAGTTTAAAATTCCGTTTGGACTGTTTGCCGTATACCTGAATGATGACCAAGAAATGCAGTTTTCTACTCGGTATTTTGCGGTAATGAATGCCGGAGTGCTCCTCAAAAAATCAGAATCAACCACTTTTGCCTGGGTGTTTGATCCTGCTACAGGTACACCCTTAAAAAATGCAAAAGTGTATGGAAAACGCATTGAAGATAAGGATTCCTTTTGGAATGCGTCTGATGAAGGGATGAGTGGCGGAAAGTTTGGACTTCCGTATTTTTCCGGACCGTTTGAGAAGAGTGATAAAAAATACCAGCTCAAAAAAACGGTTACTTCCTATCTTTCTACCACTGGAAAAGACTCCATACTCCTGGGAACCACCAATGACAGCGGAATGATTCAAATTCCCGCGAGTTCCATTTTGAAAAATAAAAAAGTGGTAGATCCGAATTTTTTCCTTATTGAGCACGAAAACGCGTGGGGGGTGCATTTAGAAAGCTGGAAAGAAAGTATTAATCCTCGCTGGTTCCCCGATGCGTGGGATAATTCGGCGTACGAAACAGAGGTAGTAGGGCACATTTATACCGACCGCACCATGTTCCGCCCAGGGCATACGGTAAATTTTAAGGGAGTTATGTTTCAGCACGACGCAAAAACGCTCGGACTCCAAAACCTTCCCGAAGGGCTTTCGGTTACCGTTAAACTCCAAAAACCGTACGATGATGTGGCAGAGCCCCTGGCAACGACAACGGTAAAACTTTCCAAAAATAGTAGTTTTTCTGGAAGTTTTGTGATTCCTGCGAACGCGGAGCTCGGAGATTTTCAAATTTTTGTAACCGCACCCAAGGGCTATGAGAAAAATTATACCGTTGGGAACGGTATTATTAACACGGTGCGCATTGAAGAATATCGCCGACCAACATTTTATCTCAATCTTCTTCCTGAAAAACACGAGTATTTTACGGGTGAAACAGCCACTATTAAGGCACTTACAGCGCGCTATGCCGGAGGAGGAATTGGTGGAGGAAAACTTTCTTACCGCGTTACCGCTCGTCCCGTGTATGAGACCGATCTTGAAAATGGCGGAGATGGATTTCAAACGGAAGGACTTTGTACTGAATACGAATATTCTCCCAACTGCCAATATGGATACTTTGAGGTAACGAACGGAGAAATTCCACTTGATAAAGACGGAAACGGTACCCTCTCTCTTCCCCTGCAATTTCAACAGGAAGTGCAAACCAATCTCGTGCTCATTATCGAAGCGACCGTAAAAGATAGCCGAGGCGAAGAAACAACAGAACTGTCCAGTATTATTGCGTATCATCAAAAAAATGACAGCGCTGTACGCCCAGCGCTTAAAATAGTGGACCGTGTTCAAAAAACAGGCAGTCCTTTTGAGATCCAGCTGAAATCCAAAAACTACCAGCTCAAAACCGTAGGCAATAAACCCCTGAAATTGGTGGTACAAAAAGCGGAAGAGCAGTGTGAAATGGTAAAAGACCTGACCCGAGGGGAGAGAAAATCATGTACGGAAACGATGAAAGTGGTGGAGGAGAAAACGCTGAATACCGATGCCAATGGAAATGTGTTATATCGTCCCGTGTTTACTGAGGCGGGAAAATATCTTTTCGCGGTAACAGGAGATGATAAAACTCCTTATTTCCCTCAACCGACTCTCGTAGAACCCGTTTATAATTCTTCTGGAGAAGTCCCTAGAAATGGAGAAGTCCCCAGTGTTCTTACTGAAACTCTTTGGGTCGTTCCCACCGTTCCCCAAGTGGGAGTAGATAAAGATGAAGAAACCAGCCATCAAGTGGAACTTTCTCTTCAAAAAGAAACTTTTCACGAAGGGGAAATGGCAAAATTGGTTATTACTTCCCCGTTTCCTAAGGCAAAAGTGCTGATAACTCTGGAAGGGAACCAAGTATTTGATACCAAAATTTTGGATATGGTAGGAAATATAGCCGTGTATGAATTCCCTGTTACGAAAGATATGACGCCCAATATTCAAGTGGGAGCATTTTTGGTAGAAACCGGAACCGATATTCCCCGTTTTAAAATTGGATACCAAGATCTTAATCTTTCCCTTGATGAACGCGAATTAACCGTGACCGTGACTCCGGAAAAACCAGAATACCAAACAGGAGAAAATATTACGCTGGTCGTAAAAACAACCGATAAAAACGGAAAACCTGTTCCGGCAGAGGTTTCTATTGGTGTAGTAGACGAAGCACTCGTGCGTATGGCGGGGCAAGTAGATACCAATTTTCTTCTTCGCCTCTTTCCTCGGCGATATATTACACTTACCAGTTCCACCAATCTTCTCGCCTTTTTGCATGACCACTTTTTCTCATCCTTTGGAGGAGCGGGAAAAGGAGGTGTGGGGAAAAATATTCCCGATGTTCGTAAAGACTTTAAAGAAGTGCTGTATTGGAACCCCGCCGTGCAAACCGATGCGAATGGAAATGCAAAAGTTTCGTTCCCTTCTGGAGAATCACTCACTTCGTACATTGCACTTTCTGCCGGATTTTCTACCAACGCCAGCCATAAATTTGGTTTTGGAGAAGGAAAACTCACGGTGAACAAAGATTTTGTACTCCAACCTGATCTTCCTCGATTTTTACGAGAAGGGGATTCTCTTTCTCTTACCACCCGTATCGTAAATACGACCAATGCCGTACAAACGGTAACGGTTTCTGCGACGGCTTCCATTTTGGCAACAGATATTCCTTCTCAGTCTCTTTCTCTTGCGGCGGGGGAAACAAAAACCGTTTCTTTCCCGGTTACGGTTCCGGATGCGAGCGCTGGAAAAAGTTCCGTCATCACCTTTGTAGCAAAAAGTGCAAATGGAACAGTTGGAGATGCCATAGAGGTGACATTGCCGATTGAAACCCAGGGGAATAGAACGCTTTCTCAACGAAATCTTATTTTAGGGAAAGGAACCGAAACATTGGCTTTTGCTGGTATCGCTCCTGAAAATTTTGAGTCTCTTTCTCTCAGTATTACCAATTCTTCTCTCACCGACCTCAAGTCTCGTGCTCTTAAACTTCTCTCATATCCATACGGATGCGCCGAGCAAACCACTTCTTCTACTATGCCCAATGCCATTGTGGCGTCTCTCCAAAAAGAGTTAGGGGAAAGTCCTGCGTTAGCAGAGCACAATATTACTGCTGGTTTTGCACGCTTAAAAACATTTCAGCGAACCGACGGCGGATTTTCTCTTTGGGAAAATGAAACAGAGAGTAATCCTTCGGTAAGTGCTATGGTAGGAGGCGGACTGGCATTTATGAAAGATGCCGGATACACAGCGCCCGCTTCGCTTTTGGATCCCTTTCAAAAATATCTCAAGGCACAGGTTTCCAATAATAAAGATCTCAATCGTCCGGTAAAAATCCGTCTTTTGTATGTGGGGATCACACTCGGGGCATTTTCCGAAACCGACGCAAAATCATATCTCCAGGCATGGTATGACCAGTGGAAAACCCTGAGCGGATATGAAAAAACCGATTTAGCACTGGCTTTTGCCAAAGTTTCTCTCCTTTCTGATGCCGATAAAAAGAAAATAACCGACGAAGTGTTGGCAATTCCTTCTTTTACAGAAGCCGTAAAAGGCATTGAGAATATTGATTCTCCGCATTATTTTGACGGAGCAGATGGTTTTGCTGCCCGACAGGTTCGTGCTGCGCTTGCGCTGGATCCGACCAGAGAAAATCTTTCTGCGCTGGTACAAAAAGCCCTTAACGCGACTGGAGACGACAACTATTACTATTTCTCTTCTTCCAGTGAGGCAGAAAAACTCCTGAGCGCTTACGAATATGCTTTGAAATCTGGGAAACGCGGAGGGGGAGATATTTCTCTTACATTTGGGGGAAAAACGCAAACCGCCAGTTTTTCTCCAGACAAAGCAAATACTCATCCTTTTGCTTTTTCCGCAAAAAATTCGTCGCTTACACCGCTTACCATTACCAATACGGGAGATGGTCCTTTATATGTCACCAGTACTTTGGTGTTTACTGCACCACCGGAAAAGCTCGGAAAATCTCTTAACGGTATGAAAATTACGCGAACCATTTTAGATGAAAAGGGCAATTTTTTGCCAAAAAACGCCAAAATAGAGCTTGGAAAAACTTACCAAGTACAGGTTACATTTTCGGCTCCCAGCTCTGCTCGGTCTCTTGCAGTTTCTGTCCCTCTTCCAGCAGGGTTTGAAATTACGACCGACTATAATGGGGTTTGCTCTTGGAATCCGGAAGAAAAAGGGTGCAAAACTGAGGAGTCGTATAATTTTCAACACATTGAACACCGTGATAATCGTGCCGACATTTTTCCGTATGATGGACAAAAGAGTGGAACTTATACTTTTGCGGTTCGCCCTATTGCCAGCGGAAAATACAGTTTTCCTCCTGCTACGGCAGTTGCCATGTATGACCCCAAATATTATGCGAGCACGGATGGAATGAGAATAGAAATGAAATAGTCGGAGGCTCTTAAAGGCCATCGTGATACGAGAAAATATAAATAAAGAGGCACCCCTTCGGGGGTGTCTCTTTTAAAAACAGGAGTAACGCTCTATTTTTTGACAATACGACAGAAAGAACGGTATATTTCTCTTTAGAAAAATGCCTTTCTTTTCTCTTTTTTTCAATAGATGTCCATCTTTGAAATACTGAGAAATTGAGAACCCTTGGGAGTATATCCTTTTCAATTTTTATTTATGAAATTCCCTTTTTTGTCTTTTTTTATAGCATTTTTGGTGCTGGGATTATTAGGGGCTGTGGTTTTTGCTGCTTCTGAAACAACGGGGAATATAAGTACTGGACTAGAAACAAATGTATCAGGCGTAGTAAAAACGCCTCCCAGTTTTGCTCCATTATCAGGGGTATATACTGGAGCACAGTCGGTAATACTTTCGGCAACCGGATCTACGGGAATGTGTTATACAACAGACGGAATCACGACTCCTGTATGTGCTACAGGTACTACCTGTACTACAGGAACTCTGTATACAGGAGCTATTCCTGTTTCTACAACGATGACCATAAAAGCCATATCATGCTATACGGCAACAGAGTTTTCTGGTGTTGCTTCTTCATCCTACACTCTTTCTTATGCTTCTTCCGGTGGCGGTGGCGGCGGAGGAGGAGGTGGTGGATCTCTTGTAATTCCTACTCCAACTGAAATTCCTACGCCTACTCCAACTCCAACCGGAAAAACTCTAAAAGAACGAGTGGTACAGGCGAGTATCCCTCGCACAACAGTAAAGGGGGCAGTAGATTGGGCACAAAATTGTGCTCAAGATCTTCGCCAGGCGGGTGTTATTAACGCTGACGCAAATGGAGATTTTAACGGAGGAGATAATATTAAAAGGGCAGAAGCAGTGAAAATGATTACTCTTGCCGCAGGAGAAAAACTTTTGTCCCCTTTCTCCTCCTCTTTTGTGGATGTTTTAAAGGAGAATTGGTTTTTTCAATATGTAGAAACGGGTGTTTTTTTGAAGTGGATTACGGGATATGAAGGGGGTCTCTTTAAGCCACAAAATCCTATTACTCGATCAGAACCTAGATTTTAATTCGAAGTGCAACAGAGTGAATTAAAATGAGGAGGAGTTTCAATTCGAATTGAACAGGGGAAATGAGTAGCAAAGACTTGAGCAGGGGTTTGGTAATTAAGACGCTTACGGGGCT
>Ga0194063_10001381_pt1 | contig 15805 bp, 14 predicted proteins | sample SepL3720m_MetaG_FD_155459 | JGI IMG/M metagenome (GOLD analysis project Ga0194063, IMG submission 155459) | Anoxic zone freshwater microbial communities from boreal shield lake in IISD Experimental Lakes Area, Ontario, Canada - Sep2016-L373-20m | ecosystem: Environmental > Aquatic > Freshwater... | reverse complement strand
ACGTCCTCATGCGGCACTTCATCCTGAAGACGACGGATGGACAATCCAAGAACGTAAAGATGTTCTTCCACCACAATCTCTTCATCTACGGTGACAAGCAGAAAGACACCGCCTTCTACGAACCCTACACTAATAGCGTCATCCACTTCCGCCAGACCCGTTACTTCCTCATCGGTGGTGTGACATCCGCCCCCACCGAGACTGCCGCCGGCAAAGTCATGGGGGAATACCAGTCCATCCTCGGGAGTAAGGAACGATTGAAAAGCTGCGGACTCAGCAGCTTCTCCATCGGCAAAGCGAACTATCAAGGATACGAAGGAACCTGGCGCGACGCGGAAGACGGCCAGCTCTCCCATACCACCATCGATCAGGGTTCCGTGGATTCCACCGTCGGCATTCACTGCGCAGTTGTACCCGGGAAGGAAACGGAAGTGTCCCTCTGGGTCTGCATGGGGCGTTCGCTCGATGAAGTGGTCGACCTCCAGCAGATGGTATTGGAGGAAGGAGAAGAGCGGCTGAAAAGCAATTGCCACAACTACTGGAAGAGCTGGGTGCAGAAGTCCGATCAGCAGTTCGGCTCCCTGAGCCAACCACTCGTGGATCTGTACCGCAGGAGCCTCCTTACGATCCGCCTTCATGCCGACAATCGCGGAGGCATCCTCGCCGCCGCCGATGCCGATATCATGCTCTTCAACCGCGACACCTACACCTACGTCTGGCCACGGGACGGCGCCTTCGTCTCCCTCGCGCTTGACGGAGCACAGTACCACGAGGTCACCCGTCGCTTCTTCGAATTTTGCTGCAGAGTCCAGACACCCGACGGCTACCTCCTCCACAAGTACAATCCCGACGGCTCTCCGGGGTCCTCATGGCATCCTTGGTACCGCGACGGCGAGCCACAGATGCCGATTCAGGAGGACGAGACCGCTCTCGTCATCTACGCGCTCTGGAAACGCTTCGAGAAGTTCCAGGATTTCGAATTCCTCCAGGAAATGTACGAGCGCTTCGTGAAGAAGGCCGGGGACTTCCTCGTGAAATTCCGCGAGGAGAAAACGAGCCTGCCCCTCCCGAGTTACGATCCTTGGGAAGAGCATCGCGGGGTCTTCTCCTACACCGTCGCCACCGTCGTCGCCGGGCTTCAGGCCGCTGCACAGATCTGCCAAGTTTTGGGGCACCACACGCATTCGGAACGCTTTCACACCGCCGCCGATGAAACCAAACAGGCAATGCTCTTCCATCTCTTCGATGAGGAGCATGACCGCTTCGTCAAATTCATCCGCCGCAAGGACGGCAAGACCGTGGAGAAAAACTTCACCGTGGATGCGAGCGTGGCCGCCATCTGGAAACTCGGCGTCCTACCACCCACCGACCCCCGCATCGTCTCAACCATGCGGCAGCTCAAGGAACAACTGACCGTGCATACTCCCATTTGCGGCATCGCGCGCTTCGTAACCGACTACTACCACGCCAAAACCCCCATCACGCAGGACATTCCGGGCAATCCCTGGATCATCACGACTCTGTGGGATGCGGAGTACGGTATCGCCCTGGCCAAAACTCCGGCAGATTTGGAGCCAGCCCGCCGAACTCTCGAATGGGTAGCCAAATACGCATCCGTGACCGGCCTCCTCGCCGAACAGCTCCATCCACTCACCGGTGCTCCCCTCTCGGTGGCCCCGCTCACCTGGAGCCACGCGACGTATGTGGAAGCCGTGCAGCAGTTCGTGGCGAAGGAGCGGGAATTGTTGATGAAAGACTCATGATTGCACCACTCATAAGAACATCACTTTGACTAAATCCCTATGAAATCAACAGAGTCACAAAAACCTCATGCATTCATTCCCTATAGAGAACAGGTTCTTTCGGCGCTTCGTTCAAGTGTGGATGACATGAGGCATGTGTATGAGATGACCCTTTTTGGATCATTTGCTTCTCCGCGTATTCAAGGAGAAGATCAACGAACATTACCGTCGGATGTCGGACAAAATCATCCAAATCCAGAAAGCGATATCGACGGTTGTATGTACGTTGAGATTGATGATCTCGCGAAAGAAACTGATCAAGATTCTCAGTCTTTATACCATCAGATTCCGTCTGGTATCTCGAGTCCCTCACCAATTCTACAAGGAACTCACTTGATGCATCGAAGTTATGAGTGGGAACTCAAGAAAGATCTCGAAATAGAATATCGATCGAAGCTTTCCGATCTACTCGCACAAAAACTCGGTAGGAAATTGCCGGATCACGTCGTTCAGGACGTATCTGTATTCCCAATATCATTGGACATCATCGATGGAGAACTACACCTCTTGGAACAAAATGCACAATCTCTCCTATCATTAAAGGGTTCGAAAGATATAGACCATATGGCTCCTCCATTTCCAAGTAGAATGCTCGCTGGACTATTCTATTACCCGCTAGATGCTCAGAGAGATCACTATCGTCGTTATGTGCTTTCGCGCCTCAAAAGCATGAGGAAATGCGGGGAACTTATCTGGATCGGTATTGCATTTCAGGTATCGATCTTCTTCAGTGGAGATAAGAACTTTTCAATTCCTAAAACACTCAATAGTGCACTCAAGGCTACAAAATCATGATTAGGCGAAAAATGTAATCAACTGATACATACAAGCTCTTGAAAATACAGTGCTGTACGCTATACTGTACATATGATCCGCCATGTCTCCGCCACCGAAGCCCGCAAGAATTTTTTCGCATTGCTGGAAGATGCCGAGAAGCCGGGAATCACCGTGACCATCACGCGGGAAGGGCATCCACCGGTGATTGTGATGTCCGCCGACGAGTTCGAGGGATGGATGGAAACCTTGGAGATTATGTCTGATCCGGTTCTGATGAAAGACCTACAGGAAGCCATGAATGAGGTGGACACCATTCCGCTGGAAGAACTGCTCCGAAGAGAGAATACTCGATCAAAGCATGCAATACGCCGTCATCCTCAAGCGAAAAGCAGAAAAGCAATACGCAAGACTGCCCGATAAGGACCGTCTGAGAGTGCTCGCCTGCCTCAATGCATTGGCCAATAATCCCTGGCAAGGGAAGAAACTGCGCGGACAGTTGCAGGACCTCTACTCTTGGCGCGTCTGGCCATACCGCATCATCTATACAATCGAACGACAAATCGTCACGGTGAAAGGCCTGGCTATTGGCCACCGCAGAGAAGTTTATGAGGTGAGAAGATTGGGTTTCAATGGTCTGTAAATTCTATTTGGAATTGGTATTCGAACATTCCTTGGTCATTGGTACTTGGCCATTGGTCATTGCGCCTGCTATCCTTCTCCCGATGCGCACACCACTCCGAACTATCCTCACACTCGCCCTCAGCCTCAGCCTCATTCCCGCTGCAGTGGCTTCAGCCGGACAAACGGCATCTGGAGCAACCCTCGCCGGGAGTGGCACTGATGTGTGGGCAGAACGACTCAGCCGCACTGAAGGATTCATTGCAGCATCGAAGAATTTCGCCCCGGTCCAGGCAGCCTGGCCCGAGAAGTGGCAGAAGTATCAGGCGAAGCTCTCCGCGCACATCAGTAAGTGCCGTGATGCCGTGCGTAAAGCCAACCGCGACACCGTCACCAGCGTCTCCATGCAGTGCCTGCGCACCCAGTACCTCATGGAGCAAGACTTCCTCAAGAGAGAGAAAACCCTGTATCAGGGTCTCCCGGGGATCACCGATCCGATCAAAGCGGAAATGACGGCGAAGAACGAAGCACTATCAGGCGCGTTCCAATCCCTGATCGATGGCATCGATGCCAAGGTCCTTCGCACGACAGACGATCTGAAGAGAGTACGGAAGAATCTCCTCTCAACATACCGCGTGCCTTACTGGCTGAGTGTCGCGCACCTCCAAGCGGATGAAGCACAAACATGGACAATTTCACTCCTCCTTACCTCCAGAGAAACGGCACCCGACAACGCTCCCTGCCTCGGCGCAGCAGAAGCACTCTTCATCACCTCGTCATCGGCAACGACCCAGGAAACCGCTATGGACGCCTTCACGAAAGGATCGCTGAAGATTCTCAAATGCACATCTCCCGCACCGGATTCCGGAACAGGGTCACTTCGGGGCTCCTGAAGCACATGTCTGCAGAACCGCTGCCTACGGTCGATGCCATCCCGCACCGGATCGAACGTACGCTCAATCGTCATTCCCGTGCCACACTGGACCACGATGGAACGGTGATTATTCGATTGGCCCGAAGACTGACACAGAGCCAAGAACAGAGCCATATCACCTCCCTCCTCCGGCGCATGGCAGGAGTAGTGGCGAAAGAGCAAACTATGATACCAATTGATCCTTTCCGGCCTCTACTCGAAGGAGCCACGGAAACCATACTGACATTTGGCGACGGACGGACGAGAGTCGTGCGACTGCATGCCGGCCCTCGCACATCTTTTAGGCAGCGAGATGGAATCTGGCTTCTCACGATAGGGCCGCACATTCAACGGAGAAGCCTGCACCGTCTGCTCTGGAACATGATCGCCAAGCAGGAAATGGCATTCGTGGAATCTCTGGTCGATGATCTCAATGACCGCACACTGCAAGTCGACCTCCGGACGATTCGAATGAGATTGATGTCATCCCGCTGGGGAAGCTGCTCCTCTACAGGCGCAATCACCCTCAATACCGCACTCCTCTTCCTGCCCAAGCCCACTCTCGAGTACGTCATCATCCATGAGCTGGCACACAGGATCCATCCCAACCACTCCAGGCACTTCTGGAAGACCGTTGAAGGCGTGATCCCGGAGTATCGGCAGATTCGCAAAGATCAGCATCGGTTCAGACTACCGAACAATCAATTGCCTTGAGAACGCGATTCCGACAATCAAGTTTAGAAATACATATCCGAAAATTTCTTTTTGATTTCAGTGACTGATGCTGACGCTTTTTCCAGGGCTGTCTTCAGATCATTTTTCACGATGACTTCAACTGGCTCAAGCTCTGCGTTATTATCGATCCACTCCTGTGCACCTTTTGAATAGCTCTTGAATGTCCTGACGCACTCAGTCAACTCGTCTTTCTGTTTATCATCCAAGGTTGAAAGCTTCATAAATGTATCACACACGCGCGTTGTATTGCTCATAGCTTCCTGAGCATTTTTGCGCCATCTTTTCGTTCCATTGATACTATCGATCACGGCAGTCACGGTGACAAGCCATTGGCGGTATTTATTCAGAGTGACAAACGTTACATCCTTGGGAAGATGAGTAATTGTCTTCTGAAGGAGCCGTTGAAATTGCGTAAACTTCGACAATATCATTGCGCCGTTCTTGTTCCACTCAGAGCTTTTTGCATAGTCAAATAGATCCTGGAATTCCTTAACTTTTTCAGCCTTAATCCCCAGATTCGCCCATTCCTGCTCTTCCAAGGCAGGTGTCCCCTGCGCGAACCCATCCTTCAATCTATGGAGATAGTAATCGACAGCATCATCGACAGAGCGCACAGAATACGACGACGACCCTGGTTCCCACCGCTTAAGCCACAATTCTGCTTTGAACTGAGCATCCTTGGGATCCTGACTGATCTTTATCTCCATTGGAGAATGACCCTTGCCAATCTCGTAATGGCATTCGAACTTTTCAGAAGTTGTACGAGTGACATCATCGACACCAATACCCTTGAAAGCTGCAATTATTTTCTCATCGTTTATTCCGGAGAAATCGCTCAATTGATCCGCGAATGACTTTTTTGAATCTATATTTTTCACTTCTTTCTTCTTTATATACGATTGTCGATCTCTACTCATATCCTGAAGATCTTCAACGATACTCTTGAGCTCCTTCAGAATCGTTCGTTGCATTTCATCATTCTGAGTTTTGAGTTTCGCTAGAACACGCATTGGTTGGACCACTTTCAGATAATATCTGTTAGACACATCTTCAAAATCCTTCTTGCCCTTTTCCGATAAACGATCATTCTTTTGATCATCGTAAAATTCCAGGACATATTGGCGGGCGGTTTTATATGCTGCACCGTGCTCTTTGACAAGATTCTCATGCAATTCGGCTTTGGGAATCGGAGACTCGGCATTCTGCTTTTGGATATCCTGCGCAGACTCTGCGAAGAAAATCATCAGCCGTTGCCGGATGAGAGAGCTTCGGGGAGAAAATGTCGTCGTGATGAAATGCATGTTCGAGGGCGAAAGAAATCAACCAAACGTCGGAAGTTGTGTGGCGCTTCTATCATCAGCTTCCTGCAATTTACGGAATGCGGGACGGTATACACGCTTCGTAACTGCCGCCAGTGCTGCGGCTTGCTCAGCGATGTGTCCGGATTCCTCGATATTCTTCGCCAATGATGTATGCAAAAGACGAACCTTCTCCAGCGTTTCGTTGAGCTCCTGAGGAGTAAACTGATCCGCCTGGAGAAGCAAAGCAGAGACTATTTCCTCGGGGAGGAAAGTCATCGATCGAATTTCGGCCGAGAAGCGTTCTGCTGTGAGGGATATTTGAGGCATAGTTGTTTGTTTCATCAATATTCTACCACTTTTCCTGTTACTTTTCAATGTCGTCATTCCGCTCAATGCCCTAGAAAAACTGGTAGAGAGAGCATACGGAGGATCATCTTTCAGCTATACTGCATTCATTCTTCCTCCCATCCACACATGGTCATTACCTCCCAAACCGACGGTGACGACAATCAGCAGCCAAAGAAGAAAGACGATCAACAGAGTGACCTGCCCATCGAAGACACGTTTAACCTTGGTGAAGATATCGGCACCATGGTCGGCGAAGGCAAAGATAAAGAGGAGAGTAACGTCTAGAAAACTCTCTTCCATCCAACGTTGTTCAGCAGCTCTCCCAAAAGGAAGACTGGCAGACCCACGATCCCCGTCCAATCTCCCTCGATGCGCTCGATCATCAGCTGACCCGGGCCATCGATTTGAAAAGCGCCTGAGCGACCCTGCCATAGCTTCGTTCCAATCCACCAATCCATTTCTTTCTCTGATAGCTTTTTGAAATGCACATCAGAAGAAGAAGCCCCTTCGACGGATTTGCCATCGGGACCAATCACGCAGAGCGCTGAATGCACTACGGAAACCGCACCACTCTGAAGAGCGAGCATCATTCGGGCTTCGGACGCGTCTGCCGGCTTCTCCAGAAGTTTTCCCTTGTTCGTCACAACTAAGGTGTCGCAACCGATAACGAAGCAATTTGGTTTCTGGGAAGCCACGTCCTGTGCTTTCATTTTTGCAAGAACGAGCGCGCGTTTCGCGGGATCAGATTCAGGATGAGAGGATTCATCGACACTGCTGACGACGACATCGAATTTCATGCCCAACCCTTCGAGAAGTGTTTTGCGCTGAGGACTGGCCGAAGCGAGAATAAGTTTGGGAATCATGAGAAAAGTATGATAGGAGAATGACCAAAATTCAAATCCCAATGACCAGGGAATGACCAATTTCCAATTATCAATTACCAAACGCCAGGTAATTCTGGTTTGGTAATTGGAAATTCCTTGGTCATTGACCACTTGGTCATTGGTCATTCATCCAATACGACAAACACTTACCCCCTAATCCCAACAGCTTTCCGCACCTTTTCCATCATTTCCCCTGCAAGAACTCTCGCCCGCTTCGCTCCATCCGCCGCGATCTCCGCAACCGCCTTCGGATTCTTCTCCAGCTCCGCTCTCCTGACACGAGCCGAGGCGAAATACTCCATGTACGCAGCGAAAAAAAGCTTCTTGGCATCACCATAACCCAAACCTCCGGCACGATATTTTTCGGCAAGGACTTCGGCTTCGGCTGGTGACAAAAATAATTTGTGCAAATGGTAGACCACACACGCCTCCGAATCCTTGGGGGCGGCGACATCTTTGGAATCTGTGACGATCCCCATGATCGCCTTCGAAATAGCCTTCTCCGGTCCGAAGAGCGGAATGGTATTACCGTAACTCTTGCTCATCTTCTGGCCATCGGTACCGGGAACCACAGCCACATCCTCACGGATCTTCGGTTCTGGAACCACGAAGGTATTCCCGAATGTACTGTTGAACTTGATCGCAAGATCCCGTGCGATCTCCACATGCTGCTTCTGGTCCTTCCCTACTGGAACAGTGTCGATCCCATAGAGGAGAATATCCGCCGCCATCAGCACCGGATAGGTGAAGAGCCCCACACTCGCCGAAATCCCCTTCTGCACCTTCTCCTTGTAGCTCACGGCACGTTCGAATAAGCCCATCGGAGCAATGGTCGAGAGGATCCAGCTGAGCTCCGTGTGCTCGGGGACATCGGACTGGTAGAACACAATGGCCTTGGCCGGATCGAATCCACAAGCGAGCAGATCGAGGAGCGCATCCTGACGGTTCTTCCGTAAAATCTCAGGATCCTGCACAGTCGTGAGCGCATGGAGATCGACGATGAAGTAGATGCTCTCGTCCGTCTTCCCGAGGAGATCGAGATTGGGCTTGATGGAACCGAAGTAATTGCCGAGGTGGATTTGGCCGGAGGGCTGGATACCGGAGAGGACGCGCATGGTAAAAGTGTAGCAGAGTGTTGAGCGTGAGGAAGTGATAGTCACATGGACGAATGACCAAGCACCAAGCACCAATGGCCAAGGAATGACCAAATCAAAAAATGTTCAATGACTATTCGACCATTTTGGTTTGATTATTGATTCTTCCCTGGTCATTGGGATAGTTCGTCTCGGCTCACTACAAGTTTGGCTATTGGTCATTTCCCCGACAGTGCTCTCAGTTTCTTCAATACATCCTCAAACGACCTCGGCATCTCCGCTTCAATCTTCATCTTCTCCCCCGTCACCGGATGCGGAAACTCCAGAACGGATGCATGGAGGAAGAAGCGATGGTAACGGAATTCCTGGGAGAACACGCGATTGTAACCCTTGTGCCCGTACAGCTCATCGAGCACGAGCGGGTGACGGAGGAAGGCGAAGTGACGGCGGATTTGGTGATGACGGCCCCCTTCGATAGTGACTTCGACGAGCGTGGAATTCGCAAATTTCTGGAGGACTCGGTACAGCGTCTTGGCCGGAATGTCCTCACCTCCTCTGGAAGGAAGCCGTGCCGAAATCTCACCGGATGGCTTGGGGAGGACACCCGAAAGGAGGGCAACGTACGTCTTCACCCAGCCGGCGAACTTGGTAGCGATCACCTTCTCGGCAATGGACCCATGCTTAGCAAAGACCACGACCCCCGACGTCTCGAAGTCCAGACGATGCAGAGGCTTGAGGCCTGGGTAATCCTTCCGGAGGAAATCGAGGAGTGGAAGCGTGATCCCATCGGCCTTGTGACCGGACTTCAGCCGTTCCCCGCCGGCCACGACCAGTTCCCCGCAGAGCTTATTGACGGCGAGGAGATGATCATCCTGGAAGAGGATACGATGGGGGGAGAACATAGGAGAAGGGTAGCATGCTTCTGTAGTTGGCTCCTATTGAGCGGGAGGCTTGAGACGATGGAAAGAGGTTATAGAAGCCAGATAGGTATTTTTAACCAAATCTATCAGATTTCTATGACATACTCTTAAACCTCTCGTACCTCACCTATCAGGCCTCTATAACCTCTTTCCTTACCTCTCATACCTCAAACGCCGCACGCCTCCGGCCTCTTCACCTGATCGAGCATATTGTAGAAAGTTCCGTAGTTATTCCCAGCGCTCCAGATCTGAAACCCGCAGGAACCGGAATCGAAGACTGCCTGAATCTCATCTTTCAAATTCTTGGACGTGATGCCGTAGCCCTGAATCCACGGACGGAGTTTCCAGGCATGCTCTTCTCCGAGAAGCTCCCGGTACCCTGTGAGTGTGCGGTACACGAGGTAATACATTCGGCTCACCGGATGTCGGGCAGGATTGTAATACGCACCCTCCGCAAACGTCGCCGGGTAAGCCATGGGTGATATGACGTCGAGGAGCGGAGCGAAGCGCACCACATCCTGGCCGATCGCCTCCAGATTGATGGGATAGTCCCAGCCAAGGATCGCGTAAGCACTGATCCCGAGCTTGGTACGCCCGCCTTCTTCGTCAATAACACGCCGCGCCATCTCGATGAACTTCTCCAGATGATCGGACTTGGCGGCGCCGTGCAAACCTATGGAAGCTTGGGCGTACTCCGTGGGATAGCGGATGTAATCGAGATTGATCTCATCGATCCCTGCTCTTGCCAGTTCCCGGATAATTTCCTCATTGTAGGCCAAGACCGTGCCATTCCCCGGATCCACCCATACATTCCCCACACTCCGATCGGTGAGTGGATGGCGTATTTGTATCTCAGGAAGCGCTTGAGCGAGACTCGGATCCTTCACGGCGATGAACCGTCCGATCGTATAGATTCCACGCTCATGAGCGATACTCAAGACTTTTTCTAAATCATAGGTGGGGCTGACGAGCCCCAACTTGGTGGCCATCTCGGCGTTGGAGTGGAAGAAAACCTTCCCGCCCTTCACATCGAACACCAGTGCCGCACCGGAGAGTGAGCCGAGGTGGTCGAGCGTCTCAGTGAAGAACTTCTCATTCTTGATACTCGATGGTGTCATATAGACGCCAATCTGCGGAGGAGGGAGCTGAGACGAGGAAAGTGGTGGAATCTCCTGAGGGGAAAGAGGTGAGGAAATTCCCCGCGCTGAAATACGCTCTTGTCTTCGTTGTTCTATGCGCTGCGCGGAAGTGAGAGGGGCCAGCGGAAGCGAAGAGCGCATTCTGGATGGAACGGAGAACCCTGCCGCAGCACCAGATCCCACGGAACCACCACTTTCGGCACCATTGAATGGATCAACGACGCCATCGGATTCCGCCTGAGGAATAACGACATCCGGAGCTCCATGAAGAATAACAGGGAGAACCTGCTGACGAATCATGCGGGAACGGAATGGAGTGATGGTGTTGATTTCACGCTGGTACGCCACCAATGCTGAAGTGGTATTGGCTTTTTCCGAAGCGGGAAGCCATCCACGAGCGAGCACCGCAGTCGTCAGGCCGACGGTAAACATGGAGAGCACGAACAAGGACTCGGAGAGTATCAGAGAATGCGCTCGTGGTCTGCGGGAAATTCCCGGATCCGCATGCAAAGTGGAGAAAAACGCAGAGCGCGTCTGCCATTTCACAGATTGAAGATCTGTGATGGGGGAAGCATGGAATTGCATGTGAATGTTAAAGATAGTATACAGGAATTTCCTTCAATTTTGAAGGCTTCCAGATCATAGAATTATTGGCCATTGAGTCATTGAGTCATTGGCCAATGCATCAATGGCCAATGGTCCACGTTGAGAGATTCCCACATCCAATCAAGCTCATCCCCAATACACTAATCCCCAATCCCTAAATAATCGGCTCCTCGAACTTCTCCTCCACCGAACTCACCTCCCCTTCCTTCGGCGGCGCACTGGCAGCCTCATCCCACTTCTTGAGTGTCTCCTCCACCTCCTTCTTGCTATGCGAATACTTTTTGCGGGAGAGAGTTTGAATCTCCTTCGAATAGTCTTCGGTCACTTTTGGCACATCCAACGTTCGGCCGGAGAACGGCTCGCGAATCTCGCCCTTCACCGACATCTTGATGTAAAACTCACGCACACCGAGGTTGATAATGTCACGTTCCTTGAAGATCGGATCGTATTCCTCTGCGAGGATCTTGGCATCCTCGGCCCCCACACGGAAGCTCACCATGGAGCCAACATTGCCGAAAACGGTCTGGCGGATTTTGCTCGATAACTGTCCCATGTACTGGTGAGCGATCGTGAGGTTCAGGTGGTACTTGCGGGCCTCGGAGAGGATCTCGTAAAAGGTGTCTGTAGCGAAGTTCTGGAATTCATCGACGTAGAAGTAGAAGTCCGCGCGCTGTTCCTCGAGCACATTCGCCCGCGCCATCGCCGCCTGGTACATCTTGGTGATGAGCATGGAACCGACGAGCGAGGAGTTCTCTTCACCCAAAAGCCCTTTACTCACTTTCATGAGCAGGATCTTCTTGTTGTCCATGATGTCGCGAATCTGGAACTGCGTATCCGGCTGGCCGACGATATTGCGGATCATATTCGTCGCCACGAACTGACCGACTTTGTTGAGGAGCGGCGTGATAGCCTCGGCATCGAACTTCTCGGACCACGCGGCGAACTCACTCACCCAGAAGCTCTTCACCACGTTGTCCTGGATACGGGAGACGATCTTCTGGCGGTAATTCTTGTCCGTCAGCATTTTGAGAATCGAGAGCACCGTCGTATTGGGGCTGTCGAGGAGCGCGAGTGTGGTGTAGCGGAGCACGTGCTCCAAGCGGTACGTCCAGTTGTCACCAAAGAGCTTCTTGAAGATATCAAGGAAACCGATGGTGAGCTGCATGCGGTACGCCTCCTCCACCTTCTCGAGGGGATTGAAGGCAATCGGGAAGTCCGAATCGGACGGATCGAAGAGGACGACATCATTGATGCGGTTCTTGGGAACGTAGCGCAGAACGTTATCGACGAGGTCTCCGTGCGGATCGAGGACGGCTACTCCACGACCCTGCTGAAGATCTTCATTGATGAGGAGCTCGAGGAGCTTGCTCTTCCCGGAGCCGGATTTCCCGACGACGTAGAGGTGACGGCGGCGGTCCTCCAGCTTGATGCCGAACTTCACGAAATTATTGTGGTAGTTCGTCATCCCGAAGGTACTCACCTCATGTTCGCCGGCACGCGGCAAATCCATAGGAGGATCGGACTTGCGGGCGAGGACGTGCACGATATGATGGACGTAGTCGGCGTTGGGGAAATGGTAGAGGGTAGCCACTTCCTTGGCATTGAGGATGAAGTGCTTGGCATGAGTACGGGCCCGGAACTGACGGAGGAAGCTTCCGGACTCTGTTGCGTTGGAAGAAGTGAACCCGTTGATATCGGAGTCATTGAAGTGGTAAAAGCTGTTCTTCACCGCTTCGAGCTTGCGCGAGGCCTCGGCAAACGTCTTGGCGACGTACGCGCATCGAATGGAGACGGTGTACGGTTTCACTTTCTCCTTCTCATGTGCAAGATCATTGCGCACCTTCTGAATCCCGCTGTACCCGTCCTTCCGCATACGATCGCGGATAGAGAAGAACTTCTTCAGAGCGGCGAACCGGTAGTGCCACCCATGCTTGAAGTGGTACATCGCATTGTCCGACTGTGGCTCCGCGATAATCTGCACCCACACCTGCTCCCCTGCTTCGATCTTGGAATTCACCGAGAAAATGCGCGACATACTGTCTTCTTCGAACTTCTCGTACGTCTTGATGGGATACACCTCGCTCTCCTTCTCGAAGAGCTCGATCCCGGCGAAGTGGTGCTTGGTCAGATCGAACCAGGCGGTGTAATCCTTGGTCTCACGGATCTCAGCATCGGGGAAAGTTGCGTAGATCAGACCCTCCAACGTCTCCTTATACTTTTCATCCATCACCAAATAGAAGTACGTGTACTGCTCATAGCCGAAGTACTCCAGCGAGAACCGAACCTGCGTGATGGTATTGCGTAGACTCACCAGGAGATCCTGGAAGTTTGATTCCCGCTTCTTGTTGTCCTTGGTTCCCTGGGGAACGATGATATGCAGATAACGAAGACCGGCCATCTCCTACTATTATCCCTGAATTTTGGCTCTGAGTAAACGGGAAAGAAGATGAAGGGCAAGCCGATCCTCACCAAATATCCAGGTGAACGATAATGCACCTTGCACGGAACTTTCCGGACTCATAGGATCGGCACCTCACCCTCCTGCATCATGACCAATTCATGGGACAATGGCATTACTCCAAGCATCCTTCTCGATCACATGCGAGTCATGGAGAGAAGATTGAGTGAACAGGTAGATTCTTTCCGCAAAGAAGTGCACGCACATTTCAACCACATGGATAGACAGATCAATCTCCTCTTCATCAAATCCGGCAACTTCTATGAGCGCCTGGACGACATCGAAGTCGTGCAATTGCCAAAAGTGCGCAAACATCTTCGGCGACATGGAAGTCAGCTCAGGGTATTAGCAGTGAAATGAAGGAAGGTTCCAAGCAAATCGCCATTCGACAATCATAAAATCGCAAATCCGATTAGTACACCTCCTTCAAATAACAATCCTCACACACAATCCTCCCATCGAACTCCCCCGGCCAGCTCGTCTGGACCTCCTTCTGGCATTTCCCGCAGGATGCCTTTCGCAACATCCCATTGAAAGGAACCATCCGAAAATTCTCCTGAAGCCTTCGCGCGTAGAAAGAAGTGGGCAACGGTGCACCGATCTCCTGTGCGAACGTCATGTCCGCAGCTTGAATCTGGAAAGGACGCTTGGCTTTCTCATCCCAGAATGTTTCCTTCGAAAGACTCGTCTGCGCCTGATCACTGAGATCGGGAATCCCGCTCACATCCAAAGCAACAGACGGTCGTACGGGGGTTTTCGCACTCAACCGGAAACCGTATTTCTTCGCAGACTCAACATCAAGCGGCCAGTAGAATCCGGAAATGCTCTCATCGTAGGGATTGGCTGCGAAGAAGCCGGGGAAAAACTTCCCGTATTCGCCTGTGCTCTTCATCGAGTCAATAATCCGCTGCTTCTCGCGCTCATAGTCGGCTTCGGCAAAGGGTTTGTTGAAAATGTAGTACTTCTTGCCGGTGAGCCCGCAGCACCCGAAGCAGTGCTGACACTGGAAACAATGCGCGCAGTACTCCATCCACTTGCACTGCCCGAGGTTGTAGCCATATTGCACGTCGTAACACTGATCCTGCACGGTGCAGGAGTAGTAGACGAGCTGCACATTCACGGCGGGACTGATGCTATCCAGACAGTCTTTGCATCCGGTAGTTCTCATGACATTGATGGAATCCTCAGTGTCATCGACGAAATAGCAGTTCTGCGCATTCTTGGAATGATCGATGTAATTCCCCGTGCTCCGATCTGATCGTTCAATGAAGGAAGCCCTGTGCCACGCTCGTTCACGCAGCATACTTTGGAACGCTTGCTTGGCGCGTCCATACATCTTCTGAGAACTGAGATCCCACTCCCGGACTTTCGCTTCATACGCCTCTTTGCTCAATTGCTCATTACCAAAACAGTACTGCGCATTCCTCATGTTGCTGCAGAGGAAGCAATGCGAACATCCGCGGCAATCATAAAGAAAAGCACTATCCCGGCAATCCCAGCAGCTCAGAACAAACAACACATTGAAACAGCTGTGTGAGTAGACGAGATCGAATGTCCGTTCGCACTGGAATCCGAACGCCGCGTACATCGAATCCTTCCCTTTAATCGTCCGGTAACAGTAACGACAATCTTCGCATTCCAATGCGGAATGAAAGAGATAACAATTCTTGGAGTACCAGACGTCATCGGTGTACTCACAATTCTCGTTCCCTGCGCCCATGTTGTGTGCAATGGGCGAGCGACGGAAGAAATCCCAGAGCTGTGGAAAGACCGGCTGTCCTTCGATGAAGTCTGCACCCGGCGGATCGGCATTCTTGATCCACTCATCTTTGTGCCACACAGGATACGGACAATCCTCGGAAAAAACGGAAATGATCTGCTGACCAGTCTTGTCACATTTCCGCTTAAAGAGATTCCAGTGCTGCCAGAAAGCACCGAGCTGCATGAAGCGGAAGACGGGATGAAACTGCGGTGAACCTTCGACTCCAAGCTTCTTCCGCAGTGCCAGCTCTTCCGGAAGAATGTCGAAGGGCAGGCCGGTCATGGGGCAGATCGGGGACACCGGAGAATAGTATCATAAGATACTGATACCCACCACCAGCTGAAGCTGGTGGGTTCAGCCACGGGCAGCGGCCTTAAGGCCTAGGTGCTCATTTCGATGGGGCCGTGGAGATCTTCACCTTCCTGAGTTTCAATGTATTTCTGGATGA
>Ga0194063_10001380_pt1 | contig 15810 bp, 14 predicted proteins | sample SepL3720m_MetaG_FD_155459 | JGI IMG/M metagenome (GOLD analysis project Ga0194063, IMG submission 155459) | Anoxic zone freshwater microbial communities from boreal shield lake in IISD Experimental Lakes Area, Ontario, Canada - Sep2016-L373-20m | ecosystem: Environmental > Aquatic > Freshwater... | reverse complement strand
GCCCTCGGGGGTGGCGTGAGCCCGTCACTCGAGATCTGCGCCGGTGGCACCGCGCGCCGCACCGACTCGTGCCAGGGCGACTCCGGTGGCCCGCTTGTGACATTGGTGTCGGGTGCCCCGGTGCTGATCGGCATCGTGTCGTGGGGGCAGGGGTGCGCCCGCGCCAATACCCCGGGCGTGTATGCCCGCACCAGCGCCGCCTTTGCGTGGGCGACCGAGACCATGGACGGCGTGGCCCCCACATCGGTGACGCTCCCCGCCCCGGCCCTTCGGGCCCGCGCGCAGCGGGCCATCGGCCGCCCCGGCGGCGCCATCAATCTCCCGTATCGCGTGAGCGGCCCGTCACCCACCAGCTCAGAATTCATCTCTATCGTTGATGACCGCGGGCGCCTGGTGCACTCGCTCGAGACGGTGATGGGTCCGATGTCGAGCCAGTACATCTACACCGTGCGCTGGCGTGTACCGCGCACCCAGGTGCGGCCCCTGTACTTCTGCGTGGCCTCCGCAGCACCAGACCAGGATTACGGCGAGCCAAGCTGCGCCCGCATCGTGCTTCGCCCCGCAGCCGCCCGATAACGTCGCCCCGTCAAACCGCCGGAGGACCCATGAGCAGTGACCAATCGAGCATCGTCGCCGAGGGCTTTACCGACACCGCAAGTGACTACGACGATGCGGTGCGGTTCAACATCGGTGGCGCACAGCGCCTGATCATGTCGATCCCCGCCGGGCAGTACGACGACGTCATTGACATCGGCTGCGGCACCGGCTGGGCCACACAGGCGCTGGTTGACCGGTTCCACCCGGCGCGCATCACGGGCGTTGACCCGTCAGAGGGCATGCTTGAGCAGTTTCAGGCGAAGCTCGGCGGCATCGATGGGGTGAAGATCACACTCGCCCAGGGCGACGTGGAGCACATGCCCGTCGCCGGCGGCACCTTCGATCTGGCCATCTGCTCCATGGCGTACCACTGGTTCCCGCAGAAGTGGGCGGCCGCCGAGGCCATGGCGCGCACCCTCAAGCCCGGCGGGCTATTGGCCATCCTGTGCTCCGGACGCGGCGGCGAGCGGGCATACCGCGACATCCTGGCCAACCTCGAGCCGATGAACTACACGTGGCTGGGGGCGTTTGACGCAGTGCAGCGGGATATCCCTGAGATGGAGGACTACCTGCTGAAGGCCGGCCTCGAGGTTGAGGATGTGTGGATGGAGCGCCGCATCCGCCACACCACCGTGGAGGCCTACCTCGAGCGCATGCGCGTGGTGGCGGGCCACCTGATCGGCGACCAGTCCGAAGGTGACGTGGCTGAGTACATGGCGAAGGTGGAGCAGAAGATGCGTGAGGCCTCCGGCCCGCGCGGCTGGACCTACGACTTCACCAAGCTCTACGCCATCGCCCGCAAGCCCGGCTGATATGGCCCCCACGAGAACCCCCGGCGCTCGTGTGGAGCCGGGCGCGGCTAGGGTCGCCATCATGCCCGTCGGTGCCCGCTCCCACCGCATCCTGTTGAGCCTCGCTGTCATGGTGTCACTGGTAGGCGCCGCGGCCGCGCATGGGTCCACCTACTCCTATGACGGCACCACGCAGGTGCTGACGGTGGACGCGGCCACCAATGAGGTACTGCACCTCGGAACCGACGGGGCCGCAGGCAGGTACACGATCTCGACCTCAGGCGCATGGCGGTGGTCCGGCGAAGGAAGCGCCCGGGGGGGAATCCCGATTGCGGGCCAAAGCATGGGGTTGCAGACCAGTGGGCACGACCTCGGTGGTGCCACGCTGGCAGTGACCCGCCTCGACATCACCGATTCCGGACCCAACGCCAGGCTGGTGATTGAGGGGGGTGATGATGGCTCCGGAAACACCGTGCCCTATGCGGACCCCATCAACGTCGTGCTCGACGAGACCTCGTCGCACGCACAGATCCATGACGTCTCCGGCCTCAGCGCACGCCCGATCTCGTTCGGAACCACGAGCGTGTCGGTTCAGGCTCCGGCCATTTCGCTGGACGATGACATCGTGGCGGCGCAGAGCATCAGCCTGAGCACGACCAGTGGTTCCATCTCCCTTGGCGGCAGCGCCGGCACCACGCGCGCTCTCGTGGCATCGGGCGTGGTGCGTACCGACCCGATCGTGGGGGCGGGCCACAGCCTGCAGGTGGAGGGCATCTGGTATTCGCACGGCGCGTCGGGTTCACCCAACATCACCGAGCTCGGCACCACGCGACTGACCGGAGACCTCCAGGCGTCAACACGCATCCAGCTCGCCGGAGTCGAGGTAAGTGGAACGATCACGCGCGTCCTGACCGCACCCGACGTCACGGTCCTCGGCGACGTTCGCGGCGGCTTCAACTCGTGTGGCAGCATTGACGTGACTGCCTGCGACGTGGGTACGCGCGGGACCCCCTTCGCCGACGTGAAGGTTGTCGGCAATCTCACCGCGATCGGACAGTGGAGCGACGTCCCTGGGATCTGGGTGACCGGCACCACCGCCATGTCGGCGGATATGGCCAGCACGGGAGTTGTCCGGTTCGATGGCGCCGTGGACATGAACGGCGGCCCCACCCGCACCATCGCCGGCGAGGGGGTGGTGACGAACGGAGGCATACGGGCGACCCCGGCGGGGGGCGGCGCCTGTGGACTGGACGTCGTGCGCCTGTGCGATGTCGCCGTGGACACCCAGCACCTCAAGATCGTGGGCAATTGGGCCACCACTGGCACCGCCTACGTCCCCGGCTCGATCACCGTAACGGGCCGCACCGCCATGGACGGACTCGCCACGATCTCGTCCGATGGACCCGTGAACCTGATGGACGCGCTCTCGGTGTCAGCAGATGGGGGCTACGTCCAGGGGGCCCCGGTCACCATCGCGGGGGTCGGAACCGCCCCCGCCGCCGGATCCATCGGATCCGCCGGCGTCTGCACACCCGGGCCCCTCACCGTGATCGGCGACCTTCATCTGACAGGCCCCGTCACATGTCTGGACACCCTTCAGGTGAGCCAGGGCGGTGCCACGATCGGTGCCGATGTGGCCACGCGCAGCCACCAGGGCTACGACGGGCCGGTGAACGTGGACGTGGGAGATGGCCCCGTGCGCATGCAATCGACCGACGGAGCCCTCATCCTCTTCCACAGCGGCGCCGTATCGGAGTCGTGGGCCCCTGCTGACGGTGACATCGAGGGCTACACCGCCACGATCCAGCCATCCGGCCAGTCGTGCTCGTGGACCGACGGCCCACTCACATGTTCCTTTGGTGAGGTGGCACCGGCGAGCGACCTCACGTTCGGTGTGACGCACACCCTGCGCGCAGGCCTGCCGCCCGAACCGCCGGGCAGCCCGTCGGGATCGGCCGGCGAATCGCTTGGCGGCACGCCGACACATCGCCGACACGTGGCACGTGGATCGCGCACCCCCCTCACCCGCCTCCTCGTGCCACCGGCATCGCGGGGCCACCGCACGTGGTCGGAGACCGGTCCGTGCCACATCAGACGCGGACGGCTCGTTGCCCCGTGGCACTCCGGCTCGTGCACCGTGCGCTTGCGCGTGGGCCGCTGGCATCGCGTCCCGGCCTGGACCGGCCGCACCACCGTCACCATCCGCTAGGCGGTCACTCCGCCAGGAAGTCCCCGGCAAGGTCGGCCACGATGCCCGCGCCCTCGGTATTGAGATGCACGCCGTCCGGCGAGAGCACCATCCCGTGACGAGCCGCGATGTCATCGAATGACCGCCCGAACACGAAGTGCCAGATAAACGACTCGATCGCCGGGCGCCCCCATCCCCCGAACGCGGGGCCATGCGTCGCGCCAACCGCCTCAAGAATCTCGCTCATGCGCTCATTCACCGGCAGGTAGGTGGCGTCGCGCGATTCACAGATGACCTCGATCACCCGATTGAACTCAAGGGTGCGTGTGTTCACCTCGTCGGTGAGGTCCTGTCCCACTGGCGGTAGCGAGCACACGGCCACGCTCACACCATCGGCGTGCAGCCGGTCAATCATCTCGGTGAGGCATTCACCGTAGAAGTCGACGGATGGGACCTGAGGCAGATGCCGCGACTTCTCGGCCGCCCGGGTGGCCTTGCCCGAGAGTGTGGCCTGAACATCATTGGTGCCTACCAGGATGATGGCGTGCTCTGGTGCGCAGGCGAGAACGTCGTCGAGCCCCCGGAGCGTCTCCCATGCCACGTGCCCGTTGACCCCACCGTTGACGAATGCCATGTCGGGGAACTCCTCGCGCAGCATGCGTACGAAGTCGACGCCCGCGCGGCCACGCACAATGCTGGCGCCGATGCATGCGACAACCGGCCGGCGACTGCGCTCCTCAGGCGGCAGCCCCAGAAAGCCCTCCACGTCCCCAGCCGCGCGAGCCTGTACTCCGCTGACCGCCCGCACGAGCGCGCCAGCAGTGATGAGTGCCGCGCCAATGACGCCGGCACCGATGAGTCGTGTGGTGCGCATGGCGGGCACGCTACCTGCACACGCGGCCGCCGATCAGGACGTGGCGGTTGCCGCTACCGGTGCGGCCTGCGAGTACGAGGCCTGCGGAGCCGCTGACTGCTGCGACGCGTAACTGGTGGGCGTGGCCGACGACGGTGCGCCCGTGGCGATGGAACGGATCTTCACCGCCTGAGGCGTACCGAGTGCCGTCGTGGCCTTGGCCACGGCTGCAGCAGAGGTGTCTGGTGCTGCAGCCGGCCCGACCGAGATGATCCGTGTTCCCGCGACACCACCCACCACCGTGAGCCCGGCCACCAGCACCCCGGTAATCGTCGCTCCACGTCGGCTCATCATCAGTTCGTCTCCCCCGTCGAATCCATGGGGTGACCCTATGACCCGCGCATGAGCCGGGAGTGACGGGACTCCGCTGATTGTTCGCGGGATGAGTAAGGAAACGGCAAGGGAGGCAGGGGTCGCCGGCATGAGTTACCTTGCCCGGCAATGAACGCCCCCATCCCCCCGCCGCCACTGGGGCGGCCACTCCCGGCGGCGCCCCTTCCACGTCCGCACACGTTGGCGGACCCGTACCGGAGGTTGACCACATGGGCCTGAGCAATCACAAGATGAGGCGCGGCATGCACGTGCCCTGCACATGAGCATTCCCCCACCCAATGGCAGACGTCCCATGCTGGCTGCGGTCTCGATTTTCATGATCGTTGCCTTTTTCGTGTTCTTTATCGCCGTCCTCTGAGTAACGCCCCTAGGAGCCCCGCATGACGCCGTTCCCCGCTGGTCATCGCAAGATCGCAATCGCCCTGATCGGCGCGGCATCGCTGTCGCTGATCGCCGTCACGTCGGCAAATGCCCAGACCACGCGTACCTGGATCTCGGGGGTGGGCGACGACGTGAACCCCTGCTCGCGCACCGCACCCTGCAAGACGATCGCCGGGGCCATTTCGAAGACGGCCGCCGGAGGAGAGATCAACGCCCTCGACCCGGGCGGCTTCGGCGCCGTCACCATCACGAAGTCGATCACCCTCGACTTTTCCCCTCAGCTGGGTGGCGTGCTGGTGTCGGGCACAAGTGGCGTCATCGTCAACGGCGCCAACGTCGACGTAACCCTGCGGGGCCTCGACCTTGTTGGCGTGGGAAGCGCGGCGCCGTTCGGGGTGAAAATTCTTCAGGCCCGCAGCGTGACGATCGAGGACACCCGCATCACGGGCTTCGCGACGGCCGCAGTGAAGGCGGAAACGGCGGCGGCCCTCACCCTCACCGTTGACGATGTGCAAATCCGTAACGCCGACCCGGCCACCGGCGACGGCATCGTGCTTGCGCCGACGGCGGGCGCCACCGCCGCCGCCGTCCGCAACACCACCATCACCCGCGTGGGCACCGCGATCAGCGCTGCCGACAGCAGCACCGCCTGGCTGCAGGGATCCACGATCTTCGCCAACACCCTTGGGCTCGCTGCCAGCGGAACGGGCGTGATCAACCAGTACGCCGACACGCAGGTGTTCGGCAACACAACCGATGGTGCCGCCACCAACATCCTCGGCGCACCAAGCCCCGGCGCGCCCGGTGCGGACGGTGCGGACGGTGCGCCCGGTGCTCCCGGTGCACCTGGTGCTCAGGGGATTCAGGGGCCGGAGGGCTCCCAGGGCCCCGCCGGAAACGTCGCTCCCACCGCCGTGGTTATTCGAGAGAACGCCGTCGCGGCCACCGCAGGGGGCTCGACGAAGGCGCACTACATCTCAACTTCCGCCGGAACGGGGATTGTGGTCATCAAGCGGAACGGCAAGGTGCGCACTCGGTTTCGCACACCCATCCTCGCTGGCGCCCACACGGTGTCCTGGAATGGCCGCATCAAGGGCAGGCGCGCAGCCGCCGGCACCTACACCATGACGCTGACCATGACGGGTACCGACGGACGCACCTCCAGCTCACGCACGCGGGTGACCATCCGCTGATGCAGTTCGCGGCTCACCCTGCGACGCCCGTTCCGCGAAGAGCGGCTTCTGGGTGTGTCGCAGGGTGTTTTTGTGTCGGATAACTGGGTTATCACCATCGCTGCGCGTACGCAGTGAGCGGCGATGGCGCACTTGAGCACATGTGGGTGGGGGGGTACCGCGCACCGAATCCGTTACCGGGTACCGGGTGCGGTGCGCGTGATGGAAGGGTAACGGGCGCGCCGGTGTCAGCAGCCGGTGTTGGTCACCGTGCCGTCGGGACAGGTCGTGTTGTTCCAGTACGCCAAGTAGAAGTTCGCGTAGGTGAGGTTCGCGCTGGTGAGGTTCGTGCCGTAGAGGTACGCGCGGCTGAGGGACGCGCTGGTGAGGTTCGCGCTGGTGAGGTTCGCGACGTTGAGGTACACGAAGGAGAGGTCCGCGTTGGTGAGGTTCGCGTTAGTGAAGTTCGCGCTGATGAGGGTCGCGCCGATGAGGTTCGCGTTGGTGAGGTTGGCGCTGGCGAGGTTGGCGCCTGTGAAGTTCGCCCCGCTGAGGTTCGCACCCGAGCAGTTTGGACTGCACGACGGCCCAGGCTGCGCCTGATTCGCACGCGCACCCGCCCGCTTCGGTGGCCCGAACTGCGCGCCCGTCAGGTTTGCATCCCGGAAGTCCGCATGACGCAACTTCGCCCCACGGAAGTCTGCGCCGTGAAGGTCAGTCCCACGGAGATCGGCGCCACGGAGATCGGCCTTCCTGAAGTTCGCACCATGCGCGTCACCGTGGAACTCAGCGGTCCACCTGTGGGCGACACGGGAGCAATCAGCGCCGGGCTTCAGTGTGCAGGTCTTGGCGCCGGTACCGAGGGTCGCCCCAGGTACTGCGACCATCCCGATGCTCGTCACGCTGTTTGGGATACCCACAGCAACAGGTGCCGCAACAGCAAGGCCCACTGCTGCAAGGGCGGCGAGGGTGCGGGGGCGCATGGGGAGTCTCCAGGTTTGTGGCGAGTGGAGTCACCGTAGCCCTATTGCGGGTAGAGCCCACATGCACGGGTGCATCCTGTGCCTTGGGGCAACTGAGCACAGGGGTTACTCAGCGGGTACCTGAGCCACCCCGGTAGGAGATGGAGGTCAGCAGGCGGTGCTGGTGATACCCGTCGGGCGTGCTGGCCCCGCGCACATCCGCTAGAAACGTCCTGATGCACCTCCACCCCATCGCCCTCGTACTCATGCTCGCGACTGCCGCGGTGCCGGCAGCCGCCGCCACGGTATCGGGCACACGTGGGCACGACGTCATCACGGGCGGTGCCGCACGCGACACCATCAGGGGTGGCCCAGGTAACGACATGATCACCGGCGGACGCGGGAATGACCGTCTGATGGGTGGCCCAGGCAACGACGTCATCACCGGTGGCCCGGGGGCCGATGCCATCAACTGCGGCACGGGAAAGGACACCGTGTACGCCGACGCGCTCGACACGCTGTCCAACTGCGCGAGCGACACCATCGTGAAGCCGCCGGCGTACACGGTCACGGCCCCCATGACCCCACGCCTGCAGTGGATGGCCAACTGGGGCTACTGCGGTGAAACGGCCGTAATCGAGGCGGGCATGAGCCTGGGGCAGTACATGTCGCAGTGGACCGCACGGCAACTGGCCAACGGTAACCCAACTCCGCCGGCGGACCAGACGCTGGAAGCCAGCCAGCTGATGCTCGGATTCCCCCCTACGGCAAGCCCACCGCCCACATGGGTCGCCGCCGCACAGCAGATGCGGCTCACCGCGACCGGGTACGACTCGACCGACGAGGCCTCGTCGCACGACTTCCTCTCCTGGGTGAAGCAGAACGTGGTGGGGGGCGCACGGGTGATCATCGGCGTGTACGTGAACAACTCGATAGTCGCAAACGAGACTGATCCCGCCTTCGATCACATCGTTCCCGTACTGGGCATCGGCTCCAGCCGCCCGCTGAGCGACAGCACCTATTACCCCACCGACCAGATCACCATCGGCGACAACGCGCTCTACACCCCGTTCGCGTCATCGGCGGCCAACTGGGGCTCTGGATACACCGGCACCAACACGCCGTCGCTCTACACGTACCCCTTCGGCGTCTTCCAGAAGGTGCGCCAGGGCAGCGATACGGCCGATTCCGTGCCAGGACAGTGCAATGCCAACGGCTGCAGCCCATACCTGTACTCAATCCCGGACACCGGCCAGACATCATCTGAGAATGACTACGGCATCGCCATCACCGGCATCGTCGACGACACGCCCGGCGGCCCCGTGACCATCCCCGTGCGCCTCTCGGCCAGCGTCAACAATGAGGGCCAGCAGGCAGGGTCAGGACCGACACAGCAGATGTCCGCCGCCCCCACCCCGCAACCGATGACGCTCACGGCCACGGCCTCGATTCCCGATCAGTCAGTGGCCTACACGATGTACGAGTACACCGACTTCGCCACCGTGCCCACCGGCAGCTTCAACGGGAGCCCGTACGCCGCCAAGTGGACGATTCCGGCAGGCAGCGGCCCCACCTGGAGCACGACGATCAATGCGTCAACGGGTGGCACCTACGTGTTCCGCGCGGTGCCCGCCCCCTAAAGCCCAGTGCGGGCGGCAGGCCCATAGGAAACGTCGCGGCCGCCGGGGTTCCCGTGATGTGGATGGGCGGGGAGCAGCGCGACGCATGACAGCGCGCTGATGCCTCGGTGATGCCTCGCCCCCACACCCCTGAGGGTGGAGGGGTGCACCCTCGCGGGAGGGGCCGGCGGTCGTCGTAACTGGGTGCCCTTAGGCACGTTTCCGCGGGCGCCCTTAGCCCAATGGTGCAGGCACTCAGGCTCACCCGAGCGCCTGCACGAGGGAGGTCAGCAGCCGGTACTGGTCACCGCGCCGTTGGGGCAGGCGGTGTTGCTCACCATCACCGGACATCACCTGCACCGGCTTTAGCGGCCTTCTGGCCACTGCCTCTCACCTGTAGGTCGTGGTCCCCTGCTTTCGGCTCTCGCTCTCATCACGCCTAGGAAGGCTGCACAAGGCAGTTGCTGGAAGTAGCAAATATTCCGTTGGGGCAGACGGTCTTGTTGGTGTACGAAACGAAGATGAGGTACGTGTTTTCGAGGTTCGCTCCGGTGAGGTTCGCTCCGGTGAGGTTCGCGCTGATGAGGTTCGCGTAGCTGAGGTTCGCGGCGACGACCACCGCGCTGGTGAGGTTCGCGCTGTTGAGGTTTGCGTAGCTGAGGTTCGCGCTGCTGAGGTTCGCGCTGGTGAGGTTCGCGTTACCGAGGTTCGCGCTGGTGAGGTTCGCGCTGGTGAGGGCTGCGCTGTTGAGGGTCGCGCTCGTGAGAGTCGCGCTGGTGAGAGTCGCGCTGGCGAGGTTCGCGCTGGTGAAGTTCGCGCCGGTGAGGGTCGCGCTGGTGAAGTTCGCGCTCGCGAGGTTCGCACCCTGACAAGAGGTGGCCGCGCACGGCGGCGCAGGCTGGGTCTGATTCGCCCGCTTGCGCGACCGCGTCGGCGGCCCGAAGTCCGCGCCGGTCAGTATCGCCCCGCTGAAGTCAGCCCCGCTCAACTTCGCACCACGGAATTTCGCGCCACGAAGATCGGCACTACGAAACGACGCACCTGAGAAGTTCGCCTTGTCGAAGTGGGCACCACGAAGGTTGCTGCCCGCGAGGTTCGCGCCCACGGCATTGATGCCGTTGCACACGACAGCGCGCTTGACCTTGCAGGTCTTCGAGGCGGTGCCGAGGACCGCATTTCCAGCCATGGGTTCGTTGCTGAAGGCGTTGGCGGCAGGGACGACAACAGCAAGGCCCACTGCTGCCAGGGCGGTGAGGGTGCGGGGGCGCATGGGGAGTCTCCTAGGTTGAGGCGCGTGCGTTGGGAGGGTAACGCGCGCGCCGGTGCCAGTGGCCAATGCTGGTCAGCATCACCGGATATCACCTGCACCCGCAGTAGCGGCCTTCTGGCCACTGCTCGCCACCTGCACAGCACGCTAAGCGCTGTGCAGGTGAGAGGAACCCAGAGGATCATCTGCAGCAATTCACGAGCGACGCTCGTTCCCTTGGCAGGAGATAATCTCAGCCACCTACCTAGCTGTGGGAATCTGAATGAAAACCGCCGATCATGCATACGGCGATGTATTCTTTTTGCGTGAGGGCGTTGCGGCCGGCAGTCGATAAGGAATTGTATTGATAGAGACATTGGAGGTAGCTGGGCGCGAAGTCTGCAGGGGTGGTTAAGTCGTCGACGAACACGGCGGGGGCGGAGACGCCCACGCTGGAGGCGGGGAATCGCATTGGGTTCCGCTGAGCCTTTTTCGCGTGCTTCGCAAGCTTGCCCTTCCCCTTGGCATACGCAGCCAATTGCGCTTCAGGCACCGCTGTCATGGTTGCCTGCAGCTTGGCGGTGCCGGGCGTGGCGGTGGGCGGGATGATCACCGGGGATGTCATCGTCGCGATGAAGGTCTTCTGCTTGCCACCTGAGGTGTAGTCGATCGCGACGTTCGGAGGGTCGGTGGCGAAGCTGTCCGTGCCCTGGACCGACCACAGACCAACGAAGTTCCCCATCGACAGCGTGCCCGCATCACGAGCTGGCCGGTCGGTGAACCAGATCACCGGCTGCTTTGCCGTACGAATGGGCATGGTGAAGGTATAGGCGCCGGCCTGGCCCTCGACCGGGGCCATCTGGGCGCTTTGGCCTTCGAAAACAAACAGCACCGAGGCTTTGCTCTGTTTGGCGTGCGCGGTCTGCCCCATATCAGGCGCGGCATGGGCAAGAGCGACTGGGGCGGCCACGGCAAGGACTGCGGCCGCGAGGGCGGTACGGGTGCGGGGGCGCATGGGGAGTCTCCTGGGTCGTGGTGCTCGTGGTGGAGGATACCGGCGGGGCCCGAAAACGACGAAAGGCCCGTCGGAACGGACCTTTCTACCGAGAGTGGGCGTTACTGGGTTCGAACCAGTGACCCCCAGCTTGTCGAGCTGGTGCTCTCCCAACTGAGCTAAACGCCCTCGGGCGGATGAGGTTAGCAGGGGGCCGAATACCGGGAAAGGCTACCTACGTACCCAGAGGGCTCCCACACCCGCGCCTGCGAACCAGCCAATGGCGAGGCCCAGAAATGCCCACAGCCAGCCACCCAGAACGAACCCGGCGACGAGGCCGATCACGCCCCCGATCACCATGGCCACCTGAATCTGCTTTGTCGCGTTCATGACACGAATCTACCACCAGCGCTGGTAGCGTCCCCCCCGTGAGTGACCGCACGCCCGCCTATGACGTCGGCATCGCTGGCGCCGGGCAGCTGGCCCAGATGACCGTGCTGGCGGCATGGCCGCTCGGTATCCGTGTTGCCGTGCTGGGGCAGCCCGGTGAGCCCGCCACCCCCATGGCCGCTGGTGTGATCGAGGGCGATTGGAAGGACCCCGACGCGCTGCTGCGCATTGGCCGCGAGGTGGGCGTGCTCACGCTCGAGAACGAGTTTGTCGATGCCGAGTTCCTCATGGCGGTCGAAGATGCCGGCACACCGGTTCGCCCCCACCCCGCACGCATGCGCGTGGTGCAGGACAAAGCGCTTCAGAAGCAGCGCCTAGCCGACGAGGGTCTACCCGTTGCACCGTTCGCGGTGCCCGATTCCGCCGACGACCTCGAGGCCATCGGCAACGATCTGGGCTGGCCGCTCATGCTCAAGTCGCGCCGCCTTGGCTACGACGGCTACGGCAATGCCCTTTGTGCGAACCTCGACGAGGCCCGCGCCGCCTACCCGGTGCTCGCCGAGCGCGGTGGTGGTGTGCTGGTGGAGCAGTTTGTGTACTTCGAGCGCGAACTCGCCGTGATGGTGGCCCGCCGCCATGGAGGTGGCGACGCCGTGTACCCGGTGGTGGAGACCCGCCAGCACGACCACGTGCTGCGCGAGTTGTTGTGCCCCGCCCCAATTGGCCTGTCGGTGGCCGAGGAGGCCAAGCGCGTGGCGCGGGCTGCCGCCGAAGCCGCAGGAGGCGCGGGAGTGACCGGCGTGGAGATGTTCCACACCGCGGACAACCGGATCCTCATCAACGAACTGGCCCCCAGGCCACACAACTCGGGGCACCACACCATCGAGGCCTGTGTCACCTCGCAGTTTGAGAATCACCTTCGCGGCATCCTCGGACTCTCGCTGGGGTCAACGGCACTCATCGCCCCCGGAGCGGCCCTCGTCAACCTGTTGGGCGACCGCGATGGCCCGAGTGCCCCCGACGTCTCGGGCGCCGCATCAGTGGCCGGGGCCCACGTGCATCTCTACGGCAAGGCCGATGTTCGCGTGCGCCGTAAGATGGGCCACGTGACCGCCCTCGGAGCCAGCCCGCAGGACGCCCTCGATACCGCCCGCCTTGCGGCCGGGATAGTGCGGCTATGAGCGCGCCCGTGGTGGGGGTAGTGATGGGAAGCGACTCCGACCTGCCCGTGATGCAGTCAGCCGTGGACGTGCTGGATGAACTCGGAATCGGCCATGAGGTGCGCGTCACCAGCGCACACCGCACGCCGGACGAGATGATCCAGTACGGCAAGGACGCTGCCGACCGCGGCATCCAGGTGATCATCGCCGGCGCCGGTGGTGCTGCGCACCTGCCCGGCATGTTGGCGTCGGTCACCATCCTGCCCGTGATCGGCGTACCGGTGCGCACAAGCGCGCTGTCGGGCATGGACAGCCTGCTTTCAATCGTGCAGATGCCCCGTGGCGTGCCGGTGGCCACGGTCGCCGTGGACAACGCCACCAACGCGGCCCTCCTGGCCGCGCGCATCCTCGCGCTCTCCGACCCGGAACTGGCAGCACGCGTGGCGCGTCGCACCGAGGAGATGAAGCAGATGGCCCTCGATGCCGATGAGCGCGTACGCGACGGATCAGCGGGCAGCGAATGATGCGACGGGGAGCGCTCGCCATCACGGCAGCGGCGCTCATGGCAGTAATCGGGATGTCAGGTTGTGGTGGCACCGACCGCCCGGTGCCCACCACGCCACGCGTCACGGTGCCCACCACCACCGGCCCCGCACTCACCGCCACGGCATTTCGCACCACGGTGAATAACGCCTGTACCGCGCTGTACGCCCGCGTCGGTGCACTGGGCAACCCACCCACCGATAGCGTCGCTGAGGCACGCGTTTGGTATCCCAAGGCCGCTGCCGCCTGGCACGCGCATCTCGACCGCGTTGATGCGCTTGTGCCACCGGCCGATCTCGCCGTGCAGTGGGCGAAGGTGGTTGACGACTACCGGCTCATCACTCAGGCCGCCGACGACAACGTGGCGCTCGCCAACTCCGACCGCGAGGCGATCGAGTTGATCAACTCCGACCCCACCGCCGAGCAGACCCGCATCGGTGCCGAGATCATCGACCGCCTTCGCGCGCTCGGGTTGACCGGCTGCACCGGGGGCAGCTGACCACACCTGCGGGGGGTGGCCGATCCGACCGGGGGATCGGATCGGCTCTCCCAATCAGGGCCTTGGCCCGGCCGGAGGTCCTGCCACCGGTTCAGCCCTGAGGGGACCCCGGCCCGTCGGAGGAACCGAGCCGAAGTGTGCGCCCCCGTCTGAAAGGGATCCTCCGCAATGAGTGGCCGGGTGCCAATCGCCATCGTTTCGGTGGAACACATAATTCTTACCCGTGGTTCCGCGGGAACCGGCGCCAGAAACGTCTCGGGCCCGCCGAAGCGGGCCCGAGGGCGCATCAGGTGATGTCGGCTGCCCTCAGGAGGGCTTGCCGATGGCCGCACCCTTACGGGCGTTGAACGAGTCGAGCATGGTGTCGATGTCGCTGGCCTTCGCCTTGTCGAGGATGTTCCTGTACCGCTGGCTCTGGCTCAGGCGCTCCTGGCGGTAAAGGATTCCCAACGTGAACCCGCCCTTCAGGGCCAGCTCGAAGGCCTGCTCGCGGTTGGTCACGTCGTGGTCCGGAGCCACGTCCCTGACCAACTCCTTCCACGACTCCTGAGTGTTGTTGAACGTGGTGCACGGCGACAGGGCGTCGATGTACGAGAAGCCCTTGTGCTCAATGGCCTGCGTAATGAGCTCCGTGAGCGCCTTCGTGTTAAAGGACGCGCCGCGGGCCACAAACGATGCGCCGGCAGCGATGCCAAGGGCCAGCGGGTTGAGCGGGTCCTCTGGGTTACCGAAGGGTGTGGATGGCGCCTTCTGCTCGTACAGCGACGTGGGCGAGGCCTGGCCCTTGGTGAGACCGTAGATCTCGTTGTCCATCACCAGGTAGGTGATGTCCACGTTGCGGCGTGCGGCGTGGGGGAAGTGCCCCAGGCCAATCGCGAAGCCGTCACCGTCGCCGCCCACGGCAATAACCGTGAGCTCGGGGTTGGCCAGCTTGACGCCCATGGCAACCGGCAGCGGTCGGCCGTGCAGCGTGTGGATTCCGTAGGTGCTCGCGAAGTGCGGCAGTCGGCTGGAGCAGCCAATGCCCGACACGATGACCGTCTTGGCCGGGTCGAGGTCGAGGTCGGCCATCGACCGGTAGAGCGAGGCAAGAACGCCGAAGTCGCCGCAGCCCGGGCACCAGATGGGCTTGAGCTCCGACTTGTAATCGCTGGGCTTGCGCGTGCTCATACGGCTACCTCCTGATTGGCGAGATCCATGATGGCCTCTGCAGTAAACGGCAGGCCGTCGCACTTGGCGACGCTCTCAAGCTCAATGCCGGTCTCGGCCTTGATAAGGCGGGCGAGCTGCCCGGTGAAGTTGACCTCCGGCACGACGATGCGCTTCGCGTCCTTCACGAAGTCGATCACCCGGTCGGCAGGGAATGGCATGAGTACGCGCGGGTAGAACGAGCCAACCGACATCCCCTGCTCGGTGAGGCGGTCGATGGCCTCGCGCACCGGGCCAAAGGTGGACCCGAAACCGATGAACGCGACGTCCGTCGGGTATTCCTCACCGTGTGCTGCATGCGGTGCGCCGGCCTTCAGCGGCTCCAGCTTGTCCCACCGCTTGTGACCCATTCCCAGATGGATCTCAGGCGTGTAGGCGGGGTGGCCGTACTCGTCGTGCTCGATGCCGGTTGCCACGTACATGCCGGTGGGCTCGCCCGGGATACCCATGGGCGAGATGTGGTTGTCGGTGTACTCGTAGCGCTTGTAGTCCTCGCGGGCGACGCCCTTGGACGTCTTACGCGGGGTAAGCGTGAGGGTGTCGGTCTCGGGGCGGTGAATCACCTCGAGGCGCGTGGCCAGGCCCTGGTCGGTAAGGAGGATGACCGGTACCTGGTACTCCTCGGCGTAATTAAACGCGTCAACCGTGGCGAAGAAGCAGTCCTCCACCGATACCGGAGCGATGACGATGCGCGGGGCGTCGCCATGGCTGCCGTAGAGCGCCTGGTTCAGGTCGCTCTGCTCGGTCTTGGTGGGCAGCCCGGTCGACGGACCACCGCGCTGGGCATCAACGATGACCACCGGGATCTCGGCG
>Ga0194063_10001379_pt1 | contig 15833 bp, 15 predicted proteins | sample SepL3720m_MetaG_FD_155459 | JGI IMG/M metagenome (GOLD analysis project Ga0194063, IMG submission 155459) | Anoxic zone freshwater microbial communities from boreal shield lake in IISD Experimental Lakes Area, Ontario, Canada - Sep2016-L373-20m | ecosystem: Environmental > Aquatic > Freshwater... | reverse complement strand
GAGATTGCTGACGTGCCCGGCATGCTTGGTCGCGTCGCCAGCGCGATCGGCGACGTCGGTGGCACGATCGGTGCGATCGAGCTGGTTGAAGCTGATCAGCACCTGATCCGTGATGTAACCGTCAGCGCGGCTGGCTCTGAGCAATGGTCCAAAATTGTTGAGGCGATCGAGGCGATCGAGGGTGCTCGCGTTATCGACACGACCGATCGCACCTTCCAGATGCACGTTGGCGGCAAGATTGAACAGCACAACCGTCACCCTCTGAAAACTCGTGACGACCTTTCGATGGCGTACACGCCGGGAGTGGCGCGCGTTTGCAGCGCTATCCACGAAGACCCAGAGAGGGCCTTCCAGTACACGATCAAGCGCAACACGGTTGCCGTAGTCAGCGACGGGACGGCCGTCCTTGGGCTAGGCGACATCGGTCCCCGCGCAGCGATGCCGGTGATGGAAGGCAAGGCGATGCTCTTCAAAGAGTTCGCGGGGGTTGATGCTTTTCCAATCTGTCTCGACACCAAAGACGTTGACGAAATTGTTGAGACGGTTGAGCGGATCGCGCCCGGTTTCGGCGGCATCAACCTCGAGGACATCTCGGCGCCGCGATGCTTCGAGATTGAGGAGCGTCTGAAGGCATCGCTCGACATCCCTGTCTTTCATGATGATCAGCACGGCACGGCTGTCGTCGTCCTTGCGGCGCTACTAAATGCTTGCCGGCTCACCGGCCGCGACTTGATGGACCTGCGCGTCCTAGTGATCGGACTAGGAGCGGCAGGTGTCGCCGTCACGAAGATCCTGCTTGAAGCGGGCGTGCGCGAGATCATCGGATGCGACTCGCAGGGCGCGCTGAGTACCGAACGAGCCGACTACAAGGATGGCTCGATGACACCGATCAAGCGCTGGTACTCGGAGAACACAAACCCCGAGAAGGTCGCCGGTGGCCCGTCTGATGCAATCGTAGGCACCGACCTATTGATCGGGCTCTCTGGAGCAAAGGTCATCGCTGCCGAGGCACTCGCCACGATGCGACCAGACCCGATGATTTTTGCGATGGCTAACCCCAACCCGGAGGTATCGCCTGAGGAGGCAGCTCCGTACGCTCGGATCATTGCAACCGGCCGCTCCGACTACCCGAACCAGATCAACAATGTGCTCTGTTTCCCTGGGGTCTTCCGCGGCGCGCTGGACGTCCGCGCTGAGCAGATCACCGAGCCGATGAAGATGGCCGCCGCGCGCGCGATCGCACAGATAGTCACAGACGACCAGCTGAGCGAGGAATACATCATCCCGTCCTGCTTCAACCGAGATGTTGCCCCAGCAGTTGCCGACGCCGTGGCAGCCGAGGCGCGCGCAAGTGGCGCCGCGCAGGCAGAGCGCAACACGATCGGCTTTGCCGCCTCAGACGTAGAAGCACTTCGTAGCCCTTGAACCAAGACAAAGCGACCTGCGTAACTCTTCTATGAAACTAACGATCACCGGCGCAACTGGACTGATTGGCACCCAACTTGTCGAACAGCTAAAGGCGCGCGGCGACGAAGTAACCGTCTTGTCGCGAAACCCGCAGCGCGCTGAGGCCGCTTTAGGGGTAGAAGCAGCGGCCTGGGAGCCCTTGGCTGGGCCTCCGCCGCTCAAAGCAATCGAGGGTCGCGACGCCGTAGTCCACCTCGCCGGCGAGCCGGTAGCCCAACGATGGACCGAGAAATCTAAGACTGCGATCCTCGCAAGCCGCGAAATCGGGACGCGTCACCTGGTCGATGCGCTCGGTAGCTCTGAACCGCGGCCAGCGGCTCTAATCTCGTCCTCCGCCGTCGGCTATTACGGCAAGCACGGCGACGACATAGTCACCGAAGCAACGCCCGCTGGCAATGATTTCCTTGCCAACGTCTGTGTCGCCTGGGAGCGCGAAGCAACCCGGGCAGAATCGCTCGGGCTGCGTGTCGTGCTCGTCCGAACCGGCGTTGTGCTCGACGCCACTGGCGGAGCGCTAAAAACGATGCTGCCACCGTTTAAGGCAGGCGTCGGCGGGCCGGTTGCGGGCGGCGGGCAGTACATGCCTTGGATCCACTCTGACGACATCGTCGGGCTATACCTCGCTGCTCTGGACAACACCGACTGGAGCGGTCCGGTCAACGGAACGGCGCCCAAGCCAGTTACCAACGCGGAGTTTTCAAAGGCGTTAGGACGAGCATTGCGCAGGCCTGCGATCTTCCCCGTGCCGGCCTTCGCAATAAAAGCGCTCTACGGCGAGATGGCTGAGATAGTGACCGAAGGACAGCGCGCCATCCCGAGTTTCGCCGAGGCGAACGGATACGAATTCGTGCAAGGCGATCTGGATCAGGCCCTCACTTCAGCCCTGGCGTAGCAGCGCTAGCTATCCGTTAGCGGCGGCAGTCAGCCCTGGTGATTCAACGAGGCGCCCGGAGCGAACCGTCCAGACCGTAAAGCGACTGAGCGACGATTCCCCCGCCGCGGAAACTGAGTACGTTCCGAGCACGGAGCGGCGATCCTTCGTCGCGCGGAAGGCGCTGATCACACTGTCGCGGTTGTTTCCGTTGACCCCCGCTCGCCTAATTGAGTCGAGGACCACCGCCATCGCTTCATAGCCGTAGAGCCCGGCCACTCCGGCGCTACTGCCGAATCGCGCTCGGTAGCGCGCTTCGAAGGCCGTTGAGGCAGCCTCGGGGCTCACAACCAGCAGCGACCGCTGAGCGCTAGCGCTCAGCGCAGCGAGGAGAGCGCTGTTAGCGGTCCTGCGCCCCGCGAATAACTTGCGATTGCCGCCGCCCGCGTTGATGCGGTCAAGCAGCGCCGCACCGAGCGGGTCGCCAGGCCCTCCGTAGTAGACGCAGTCGGCGCCGGACTTCAAAGCCTTGGCCGCCGCCTCGCGGCTTGCTTGCGGCGTGGCATCGATGCTCGCTGAACCGGCGAGTGCGATCTTCTCCCGTTTCAACTGATCGGCTAGGGCCTGTTGTTGGCTAGCTCCGAAGCTAGATGCGTCGCTGATGATGAAAGTGGACGCGCAGCCTTGCTGCCGCTGCAATTGTGCCTGGGCGCGGGCCTCTAGAAGCTCATTGGGAAGTAGACGACCGAAGCTGGAGCGCCCGCTCGGGAAAAATCGTTCCGGCTCGCCGGCCGCTGCGTAGCGGTCGCTAGTAAACCCTGAGTAACCCTCATCTGTGGAGATCTGAAGAATTCCACCTTGGTTCGTAAGCGGCAACGAGATCGCCGTTGAAGCGGCGTCGTAATCACCGATGTAGGCAATTGCAGTGCCATCCTGAATTGCGATGCGAGCATTCGAAGCGACCTGAGGAACGGATGGCAGATCGCCGCTCCCTTGGACCGAGTTGAGTGCTTCCAACCCAACGATCAACGGGCCAACCATGCCGCCCGCGTCGCTCAGCGCGAGCCGTTCCCCGTTGATCAACGCTTCACCGCTGGCCTTCAGCGTGCCGCTAAGGGGAGCGCTTGAGACGACGGTCAAGCGATCGCCAAGGACGGCTACTCCCGGACGCGAAGAGCGACCGGCGTTGCAGCCAGCAGCGAGGACGACAAGCGCCACGAGCGGGACTCCGCACCACACAAGCTGTCGAAACAAGCGACGCGGGCGGACCAGCGACGCTTTGGACGCTAACTTGGGCAAATGCTCAGTCGCGCGAGCCGGGCCCGACAGATCCGACGTAGCGTCCAAGTAGCTGTGTGCCAGCGGCCAGAAGGATTATCACTAGCGCGAGCATGATCCCATCAAATGAGCTGACTCCGAGCGATGTCAAAATTACCCAGAGTGAGAGCGCGAATGTCGTGGCGATGACTAATCCCATGCTTCGAGAATCTTAGCGGAGCGCAGCCGCGAATTGCTCTACGAGCGCTTTGCAGGCTTGCGCAGGCTCCGACTGCTCTAGCGCTTCCCTGACCAAGCGGCTACCGACAATTACGCCGTCCGCGCCGGCGTCGGCCGCCGCGGACGCCTGCTCCGGGGTTGAGATTCCGAAACCCAACGCGACCGGCACGTCAGTGTGCTCGCGGACCCTCGCCAATACTTCGCCGTAATCGCTCTGCTCTCCACGCTCGCCGGTAGTGCCGGAGACCGCAACCGTATACAGGAAGCCTCGCGCCTGACTCCCGATTTCGGCCAGCCGCTGGTCGGTGCTGGTCGGCGCCGCCAATGGGATCAAAGCGACGCCAGCGGACTCCGCTGAGGCAAACAGCAAGGGCGATTCCTCTATCGGTAGATCGGGGACAATCAGGCCGCTCACGCCTGCGTTCACAAGGTCTTCCATGAAGGGATCGACACCGCGCGCTAGCACGATGTTGGCGTATGCCATCAGAACGACCGGCAACCTCACTGACATCGCGCTAGCAACGCTGAGAACAGCGTCGAGCGTGGAGCCAGCGGCGAGTGCGACGGTGGCGGCACTTTGGATGATTGGTCCGTCGGCGAGGGGGTCGGAGAACGGCACGCCCAGCTCAATCAGATCGGCGCCAGCATCGGCGTAGCCGTTGGCGATAGCCAACGAACCGTCGACGTCGGGGTAGCCGCCCATAAGGTACGGCATCAACGCTGCCCGTTTTCCGCACGAAGCGAACGCCTCAGCTATCCGCTCGAGCCCGGTCACGAGCGGCCGAGGAGGTCGAGGACCTCGGCGAGATCTTTGTCGCCGCGCCCCGAAAGGCAGATCAGGTCGAGAGTTGAATCACTTGGCTGGTTAAGTACGTAATGGATCGCGTGAGCAGGTTCTAGTGCGGGGATGATCCCTTCCAGCTCAGCTGTTCGGACGAACGCAGCTAGCGCATCAGCATCGTTGACGGCGACGTACTGCGCCCTCCCGCTGTCGCGAAGGAACGCATGCTCCGGCCCGGAGCCGGGATAGTCGAGTCCTGCTGAAACCGAATGTGCCTCAGCGATCTGCCCCTCATCGCTCTGCAGTAGCGCGCTGAGCGAACCATGCAAGACGCCCGGTCGGCCACCTGCAGCAAGCGGCGCGCCATGCCTGCCGACTTCTAAGCCTTCTCCGCCGGCCTCTACTCCAATTAGCTCGACTTCGGCGTCTTCAACAAATCCTTTGAACATCCCGATCGCGTTTGACCCGCCGCCGACACAGGCGATTACCCGTTCAGGCAGCCGACCTTCGCGCTCCAAGATTTGCGCCCTCGACTCGTCGCCGATGCAGCGCTGCAGGTCCCTGACGATCACTGGATAGGGAGCAGGACCAACGGCCGATCCAATTATGTAGTGGCTGTCGCCGACGTTGGTTACCCAGTCACGAATCGCCTGCGACACCGCCTCCTTCAGAGTCCGCGCCCCAGCCTCTACCGGCACAACGGTCGCGCCCAAGAGGCCCATTCGCTGGACATTAGGTTGCTGACGGCGAATGTCCTCAGCCCCCATGTAGACAACGCATTCGAGATCCAGGAGCGCGCAGGCTGTCGCCGATGCCACACCGTGCTGCCCGGCGCCCGTCTCAGCGATGATTCTTCTCTTCCCCATCCTTACAGCGAGCAGCGCTTGACCGAGCGCATTATTTAGCTTGTGCGCGCCTGTATGGAGTAGATCTTCTCGCTTGAGGTAGATCTTGCGCCCCGCCACTTCGCTGAGACGAGCAGCGTGGTAAAGCGGCGTCGGCCGACCAGCGTAGTCGCGCAGCAGTCGGGCGAGCTCAGCTTCAAATTCTGGGTCGGCGCGCGCACTCAACCAAGCCGCTTCGAGCTCGGCGAGCGCTGGCATCAGCGTCTCCGGGACATACTGACCGCCGTACTCGCCAAAACGATGTTGGAGTCGCTCAGTCGTCATGACGAGAGCTCTTCGCTGACTAGCGGAGGCGCCGTAGCCGCAACCGCCTCACAGAATGCGGTTACCTTGGCTGGGTCTTTCTCCCCGGGCGCGCGATCGGTCCCGCTCGCGGTATCGACCGCAAATGGATGAACCACGCTGATTGCCTCGCGAACGTTCTCACTATCGAGACCGCCGCTAAGGATCAGCGGAATGTTGGAGTGGCGCGTAGCTGCCAGCTTCCAATCCCAGCTCTCGCCGGTGCCGCCCCGAAGCTCAGGATGATGCGTGTCGAGCAGGTGGTAATCAACGTGATGAAAGCGCTCTAAGTCGTTGACCTGCTCTCCAGAGATAACCCGCATCGCCTTGATTACCTTCACTCCAGTCCGGCTGCGGACCGCCTCACAGAACGCCGGCCCTTCGTCGCCGTGCAGTTGCACCATCGTGAAACCGAGAGCATCGACCTCATTCACTAGATCGTCTAGCGATGCGTTGACATAGACGCCACATACCTCAGCCTGGCGCTGCAGACGCTTGCAGATTTCGCGCGCCTCAGACTGCTCGCAGCGCCTCGCCGAGCCATCCCACATGACGCAGCCAACGGCCCAGGCGCCTGCCTCGACCGCGTACTCAGCGTCGTCGAGCTTCGTTATGCCGCAGATCTTGATCGCAGTTGCGCCGCTCATCTCCCCCATAATGGCAGGACGACGATCCCCTACGGCTATTTTGGCGCGGTAATGCTCTGCTGAGGCCTGCGACCTAGCGTCACGGTGACGGTCTTCTGCTCTTTGCCGCCTCGCAGAAGTTCAATCTCGATCTCGTCGCCGACCTTCTTGGAAGAGACATAGGCCGAGAGTGCAAGCGAGGTGTTCATTGGGCGACCATCGATCTTCTGAATAATGTCGCCACCGATCTTGATCTCTTGTCCGCTGAGCTTGGCCGGGACCGAGCCACCCTTGATTCCCGCATCGGCCGCCGGACTACCGGGAGTGACGGTCTCAATCAATACGCCCTTGTCAACCGGGAGGTTGAGCGGCTTAAGCTCGGGGGTGATCGAGAGCGATGAGATCCCTAGGTAACCGGTGTCGACGGTTCCTTTGCGAAGGCCTGGGAGAAGCTTGCGCGCTGTATCGATTGGAACGGCAAAACCGATACCAACATTGCCACCACCGCTACCACCGGTTTCGATCTGCGAGTTAATGCCGATCACTTCGCCGGCACTGTCGATCAGCGGACCGCCAGAGTTACCGGGGTTGATAGCGGCGTCGGTCTGGATCACGTCGTTGATAGCGAAGCCGTTGAGCCCGTCGATTGAGCGATGCTTTGCCGACACCACACCGGTCGTGAGGCTGAAGGCCTGACCAAACGGATTGCCGATTGCGACAACCGGATCGCCTACTTCAACGTCGTTTGCTGACGCCAACGGCAGCGTTGTTAGATCGAGCCCATCGGGGTCAACTTGGAGAACCGCAATGTCGGATGACCGGTCGGCGCCAAGGATCTTGGCATCAACCGTCTTCTCGTTTGAGAACCGGACGGTGACCTTCTTTGCGCCATCGACGACGTGAGCATTCGTCAGGATCGTCCCCTGGCGGTCGATTACGAAGCCTGACCCGGTGGCCGTACCGCTGCCCGAGTCGGGGACTCCGAATGGTCCTGTCTGCGCGCGAACTCCTGTCGATGTGATGAAGACAACGCCCTTTGCATCCTGCTTGTAGATCTCGCGCGGCGAGAGTGCGCCGCCATCACTGGCTAGCTGGAGCGTTCCGGAGCCCCCGCCGCGGATCAGCGTCGTCGTCGACGAACCGATTCCGCCGCCTAGTGCTGCCACGGCGACGATTGCGATCACCGCGCCGAGAAGACCAGCGACAGCAGGAACAATCCACATAGAAGCGTTCTTTTTCATAGCAGGCAGCAAAGCTCAGTTCTCTGAAGAGTCGTTAAAGAGATGGTTAAGGGATGTAGTTGATTGCTTGTCGCAGCGCGCCTAATGGCCGCCAGTTAGTTCCTCAAGCGCAATCCTTGGATCTTCACTTCGCATCAGCCTCTCACCGATCAGAACGGCGTCTACTCCAACGCGCTCAAGCTCGTCGAGTTGCTCGCGCGAATACAGCCCTGATTCGCTGACGACCGTCTTGCCGGCCGGAATGTCAGCGAGCAGCTCGTGCGTGCGCTCAACGTCAACGGAAAAGTCACTTAGGTCGCGGTTGTTGATGCCGATCAGGTCAGGGTCGACGGTGCTGAGAACGCTCTCAAGCTCATCCTCATCGTGGACTTCGACGAGCACGTCAAGGTCGAGAGCATTCGCGTCGGTGTAGAGGGCAGCAAGGTCTTCGGGTTCGAGTGCTGCGGCGATCAGCAGGATCGCGTCTGCGCCAGCGACGGCGGACTCAACGAGCTGGTACTGATCGACGATGAAGTCTTTGCGCAGGATTGGCAGTTCGGCGGCGCTGCGCGCGGCGACTAAGTCCTCTAGCGAACCGCCAAAGTTTGCCTCCTCAGTCAGCACAGATAGTGCCGCCGCGCCGCCGCGCTGGTACGCGTCGACAACCTCAGCGACTGTCGCCCCTGCGCGGATCTCTCCCGCGCTAGGTGAGCGCCGTTTGAACTCGGCAATCACGGAAAGTCCGGGCCGCGCGAGCGCCTCTGCGAACGGTCGGTCCTCCCCGCGCGCGCTCAGTTGACCCTCCAACGTGGAGAGCGGAACTGCGTCTCGGCGCTCCGCGACGGACTCTCGAGTTGAAGCGACGATCTGCTTGAGCACGCTCATTGCGCTGCAAGCTCCACGCTGCGGGTGAGATAGCGCTCCAAGGTGGCCGCAGCGGCGCCGCTGTCGATAGTGCTGCTAGCGAGCTCGACGCCTTCCTCAATCGAATCGGCTTGGCCGCCGAGATAGATCGCGGCACCAGCATTCAAAAGAACGATGTCCCGCGGCGGCCCAGCGACCCCCGCAAAGACTGAGTTGATGATCTTGGCGTTCTCGTCTGGACCGCCGCCGCTCAGCTGCTCTGGCGCCGCCGGTTCAATCCCAAACTGCTCTGCTGTTATTTGGTAGCGGCGTATTTCGCTTCCCTGGATCTCGGCGACATGCGTTGCGCCGCTCGTGCTGATCTCGTCGAGCCCGTCGTCGCTCGAGACTACCAGCGCATGGTCGGTCCCAAGCTCGTTTAGAGCTCCGGCCACGAGATCGATTGCCGCTCGGTCAGGAACCCCGATTAGCTGCCTTCTTGCGCCGGCGGGGTTCGTCAAGGGTCCAAGCAGATTGAAGATCGTCGGTACTGCGAGCGCCTTGCGGACCGGCACGACATATCGCGTGGCAGCATGGTGCGCCGGCGCGAACATGAAGCCAAATCCGATCTCGTCGATCAGCGCGGCTTCAGCCGAGGGCGATAGCTCGAGCTTCGCACCCAGCGCCTCCAATACATCGGCTGACCCGCTGAGCCCTGTCGCGGTTCGATTTCCGTGCTTGGCAACCGCGCAGCCCGCTGCCGCGGCGACAAGTGCGGCCGTCGTGGAGATATTGAAAGTGCGCCGTCCACCGCCAGTACCGCAGGTGTCGAGCAGCGGCTTGCGCGATGGCTTAACGCCGGTCGCGAGCGAGCGCATCGTCTGCGCCAGGCCCGCTAGCTCATCTACCGTCTCCCCCTTTTCTTTTAGTCCCAGCAGCAGAGCTGAGATCTGCTCGTCGCTCGCTTCGCCGGCCATGATCACTGCGAGCGCTGCGGCGGCCTGACTGCGCGTCAAGTCGTTCCCGGAGAGCACAGAAGCAATTGCGAGCTCGAGCTGCACTTTGTCGGGTTCGGTCATTAGCGGCCGGTGCCTTCAACAAAGTTAGCGATGATCGCCATTCCTTCGGGCGTCAGCACCGACTCGGGGTGGAACTGGACTCCCTCAGCCGGCAAGTCGCGATGACGAACGGCCATCACGAGCCCGTCGCCGCGCGCCGAGACCTCAAAACAATCAGGAAGATCACTCTCGTCGGCAATCAGCGAGTGGTAGCGACCGACCGTAAGCGGCGACGCCAGCCCACTGAAGATTGTTTTGCCATCGTGGTCGACTTCGGCGGCCTTACCGTGGACCGGCTCGTGGCGGATCACGCTGCCGCCGAAGGCCTGGACTAGCGCTTGATGACCCAGACAGACCCCAAGCGTCAGAATCCCTGCCTCAGGGAAGCGTTTGACGGCCTCTAGTGTGATCCCTGCATCATCTGGCGTGCATGGACCGGGCGACACGACGACGCGCTCTGGTGCGCGTTCCAAGAGCTCGTCGACGGTTGCTTCGTCATTGCGAACGACGTCGAGCTCGGCGCCGAGTTCTCCGAGGTATTGCACGAGGTTGTAGGTGAACGAATCGTAGTTGTCGATTACAAGAGTCGCCATCGCTCACCACCATCCCGGCTGGTTAGTGGCCATCTCGATAGCGCTCATCACGGCCTTCGCCTTATTGACCGATTCCTCGTACTCATATTGCGGGCTGGCGTCGGCGACCGTGCCGCCTCCTGCTTGGACGTGAACCTCGCCTGCGCTGCAGACCACGGTGCGAATGTGGATGCAGGTGTCAAGGTCGCCGCTGTAGCTGAGATAGCCGATAGCCCCGCCGTAGCCTCCACGCTTGACCGGCTCTAGCTCATCGATGATCTGCATCGCACGGACCTTCGGCGCACCCGAAAGAGTGCCGGCAGGAAGGATCGCGCGGAGCGCATCAAGTGCACCAACCTCAGGCCGCAATCTTCCGGAGACCGAGGAGACAATGTGCATCACGTGCGAGTAGCTCTCGACCTGCATCATGCTGTCGACGACTACCGACCCGTATTCGCAAACGCGGCCTAGATCGTTGCGCCCGAGATCGACTAGCATCACGTGCTCGGCGCGCTCCTTCGCGTCGGCAAGCAGACCTTCAGCGAGCGCGAGGTCCTCGGCAGCGTCAACACCACGCGCGCGCGTTCCCGCGATCGGCCGTGTAGATGCTTCGCGTCCGTTGACGGTCAGCAGCGGCTCAGGGCTGGCCCCAACCACCTGGAAATCGCCGAAGTCGAGGAAGTACATGTAGGGGCTGGGGTTGACTACGCGCAATCCCCGATAGATCGAGAACGGGTCGACCTCCAGCTCAGCGGTCCAGCGCTGCGACGGGACAACTTGAAAGGCGTCGCCGGCATGGATGTAGTCGACGATCCGCGCGACGGCGGTCTCAAACTCATCGCGGCTGAAGTTTGATTCGAACTGCGGGGCGCTGCGAGCCGCTGCTTCAGGTTTTGTTGCGGGGAGAGGGCCTGCCAGCAGCTCTCGCACTTCAGCGATTGTCTCCTCCGCCGCCGAATATGCAGCGTCAATCGGTTCACCTTCAACAACGGCGAGGTTGACGAGGATTGTCAGCGTGTGGCGCAGATGATCGAAGACGACCAGTAGATCGCTCTGCATTAGCGCCATATCGGGTAGCCCAAGTTGATCCGGGTTTGGGTCGCCGAGCGGCTCAACCGTGCGGACGAGGTCGTACCCGAAGTAACCAACCAGCCCGCCAGCAAAAGGCGGTAGATCGGGCAGTGGTGCCTGATCTAGACCGTCGACGAGCTGAGCAGCTATCGCGTAAGGATCGCCGCCGTCTGCAAGTTTCCAGCGCAGCACCGAGCTCGGTCGCAACCCAATGAAGCTATAGCGCCCCATCCGCTGGCCTTGCTCCGCCGACTCCAGCAGGAAGGCGGGATCGGTCGGCGCCGCCGCGCGGAGCTTAAGAAAGGCCGCAACCGGGGTCTCGCAGTCGTCGATGAACTGATGGCGAACAGGAACCAGGCTGTGCTGCGCGGCTAGTTGGCGAGCCTCTTCAAGCGATGGCTCGAGCCTTAGTGAATTGGTCATCGTGAGCTGCCCACCAAAGAGGGGCTGGACTGGGACTGTGCGCCGCGCCCCGTCCCCACCGTCGCCGCCGCGAACTGCGGTGAAGCCTGGTTTAGATACCAACCGAAGGCCCGGTCAACTAGCGGTTGCCATCCAATTACCTTGAGTAACAGCGTCAAGACGCGCGGAGGTAGCTCGGGGATGATCCGCTGAAGCCTCAGAGCGATGTTGAACGCGCGCCGATGTGAAGCGCTGAACTCCGAGTAACGAGCAAGTGCGGTGGAGCCGTCGATCTGCCCATCGACAACCTGGCGCAGCTCGCGGCCACATGCAATCCCGAAGTAGAACGCGGTGCGGATCCCTTCCCCCGATAACGGGAAGCAGTGGCCTGCGCTGTCACCGACGAAAAAGATGCCGTCTTCGGTCGAGTCACGCAGCCTGTGTGGAAACCAATTGCCTTGGTAGCGCACGGCGTCCCGATCCAACCTTTCGGCCAGCTCAATTGTCTCCGCCTTGACATGCTGCACCGGGTCGTACGAACCGACCCCAATCCGCGCCTCGTCGTCGGCAGGAACCCTCCAACCAAAGCCGCGCCGCGCAATCTTCCGCTCGATGAAAACGTCGAGCGCGTCTCCCGAGCCGTCGTGCTCTGGATGCACCTCAAGCCCGCGCGAGAGCGGCGCCTCGGGCGGCTGATAGTGAGGGTTGCTGAGGACGCGTCTCCATCCAAGCGCGTCGACGACGAGTGGCGCCGCGATTGTTCCTCTATCTGTGATCACGTTGATCGAGCCGTCTGCGTCTCGTTCGCCAACAGCCTCTACCTTCGCCGTCTCAAAACGCGCGTCGCCGCACTGATCCCAAAGAGCGGTGCAGAGTTCGCGGTAGTCGAACGACGACCAGCTCCAAGGAAGCCTGTAGCGCGCCGTGCCATGCGGCGTTGCGAAGGTCATATACGGCAGCTCTTGCTTAATAGAACTGGCCACGCCGATCGCCTCCAACCAACGCGTCGGACAGGCGCAGGCCGACGTCTGCCGCTCGCCAATCTCATAGCGGTCGACGACGAGTACGTCGGCGCCGCAGTCGGCCAGCTCTCTAGCTACGGCGAGTCCGGCAAAACTTGCTCCGCAGATCAGGACCTCGGCGCGCGTGCCCTCGATTGAGGTTCGCTGCGCGCCACGCGAGGTCGCGCGGACGGTCACGAAACCAGCGCCCAGGAAGACGCACGGATGGCCTCCCACGGACGCAGGCGGTTCGAACGGGTAACTACGTCGTAGCCGTTCGCTTCAACTCGATCAAGCACGCTCAGGTAGACAGCCCGCGCAACCTTGATGCCGGGCCGTACAGGGGCCGGCAGCATCTGCGCCAATGCTTCGCTATCAGCAAACAGCCCTCGCGCCCGCGCCACCTGCTGGGCGATGTGATCGCGCAGCTGCGCGCTCGCCGTGCGCTGAGCCAGATCATCTTCGTCGAGGCCAGGGAGGTAGACGCGGCCCATCTGCCAGTCGATCGGTACGTCGCGGATGAAGTTCGTTAGTTGGAAAGCCACTCCGAGCAGTTTGAGCAACGCCACCGCGCTGTCTGGTGCGTCGAGCAGAGGCGCTGCGACCGGACCGACAGTCGCCGTTCCAGCCATGTAGCGATCGAGCTGCGCCTGCGTCCGCATCCGGACCTGTTCATCGCAGTCGGCGCGCATTGATTCCATGTAATCCGGGAGCAGCCCGAGCGGCATTCCGTAACGGGGGCCTGCGTCAACGAGCGCGCCGATTATTGGATGGTCGCTATGACCGCGCTGTAGCCCATCTTCGAGTTCCAACTGCCAACCGTCGAGCGCCGCGCGCCGTGCGCCGTTTAGGGCACAGTTGTCGGCAATCTCATCGGCACCTCTGACGTAGCCGTAGAGCGCGTAAAGCGCCGGCCGGCGACTCGCTGGAAGGCAGAGCGTGGCGGCAAAGTAGGTTGGGTCATGGCGCAGCTGCATGCGGCGGCATCTGCGGTATGACTCATTGATCTGCTTGTTTGGACTAAATCCCACGCCCCTACCGTAGACGGCTCAGTGCATATGCGACATCGCGACATATTTAATTGCGAACTGATGATCGTCGCTGGCAAGGGCGGCGTCGGCAAGACAACGCTGGCCGCGGCCCTCGCGCTAGCCGCCGCGCACCGCGACCACGATGTTCTGGTTGCCGAGGTCGCAGGACAGAGCAGGGTGCCATCGCTACTGGGTAGATCGGCCCCGATCACGCCTGGCGAGGAGCAGCGACTTACTCCCCAGATCAGTTCAACAACGATCGACCCGGAGGCCGCGCTCGTTGAGTGGGCAGGCCGACTCATCCGTCCGCGGGCACTGCTCGATCTGGCCGTTGGGTCGAACAGCTTCAGCGGCTTCATCAATGCCGCACCCGGAGGCAGGGAGCTATTGACAATCACGAAGGCAGCAGAGCTTTCGCGTGAGGACCGCTGGGACGACCAGGCGCAGCGTTATCAACCGGTCATTCTCGACGCGCCCGCATCGGGACACGCGCTCGCGATGCTGCGCACGCCAACTACCTTCGCCGAGATTGCACGTGTCGGTCCGATTGCGAGCCAAGCTCGCGAGGTCGAGTCGCTACTAACCGACCCGACGCGCTGCGCAATCGTCCTAGCCACAACGCTCGAAGAGACACCCGTTAACGAGACAATCGAACTTGAGATCGCTCTAACCGCTCAGCTAGGCCGCGAGATCAACCTGATCGTGGCAAACGGCCTTGCAAATGACCATCTCAGCGAGCTTGAGGTCGCTCAGCTGGGCGAGGCTTCTGAGAATCTGGACGCGACAGTCGTTGAAGCAGTCCGCAGTCTCCACAGCAAAGAGCAGCTACAGCGAGACCAGCTGGCTCGACTGCTCGAATCGGTCACTGCGCCCGTGGTCGAGCTGCCAGCGATTACTGGTCACGCGATCGGGCCCGATGAAGTCGATTCACTAGCGGCGGCGTTGGGAGCCACGATAGACACGCTCGGGTAACGGTCAGTCGATCCCAAGCCGGTCCAGCAGCCCCTCATCGGTGCGCCAGCTGCGGCGTACGCGGACTGAGAGGTCGAGGTGAACCTGGCTGTCGACGCGACGTTCAATTTCAACTCGGGCTGCGCTGCCCACCGCGCGTACCATCTTGCCGCCGCGCCCCACGAGAATCCCCTTCTGCGACTCGCTCTCTACCCAGGCTAAGGCCTTGATCCTAAGCAGCCCCGGGCGCTGCTCTTCGATCTCCTCGACGATCACCTCTACGGCGTGTGGCAGCTCCTGAAAAGTTCGCCTCAAGATCTGCTCGCGGATCAGCTCCGCAATCTCCACACCTAGAGGCTGATCAGACAAGTCGTCAACACCGAACAGGAAGGGGCCTTCGGGCATCAGCTCGGCGAGCCGCTGAACCAGCGGCTCGACGCCTTCCCCTGTTTTTGCCGAGATGGGGAAGATCTCCGCGTCAACACCCAGCTCCTCACCGCCAAGCAAGGCCTGCAGCGTGCGCGACCGGTTCAGCCGGTCGCACTTGTTGACGGCAATCAGGACCGGCTTGGTACTAGCCAGCAATAGGTTCGCGATGAACCGATCACCGGCGCCGACTCCCTCCTCGCCATTAAGCACGAAGAGCACTGCGTCGCTGTCAGCGAGCTCGCGCTCGACGCGATGCTGCATTCGCTCCGTGAGAAGATCTCGCGGGCGCTGAAAGCCAGGTAGGTCAACCATTACTAGCTGCGTCTGCTCGCGCATCGCAATCCCGCGAATTGCACGGCGAGTCGTCTGCGGCCTGTCGGAAACGATCACGACTTTCTCGCCGATGATCTGGTTGACGAGAGTCGACTTGCCGACATTTGGCCGGCCGGCTAGCCCGACAAACCCTGCGTGAGTCACCACGAGCAGATCTCGGCCTGCAGTGCCAGCATCTCGCCGTCGTCGACCTCGTGGTCCATCCCTGCGAGGTGAAGTGCGCCGTGGACGATGGCCTCGCGGAGATCTTCCGTCATCTCAGGGCAGATGATGATGTCGCCAAGTTCGCGCGGGCCAACGTCCTGCTGCGCGCCATCGACGGGGAATGAAATTACGTCGGTTGGCCCTTCCTTGCCGCGGAACTCGCTATTGAGCTCTGAGATTCGCCCCTCGTCTACAAACTCAACAGCCACGTGCCCGTCTTCGATACCGGCTGAGGCAAGAGCGAGGGCCAGCAACCGTTGAACCTCAGGCTCCGGTGGGTGGCCCGATC
>Ga0194063_10001378_pt1 | contig 15835 bp, 15 predicted proteins | sample SepL3720m_MetaG_FD_155459 | JGI IMG/M metagenome (GOLD analysis project Ga0194063, IMG submission 155459) | Anoxic zone freshwater microbial communities from boreal shield lake in IISD Experimental Lakes Area, Ontario, Canada - Sep2016-L373-20m | ecosystem: Environmental > Aquatic > Freshwater... | reverse complement strand
CTATCCGGGCGGGCGGCGAACAAGGCGAATACCGCTTGCGATTTGCCACGGATCCCGCTTCTGCGCGCGGGGTTCCTACGAGCTGGCGCGGATGTGCACAGCGTTCGAGCGAGCCTGCGGGGCCGCTCGCAGGACTCAAAATCGCAATCGATCCAGGCCATCTCGGCGGCTCGTGGGCGAAGATGGAGGAACGGTGGTTTCAAATGGGCCGCAGCAAGCCGGTGACCGAAGGCGATATGACGCTGAAGGTGGCGAAGCTGCTAGCGACACGCCTCCGGGCGCTCGGTGCGAAAGTGTTTCTCACCCGGTCGAGGCCGGGGCCGGTGACTTCCGTGCGACCTCGACAGCTGCAAAAGGCGGCAGCAGCCTCGCTCCAGGACAAAAAGGAAGCGGTCACGGCGGCTGCGGTCATCAAGGAGAGCGAGCGGCTGTTCTACCGGGCCAGCGAAATCCGAAGCCGGGCACGCTTGGTCAACGAGTCGATCAAGCCAGACATTGTTCTTTGCCTTCATTTCAACGCGGAGGAATGGGGGAACGAGCGGAAGCCACGGCTCGTCAACGAGAACCACATGCATTTTTTGGTCACCGGATCGTGGAGCAAGGAGGAGCTCGACTACGATGACCAGCGCTTGGACATGCTCATCAAGCTGCTCAACCGTTCATTTCGCGAGGAGCTCCCCCTCACCGCAGCGCTCGCACAAAGTATGGCCAAGGCCACGGATCTCCCGCCCTATGCCTACCACGGCAGCACTGCGACGTCCGTGAACGGAAACCCCTATATCTGGGCACGCAACCTTCTAGCCAACCGCCTCTTTACCTGCCCGGTCGTCTATATCGAACCGTACGTTATGAATAGCAGCAGCGTTTTCGCACGCATCCAAGCAGGCGACTACAAGGGGAAACGCAATATTGGCGGCTCAGCTCGCCAGAGCATCTATCGAGAATATGCCGACGGGGTTGCCTCTGGTCTCGTCAACTACTATACCCGCCGATAGAATCCGCCCCACGCCACCAAGCCATGAAAATTATAGCCATCACAAACCAGAAGGGCGGAGTCGGTAAAACGACGACCGCAGTCAACCTGTCTGCCGCCCTCGCCGAAAGAGGTTCCCGCGTTCTTCTCATCGACCTCGACCCGCAAGCGAGCGCGAGCAGCGCGATGGGCATCAAGGAAGCTTCTGTCGGGAGCATCTATCAGGCTCTCATCGGCGCGAAGCACGCCCGGGAGCTGATCCTCCCCACCCGCATCCCGAACCTCTCCGCCATCCCCGCCGATCTCGAAATGGTCGGAGCGGAAATCGAAGTCGCGCGCATGGACGACCACATGCTCCAGCTTCGTAATGTGCTCGCTGACATCCGCGATCAGAATGCCTTTGATTTTGCCATCCTCGACTGCCCGCCTTCGCTTGGCATTCTCATGACAAACGCGCTGGCGGCTGCAGACGAGATCCTTGTGCCGATCCAGTGCGAGTATTATGCGCTCGAAGGATTGAGCCTCCTCATGGAAGTGACCGAACGCATCCGCGCCAGCGGCGCAAACCCGCACCTCGCCATCTCCGGGCTGGTTCTCACCATGTATGACGGCCGCACAAACTTGAACCCTGCCGTCGTCAAGGAGGTCCGCGATCACTTCCAGGAAGTTGTCTATAATACGCTCATCCCACGCACGGTTCGCTTCGCCGAGGCCCCGAGCTACGGACGCACGATTTTTGAGCACGATCCGACCGGGCCTGGCTCTGATGCCTACCGCGCGCTCGCCGGGGAGCTCCTCGACCGCCAGTCAAGCGGGCTCTCGTTCGTCAACAGCCCATCGCAATAATGCCGGGAATGATTGCTGCGAAATTCGTCTCCTGCCGCCGGTTCCTTTTTCTTTTCATCGTTGCGTCAGTCCTTGGAGGTTGCAGTTTTTTCGGCTCCGATCCTTCTCCAGCCGCCTATGGAGACAAGCGGAGCTGTTCGAAGGGGCAGCACTTGGCGTTTCCCGATTTTACAATCGAGTTTGTGGGAACCCGACGGGTCACTTTTCCCCAATACCCGAGAGGGTTTCTTTACTATGATTTCAACGTCAGCCACGGCAGCCAGAAGCAAACGATTTCTTGGACGGGCGGGACGGGCCTGATCGGGCCGATGGAGTTCCAAGTGAATGGGAAAAAATATGTTTTGGAACGGATTTTTTCTGCCAAGCGAGGCAAGCTCGGCGAAAGCGAATTGGTGATTTCCGAAGGTGGGCTCTAGCCCGGAATGGCGCTGGCAAGCCCCGAAGGGGCAGCATCCAACAGCCCAGGGCAAGCGTCCGCACCGCCCTGGGTCTTGGAAAAGGAGGCGACCTGCCCTGAATGGGCAGCATCCCAAAAATAGCTTAGCTTAGCAGCATGCGGCTCTAAGTCGCAGCCAGCTCGAGGGAAAAGTCGATCGAGGGAGCGGAATGCGTGAGGGCGCCGACGGATATGAAATCGACGCCGGTTTCGGCGATCGCGCGAACAGTTTCCAGCGTCACGCCGCCGCTGGCTTCGAGGCTCAGGCCGGGCGGACGAAGGCGCACGGCTTCCCTCAGGGATTCGAGCGGCATATTATCCAAGAGAACAACGTCGACTCCGGTTAATTCAAAAAACGCTTTAGCCTGCTCAAGGGTATCTGCCTCGATTTCGATACGGAGCGAGGGGTCTGCCAATTTTGCGCGGCCGATGGAGGCTTGCAGGTCGGAAATTGTGGAGCCTGATGCGAGGTGGTTATCCTTCACCATGGCCATGTCGTAGAGGCCGATTCGATGATTTGTTGCGCCGGCGGCGGCAACGGCGCCTTTTTCAAGGCGGCGCATTCCGGGGGTTGTTTTGCGCGTGTCAAGAATGACCGCACGGGTCCCGGCGATCGCGTCGACATACCGTCGCGCCATCGTGGCTACGCCAGATAGGCGCTGAATGAAATTAAGTGCTGTGCGTTCTGCCGTGAGAATTGATGCGGTGCATCCCGACACGGAGAGCACCGGATCGCCTGCGACTAGGGCGTCGCCGTTGCGGTGGAGCGCTTCGATGTGCAGCGATGAGTCGACTCGCAATAGGACTTCCGCAGCGACATCCACTCCGGCCAGGATGCAGCTTTGCTTGGCGACTATCTGGCCGCGGGCCGTTCGTTCCTGCGGAGTGAACCAGCGTGTCGTGACGTCGCCCTCGCCGATATCTTCAGCCAGCGCGAGCGTAATGATGTCCGGCTTACGCGGCATGGGAATACGTCTGCAGCTCGATTCCGATCAGCTTTTTTTGCCAGTTCATGAGAGCGGGAGAAAGCGGGTCGGCGGCCGTGGCTTCGAGAGCCCCGCGAGGAGCGATGATCGAAGGCTCAAGGCCGAGAGCGCTTGCGGCGGCATCGCGAACTTTTTTGAGAGACTCGAAGCGGGCGAGGTGGTCCTTTGGCGTTCGTTTGCGCCGGACTTTCTCGACCTGCGGCCACTCGTTTTCAGGAATCTGGAGGGCGAGGGCCAAGACGACTTCAAAGCTCTTGCGGCGGCGGCCGTTCATGCGCGGGGTGGAGTAGGCGTCACCGCACGTCACTTGGGCGGCGACGCGGATCATGTCTTCGTTTCCGATCACATGAAATGGTGGCCTGTCCCAAGCTCTGGCTTCGGCGTCCCGCCAGAACCAAAGAATGCGCAGGATCGCCTGGGCGCGAGGCGAGAGCGCAGAGCTTCCGGTGATCCGCCAGACGGTATTGTTATCGCGCTCTTTAATGTCACGGGTGGAAGCAATCATCCTGTCGCGCGATTCTTCAAACCATTCCCACCGTCCGATCTCGCGGAGTTCGGCTTCGAGCCTTGCAGCAATTTCGAGAAGATACCGCGTGTCGTTCAGCGCGTATTCGACCATTTGGTCTGAAAGCGGCCGGATGGCCCAGTTTGCCTTTTGCGAGGCTTTGGAAAGCTTGACGCCGAAGTAATGCTCCACGAGAGCTGCCAGGCCGAGTGCAGGCTTTCCGCACAGGCGCGCGGCAATCATGGTGTCGAAAAGGTCCGCAGGTTCGAATTGGCCAACGCGCCGCATCAGGCGCAGATCGTAATCCGCCCCGTGAAAAACAAGCCTCCGCGAGCACACGAGATCGAAAAGCGGCTGGAGGTCGAGCCCGGCAAGCGGGTCAACCAGCCAATGGCCGTCTCCAGCGCTTACCTGAACCAGGCAAAGCTTCTCGAAGTAGCAATGGAGGCTGTCCGCTTCGGTGTCGAGGGCGATCTGGGGGGATCCAGCCAGCCTGCCCACAAGCTCAGCCAGAGTGGAGGGGTCGGAAATCAAGGCTCTTCGATGAATTTTTCAGCTCGCGGGAGGTCTCCGGCATGGCGCGCGCGCGGCTCGCGCACCTGCGTGGTGCCATCGGTCGGCACGGTGACAAATGGCCCGCCTGCGAGCGGAGCCACCTCAGTAAATGCAATCCCCGGCACGTCGGTTGGCTTTCCTTCAAGGGGGAAATCTTTTCGGAGCGGATGGTAGGGATACCCCTCCCACATGAGGATGCGGCGGAGGTCGGGGTGGCCGGAAAAGCGGATGCCCATCATGTCGTAAACCTCGCGTTCATGCCAGTTGGCGGTCGGCCAGATGTCGGAAACAGTTGGGGCCTCGGCATTGTCCTCGCTCACCGTGGCTTTGAGGCGGAGATGGAGGCCGTCCTTCATGGAATAAGCCGTGTAGACAACTTCAAAGCGGGGCTCGCTGCCAAAGTGATCGACGCTCGAGATATCGATCAGGTAATCAAATCCCAGCGCGTCGCGTGTAAAGAGACAGATGTCGTGCAGCGAGGAAAGCTCGACCGTAAACGACTTCTCGCCCCGGAATTCGTTTTCTCCGACGATCGCGGAAGCGAACTCGGATTTTAATCGGGAGGACGGATCAAGGGCACTCATGCTTTTTCAAACAACGCTTTTTTCTGATCGGCAAGCGAGTGCTCGCCCATGATTTTTCCTTGCAACCTCATGAGGCCATCAAGGAGGGCCTCAGGCCGCGGCGGACATCCCGAGATATAGACATCGACCGGAATGAGGTGGTCGATGCCTTGGAGGACCGCATAGCTGCGGTACATCCCGCCCGATGAGGCGCAGGCGCCCATTGCGATGCACCACTTGGGCTCTGGCATCTGGTCCCAGATGCGCTTGACCGAGAGGGCCATCTTGTAGGTGACTGTGCCGGCGACGATCATCACATCGCTCTGGCGCGGGGAAAATCGCATCACTTCCGCCCCGAATCGTGAAATGTCAAATCGTGCGGACGCCGAGGCCATCAATTCGATGGCGCAGCAAGCCAAGCCCATCGGCATCGGCCAAAGCGAGTTGCTTCGCATCCAATTGATGGCGGCATCCACCTGCGTAAATATGATGTTCCCCTCGATCTTCGAATCGTAGGCAACAGGACTTGGCTCGCTCATGTCCCGCAAGGGTATTTTGCGAATCGCCATCGGCAAGCGTAAAAATCAGTTGAAGGAAGATTTGGGATAAAATCGAAGGATGCGGAAGCGGGGATAAATTCGCCAAAATCTTTCTTTTTTTTGATCTTCGTCAATGAAGTCGCCTCCAAAAAAACACAATATGTCGCCCCGCCGGAAATTGCATACACAATATATGGGTATGCAGCCCTTTTTACCCAAAACCACTTTTTAAGTTATGTCAACGCCTGCCCCATCGTCGATCCTGCCAGCATCGGTGATTGAAGAATACATTGAACGCACCGACTGGCGTGTGAATGCGAATGCCAATCAAGGGTATTCGCTTGGGGGAATGATCTTAAATGCCGCCGGAAAGCTGACGGCGAACTACTGGCTGGACCACATTTATCGACCGCAGATTGGGCAGGCCCACCGTCACGCGGATTTTCATATTCACGATTTGGACATGCTTTCGGGATACTGCGCGGGGTGGTCGCTGCGGCAGCTGCTCTCCGAGGGCTTCAACGGAGTTGCGAACAAAATTGAATCCGGGCCGCCGAAGCATTACCGGACCGCGCTCGGGCAGATGGTGAATTTTCTTGGAACGCTTCAGAACGAGTGGGCGGGCGCGCAGGCGTTCAGCTCGGTGGACACGTACCTTGCGGCCTACGTACGGCACGACAACCTGACTGACGAGGAGGTCGAGCAGGGGATGCAGGAATTTGTGTTCAATCTGAACGTGCCTTCGCGGTGGGGGACGCAGACGCCGTTCACGAATTTGACATTTGATTGGGTCTGCCCCGAGGATTTGCGGGAAACGCCGGCGACCGTAGGCGGGAAGGAAATGGATTTCTGCTACGGCGATCTTGGCAAGGAAATGGCGATGATCAATCGTGCGTTTCTGCGCGTGATGGCGCGGGGAGATGCCCTTCAACGGGTTTTCACCTTTCCGATTCCGACCTACAACATCACCGAAGATTTCCCTTGGGAGAGCGAGACGGCGCAGCTTCTCTTTGAAGTGACTGCAAAATACGGGCTCCCCTACTTTCAGAACTTTTTGAATTCCGAGCTGCGTCCGAACATGGTGCGTTCGATGTGCTGCCGTCTTCAGCTGGACTTGCGGGAGCTGCTGAAGCGTGGGAACGGGCTTTTCGGCTCTGCCGAGCAAACCGGTTCGATCGGGGTGGTGACGATCAATGCGGCGCGCCTGGGCTATCTTTTTGCCGGCAATGAGGAGGGGATGTTTGCCCGTCTCGACCAGCTCATGGACCTCGCCTGTGAGAGCCTCGAAGTGAAGCGCCGCGTCATCCAGGATAACATGGATCGAGGGCTCTACCCGTTTACCAAACGGTATCTCGGGACGCTGAGAAACCACTTCTCGACAGTCGGGATCAATGGCGTGAACGAATGCGTGCGCAATTACACCCGCGATTCGGAAAACATCGGGACGCAGTGGGGGAGGGAATTTGCCCTGCGCATCCTCGATCACATGCGCGAGCGCATGGTGGACTTTCAGGAGCAGACCGGACACCTCTATAACTTGGAAGCCTCGCCGGCCGAAGGCGCCACCTACCGTTTCGCCCGGATGGATCAGAAAAATCTCGAGGGCATTTTGCAGGCAGGATCGCCTGAGGCGCCGTATTACACAAATTCCAGCCAGCTTCCAGTTGGCTGGACGGACGATCCGTTTGTTGCGCTGCAGCATCAGGACGACCTGCAGAAGAGATACACCGGAGGCACCGTGCTGCACCTTTATATGAATGAGCGGATGTCGTCTGCCAGGGCTTGTGGGGAGCTGATCAAACGGGTTTTTACAAACTTCCGTTTGCCGTATCTCACGATCACGCCGACGTTCTCGATCTGCCCGCAACACGGGTACATCCCCGGCGAGCACGAATTCTGCCCGGTCTGCGACGAAGATCTCCGCGCAAAAACGACGAAAACTCAATCAACACAAGCCGCTTGAAGCAAAGCAACCCAACAACAAAAACTATGAACGAAGCAACCATCGAACTTCCCGAAAATGAACGGACCCGCTGCGAGGTATGGACCCGCGTGATGGGATATCACCGCCCGGTCTCGCAATTTAATGCCGGCAAACAGAGCGAGCAGCGCGAGCGCGTGATGTATCGCGAAGATCGTACCGCAGGAGAGCCCTGCTGCGTGGCGTAGCTTTGCGAAAGCAGCTGGCCGAGCGGAGCGCGGAAGCCGTTCTCTGCAAACCAGCTGATCGTTCTCATAGGAGCATTCGCCAAGCGCGTTGCAGCAGTGTAGTACAGACAATCCTGTCTGTATTCGTGCGATGTTTCCTGACAGCCTTGGGATTTCAACCATGAAAAAAGATGACCTTCAGATCGGCGGGTTTGTCCCGTTTACGACGGTGGATTTTCCAGGCAAGCTGAGCGCGGTGGTATTTTGCCAAGGCTGCGGGTGGAAGTGCCGATATTGTCACAACACGCACCTGCAGGCCTATCGGGTTGAGAAGACCGAATGGCAGTGGATCAACGTGCAGAAGCTCCTTGAGGAACGGTGCGGATTTTTGGAGGCCGTCGTCTTCAGCGGCGGCGAACCAACCGGGCAGCCAGCAATTATTGATGCGATACAGGAGGCGAAGGGGATGGGTTATCTGGTCGGGCTTCATACTGCAGGCATTTTCCCGGATCGGCTGGCTGAGGTTCTCCCCCTGCTCGACTGGGTTGGGCTGGATATCAAAGCTCCGTTGGATGAGAGGTATGAAACTGTTACCCAGCGCCCCGCGAGCCATGAGTCCGTTTCGCGTTCGCTGGATCTTTTGCTTGCGTCCGGAGTCGCATACGAACTTCGTACCACTGTGCATCAGTCGCTTATTGGAGAGGCTGAGAAGGCGGATATTTTGTCCGAGCTCGAGCGGCGCGGGGCTCATCCGCCGCGGTTCCAACCATTCCGTCGAGAGGGCTGTGTGGATAGCGGGCTCCTGGCGTCCTGATTTCCCCCCTGCCAGTGCGGCTGGTCAGATCCGGTTTTGCCAAGCTTCGACGATTTGGCCGATCGTCTCTTTGAGGGAAATTGAGATATTCCAAGCTGGGTAGTGGGACCGGATTTTCTGGAGGTCGCTGTAATAGCAGATGTGGTCGCCGGCCCGGTTTTCCTCGACGTAGTTGAAAATCTGTTTTTTGCCGGTGAATTTTTCGGTGATTTCGAACGCTTCGAGGATCGAGCACGAATTTTCGTATCCGCCGCCGAGGTTGTAGACTTCCGCGACACGCGGGGCTTTGACGAATTCCCACATCAAGCGGGCGACGTCTTCGCTGTGGATGTTATCGCGAACCTGTTTGCCTTTGTAGCCGAAGACCGTGTATTCGCGTTCTTCCAGATTGCATTTGACGAGATAGCTGAGAAACCCATGAAGCTCGACCCCGGCGTGGTTCGGCCCGGTCAGGCACCCGCCACGCAGGCAGCAGGTCGGAATCTGAAAGTAGCGACCGTATTCCTGGACCATGATATCTGCGGATAGCTTCGAAGCGCCGAAGAGCGAATGCTTGCTCTGGTCGACAGGGAAATCTTCGGGGATTCCGTTTTTAAAGATGGGGTCGGCGAATTCCCATCTCGTATCCGTCTCGCGCAGAGAAATGGAATTTGGCCGGTCGCCATAGACCTTGTTCGTGGACATGTGGATAAATGGCGATTCGGGGCAGGACCGGCGCGCGGCCTCAAGAAGGTTGAGGGTGCCGACCGCGTTCGTGTCGAAATCGTCGAAGGGGATGGATGCCGCGCGGTCGTGGGACGGCTGGGCCGCCGTGTGGACAATGGCATCGGGCTTGATCGATTGAACAAGGTCAAGAACAGCCGGGCGATCGCGGATATCGATCGCGTGGTGGACATAGCCTGGAAGTTCTTTCAAGAGGCGATCCCTGTTCCAAGTGGTGTCGCCCTGAGCGCCAAAAAAGACAGCGCGCTGGTTGTTATCAACACCATGGAGGGAAGCGCCTCTCCGATGGAAAAAGCGGCAGACCTCCGAACCAATTAACCCTGCGGAACCAGTGACAAGAAGTTTCATCGAAGTTTATTTTATGAGGCGGCTCATGCGGTGGCGGCATTCATAGTACTTCCGGGTTTGCGGAGCGCGAGATTATTTCGGAGAGGGTGGAGGAGTCACTGGCCAGTCATCCGAGCGGAACGGGAGGGCAGGCAGCCCGCTTCCATTGTATATCGTCGCTTACGAGCATTGTCGGCTTGTTTGGGGTCTGCTCTCCTTTTGCCTTGGATTCCTCAACCTGCTTTTTCCATTCTGCCAGAGATTTTTGATCTTCTGCTATTTTTGGCCCCAGCTCCTGTTTCAATGCAGTGACTTTGGCTCTGAGCGCCTCAAAATCCGGATCGCCAGCAAGCGATCGTTTGGGCGTCCATAGTTCGGCTGGCGTTCCGCCGACGGCGGAGATGATCAGGCCGACTGGGACCTTTAATTCCGAGCGCAGATTTCTGGCGAAGAAGTCGGCGAGGCCGGAGATTTCAGGTGCGGATTCCGGCGAGCAGATCCGCCAGTTTTCTCCGGTTGGAGATTGGCGGCCCTGCACAATAAATCGGATTTGGCTATCGGTGGCGGCTGCGATTTCCTTATCTGAATCGAGCACGCCGCCCCATGGGCACCAAGGGCCTTTTCTTAAGGTTTGCACCATATTTGATTGGCCGGAGCAAAGCCAGACCTCGCCGGCCAAGATATTGGTCAGATTGATCGTGTTCGAGCCGCTGATTTCGATGTCGCCCAGCGGGCCCGGCTTCTGTGCAGGAAGCGTGACCTTCCAAGGCTTTCCATTTCCTTGTCCCGATGCGTTTGCGACGACGGTCCCTCCTAGCTTGACCGTGACCGTTTCACCTGGATCGGCCCACCCCCAGAGAGCGATGGGATCCCCGGCTAGGACGACCATGTTGCTGGAGATAACTGCAGGGAGCCTGACGGCCGCCTGAAGGCTTGGAAGCAACAGCGTCGTGAATGCGAGCAATAAAAGGCGGGAGCGGTATATGTCATTCATAATAAGGAATACAGCGAGAGCGATGGACTGGGCTTTCTTCAGCATAACGTCCAGCCCAGAGTGAAAGAGTCGGTTTTTTGAGCGGTTTTGGCAAGATTGCGCAGAAACACGGAAAAAAGATCGGCTGGTGCTCTCGAGAAAAAGCATGTCCAAAAAAGAGGAGCCCTTCCTTGCGGAAGAGCTCCTGGTCGAAGCGCCTAGCTTAAGTCTATGTTACTAGTTTTATTGTAACAGCTTAAGCACGGACTGTGTGCTTTGGTTGGCTTGAGCCAACATCGAGGTTCCTGCCTGCTGCAAGATGTTAAACCGCGCAAGCTGCGTACTCTCTGCGGCCACATCCACGTCGGTGATGAGGCTGTTGGCTGCCTGCAGGTTGTTTTTATTGGCGGTCAGCATCTCCTGCCCGAAGGAGAGCTTGCTGGCTTCAGAGCCGTTCTGCGCCCGCATCCCGGCCAATGTGGAGAGGGCCGTGGCGATCGTGGCTGTTGCCGCGACGGCATTGCTGACAGAGGAAACGGAGGCGCTGGTTGTGGCAATTGCTGCTGCCATATTTGCGTTCCCGAGGAGAGCCGTCTTCGTGATGGTCGTGCTGGTGCTCGAATCTTCGTTGGTATAGACCGTTGATGAGACGCCGGCTGTTGCGGCACCCGCAAACAGGCTGACCCCGTTGAATGTGCCCGACCCGATTGCTGTGAGCTGGCCTTGAAGCGCAGAAAATTCCGTCTGGTAGTTGGCGCTATCGCCGCTCGTCTTGGTGACGTCCTGCGCCAGAGTGGTGAGCTCCGACATGCGGGTCAGGACCTGGGTTGCCGTCGCAAGCGCACCATCCTGTGTTTTCAGGAAAGACTGCGCATTGGCCAAGTTGTTGCTCGTTGCTCCAGTGCGCGCAATGGCGGCGCTCATTTTTATCGACACGCCTAACCCTGCCGCGTCATCCGAGGAATTGACGATTCGCTGGCCGCTTGACAGACGTTGCAAGCTCTTTTGCAGCATCGTGTTGGTTGAGCCCAAATTTGAGGCCGCAATGGCGGCCGATGAATTGGTATTGATTGAGAGTGACATATAACTTCCTTGTATTAACTGCCTTGTGGCTTCCGTGCCGCGGCGGACTGCTTTGATGAAGTGTTCAGTCGCACTTTCCTGGGGCGCTAGGGCTCTCAGTGATTAGCACATCGACTATCAGACGATGTACTTGAGGGAAAGTTTCAAAAAATGTGCTGATGCCGCTCCTTGGCACGTTCTATGGCATCATAATCATGCCTTTCTGGATGAGGTTTGCACGGCTCGGGCCGCGCGGATTGGAAAAAAATCAGGGTGCACGTGCCATTTCACACTGATCCAAGGTCCGCCGGTTGCGACTCGAACTCGACAGACGAAAAAAAATTCCTCGTTTTACGAATTGGAGCTTGATGCCAAAGAAAAATACCATGTATGTACAATGTCGCACATATAAATGGCGTCATAGTTGACGCTATATAAACTCTACTTATAACGCATGCTGATTTCAGAAATCCAGGTCCGCCTCTGCAAACACAGGCAACTTCCAATGAATATCCATCAGAAGCATTCTTTAAGAGCCTTCCGAGGAGCGCACGGTGCAGGAGGGGGATCAAATCCTGAGGCGGCGGCAGTCTGCTCCCCCGATTCTTATGGGTTCAGCCTCATCGAATTGCTCGTTGTCATCACAATTATCGGGTTGCTGGCGGTGGCGGCTGTGGCAAGTATTTCCGGCTTTACGAAATCGCGTGGGATTGAGCAGGCGTCTTTCGATGTGAAGGGGATTCTGGAGCTGGGGCGCAGTGAGGCGGTGACTCGGCAAACGTTTGTGTGGGCGACTTTCCGCGAAGCGATAAATTCCGGCGGACTCGAAATCGAGATGGCCTTGGCAGGGTCGGTCGACGGCACACCGAACGCGACGGGAGCCAATCTGTTCGCGATCACCCGGGTCGTGAGGGCCAGCCAGGTGGGGCTGACCAACTTTGCGTTTCTCCAGCCGCTAACGAAGGCGCTTTTGACCAACGGCACGCCGGCGGAACTGCTTACCAACACGGCCGGCATCACCTACACGAACATGTCCCAGGCGAAATTCACAAATACGACCATCACATTTACCCCGCGTGGGGAGGCGATGATGAAAGGAACTCCCTCTGCCAGCGACGGATTCACGCCGTTGATCGCCCTCGGAATCGTTCCGGCCCGCGGAGCGCAAAAGGAACCAACCCCAATAAACGACTGCGCGGTGGTTCTTGACGGCAGCACCGGCATGCCAACCATTCTCCGCCGTAAATAATTATGAAAATCCACACCTCCCTCCTTCGTCAGACAACCGCCTTTTCGCTTGTCGAAGTGGCAATGGCCGTCGGCATTGTTTCCTTCTGCCTGCTGCCGATCGTCGGCCTTGTGCCGATCGGCTTGAAATCGTTCAAGAATGCGAACGACCAATCGGCCGCATCCAATGCGGTCAATCTCCTCTCTGATGCCTTGCGGAACGCCACGACGAATGGTTCGGGCACCTATGTCGTGGGCGAGGGATTCTCGACCATCACCTGGGGCCTTGGCTCGGGAAGCACCAACAGCTTTACCAACCAGCTCGCCATCAGTGGACAGCCGACCAACTCGGCGGGATCCCGGCTAGTCGCACGGGTCGAGATCGTTCCTCCGGCCGACCAGCGCTCGGCTGGCCGCGCCAGCATCTCGATTGCCTGGCCGGCGACTGCAACCTACAGGGGCGGCGCTTGGACGAACGCCGCTGGATTCCTCAGCAGCAGCCTGCAATTTCTTCCAAAACCGTGAGAAAGACTTCCCCGGCTTTCACCCTGATCGAGCTTCTGATCGCGATGGCGGTGCTGGCGTTGATGCTCGTTTTCCTCTTGCAGATCACGAGCCAAACCATGCAAGCGACGAAGAGGACCACCCAGCAGCTCAATTCCACCCAGTCGGCCAGGCAGTGTTTGGATGCTCTTTCGACCGATATTGCCCATGCGGTTCTCATGGGCGGCGCCACCATTCTCACCGCCCCGGGTGCGGGAGGAACTTCTCCCGCCCTGGCATTTCTGACCTGCGGAAGAGGACCAGATTCCACGCCTTCGAGGTTTCTTGCCGTGAGCTACAAGCTCGGGAACAACACGCTTACCCGCTCCTACAAGGCGATTGGGTGGGCAGACGTCCCGGGCACATACCCGAACCTTCTTTCTGCGGCCGAAGAGGCAGCAACTTCTCCCGTTTTCACGTCGACGCTCTCAACAGGCATCCTGCAATTCTCCGTGCTGGCCATTCTTGAAGATGGCAGCAGGGTTTCCCTTCTCACGCCCCCGGCAAACGCGGCCGGGGCCGCAACCATTGATGGGCAGAGCGTTCCCAGCGGATGGACGGCGTTGGTCCCGTCAAAACCGCCCCTGCCATCTCCTTTGAATTCGGGCACCGCGCGCGTGCGCGGACTGCTCGTAGCGATTGCCTCAGTGGATGAACAGGATTTCAGCCTCCTCGCCACCATCCCATCGTTCAGCCAGGCCGCCGCCGCTACTTCCGATCCCGTGGGGGCATGGGAAACGGAGCTCGCGATCCAATCTCTCCCCGGCCCGGCCCGGGCGGCAATCCGGTTTTCCAGCAAAATCATTCCTTTCCCATGAAACTTCCCCGTGCCGCTTTTTTCTCCATGTCCTGTCGCGAAACCGCCGGGATGGCGCTCGTGATGTCGCTTTTTATCATCGTTCTGATCACGGCGGTCGTTCTCGCATTTTATGCGAAGGCCACATCGAACCGACTGATCGAGGCCTCTCGTTCAAATCACATTGGCGCGGAAGATCTGGAGAAGACTGCCGCCGACTATGTCACATCTGCCTTCCTGCAGGAAATCGTGACGCACTCGATCACCAACGTCATCTGCCTGCCAAACTCAAGTTCGTTCGCTGTCCCGCAGAGGCCGCTGCCGGGAACGATGGGGGCGGATACGAATTTTGCCAATCTTCTGAGAGGAAGCTTTCCTGGCGTATCGACAAACGGGGTGAGCGAATCGAACGCTTCCGCCCACAGCACGGCGACGGCTTCCGGCAACGGAAGAATCGTCGGAGCCAGCCGCTGGAACGCAACCATGCTCCTGCCTGCGGGCTTCAACAATACCAACCAGCTTCCAAACTGGATCTATGTCAACGCCGATGGCTCGGCCTCCGCAACGCCTGGAACGAATGCCGTGGGACGCTTTGCCTACATCGTGTATGATGTCGGTGGCCTTCTGGATGCCAATGTCGCAGGCTATCCTGCTGCTAGTCCTTATACGACGAGCGCAGCGGATATTTCCCAGCTCAAGGGCACGCTCGCCGGCGCGAATTTGTCTGTCATCCCAGGCATTACCAATGCCGATGCTTTCGTCCAATGGCGCAATGCAACCTCGGCCGCCACGGCGGCCAACTACCTTGCCTACGCGTCCAGTTACGCATCCAAAGGCTTTTTGCAGGGAACGAGCGGCGACAACCGCATCACAAGCCGCAAGGATCTTATCAATCTGGCCGCAGCCGGACACGGGATCACAACCGAGGCTCTTCCCTACTTGACGCATTTCACCAGGGAGCTTGCACGTCCCTCGCTGACGACCAACGGGCTCATGAACATGACGAGCAGATATGATCTTTCGCAGCTGGCATCGCTGGCCAATACCGGCCTTATTGGAATTCCTGGAACGGCTACAAATTGGGCCTATTCCAACGCGCCGGTTCCGACGCTGACATCCAGCAATTCGCTGGCCAGCCCCAATCTTTTCCAGGTTCTTCGTTCGGCCATCACCTACACCAACTCGTGGGAAACCAACGGTCCAGCGGTAAGCGGCAATTTTTCTTCTACGGCGTGGTCGACCAATCTGGATCTCCGGGCCGTCGCGATCGGAGCCAATGTGATCGATCAATTCGCGGGAACTTCCGAGCCGACCCGAATCCTCCTCGGCACCGAGCGGGTAGCCGGAAAGAAGCCGCTCCCCATGGTGATGCAGGTCTTCCTCGCCTACAATATCAGCACGAACTCGAGCGGCACGAATAACGTTAACTTTTCCGTGATCCCTCAAGTGTGGTCACCTCCTCCAGGTCCCTCGATGTCCTCCAACATCACCGCCTCCCTCATCAGTGGCCAAATTGTCGTCAATGGCTACTCGACGACGGCGTTGCCCAGCGGCCCGATAACCTGCACAAACTCCATCTTGCCGGGAGCGACACCGAGCTATGCCGACCCGAATCCCGCATCGAATCCCGCCTTGAGAGGATTTTTCCCCACATCCGTTCCTTTGACCAATGCGACCCCCGCATCACTCGACGTGACGTTCAAAGGACTAACATTCATTTTCAAGACGGCGGCCACAACAAACACCTATAGCGCCTTCGGAAATGCCACCAGCGATCTGTCTTCCGCCGCGCTCACGGGAACCGTCACGCTGACAAACG
>Ga0194063_10001377_pt1 | contig 15837 bp, 16 predicted proteins | sample SepL3720m_MetaG_FD_155459 | JGI IMG/M metagenome (GOLD analysis project Ga0194063, IMG submission 155459) | Anoxic zone freshwater microbial communities from boreal shield lake in IISD Experimental Lakes Area, Ontario, Canada - Sep2016-L373-20m | ecosystem: Environmental > Aquatic > Freshwater... | reverse complement strand
CCGATGGGGTGCTGCGCTGGGGAACCAACGTGGCGACCGGGATATACGATGGCGGATCGCCGTATGGGGCTTCGCTCATCGGGGCGGAGTTCAACTCCGATGCCGGAGGCGATGAAGTCACGCTCTCCTCCGGGGATTCCGGGGGAGGCGCATTTATCCAGGAGGGCGGACTGTGGAAATTTGCCGGGATCAATTCCTGGGTCGATGGCCCTTACAATACCGTGCCTTCCTCTGCCGGGGCCTTCACGGCCGCCCTCTTCAACGCGGACGGCTATTTTTACGACAGCCTGACCAGCGGCGGACAGGTCACGGATTCCGCCAGCGGACCGGGCCTGTTTTTTCTGACCCGAATCTCATCCCGGGTGAGCTGGATTCAAAGCGTGACCGGAGCCAGCTATGCCGACTGGTCCGGCGGGGATCCTGCCACGGCGGATGCCAACCATGATGGAGTTCCCAACCTTCTCGCCTATGCGATCGGAGCCGCTACTCCGGCTTCGGATGCCCGGAGCAAACTGCCGCGGATCGCTCCCGACGGCAGCTTCACTTTGGATGATTCCTCGAAAAGCGACATCCTCTACGAGATCCAGATCTCGGAGGATCGCGCGACATGGTATTCGGTGGCTGTCAAACCCAAGGCAGGCAACTTCGCCCCGAACCCGTCGTCCGGATATCCCCACCAAGCCAACATCACGCAAAGCGGCACGACCTCGATATCCGTCCGCGACAGCACTTCCGCCACAAGGCGATTCTGGCGTCTGAAAGTGGGACAATAGCAACGCCAGGGGACACGATCCAGATCCCGGTGCCAGGGATCGCCTCTTGCCGTTGGACTTGTTGAAAATTCCAGCCTGCGATAGCATGAAAACATGTTGGACGGAAAAAAAGATAAGCGGATCCATGAGGAGGTTTTGCGCGACATCCGCTACCCCCTCCACCGGATAGCAGGCAAGCTTCTGCCCTGCCTGCGCGTGCTCGCGGACCAGTTTCAACCCGAGAAAGTGGTGCCCTCCTTTCACGGAGAAATCATGCGAAAAGGCATTCAAGTGATATGAATGCCGACCTTCTTATCAGCGGTTGCGTTAATGCTGGCATCGCATTTACGGTGATTGCTGTATCGATGCCGCTCGTCAAAGGAAAAATTAAAATGAACAAGTGGTATGGGGTGAGGATTCGCAAGTCCTTTGTGTCGGGAGACAACTGGCTGAAAATAAATCGATACGGCGGAAGAGCCCTGATATATTGGAGCATTCCCGTACTCATGATTGCCGTTCTATCAATTGCAGCTTCATTCTATCTGCCGAAGACATTCCCGAATGATATTGCCTGGTTCATTCCACTCTCCCTTTCGCCTCTTTTATTGCTTGGTTCACTCGTCCAGATCCTCATTTGGAGCCGGACCTTACCGAACAAAAAACAAAATGCCTAACGGGGCTGCCCTGCCATTGTGGCTACTCCTCGTTTGGTTCCTTCCGATCATCGGAGCAGTCTTGGCATTATTCATCGTCCGATACTCCGATAAACAAAATGCCTCTGAACACTCATAACTTCTGGTTCGTGGCCGGCGAGGCGAGCGGCGACGCGCGCGCGGCCGAGGTGATGCGGGCGTTGCGCGAGGCGGCACCGGGGATCCGGTTCGCGGGTGCGGGCGGGCCGCGGATGCGGGAGCTGGCGGACGGACCGTTCGACGAGTGGGCCGCGCGGGCGGCGGTGCTCGGGCTCTGGGACGTCCTCCGCCACTACGGGTATTTCCGAAAAAAATTCCGCGCGATGCTTGCGGGCATTGCGGAGGAGAACCCGTCGTCGGTCGTGCTGGTGGACTATCCGGGATTCAACCTCCGGCTTGCGAAGGCGCTGCGCGCATCGGGCTTCGGGGGGAAGATCCTCTATTACATCAGCCCGCAGGTCTGGGCGTGGAACCGGGGTCGGATTCCGAAAATGGCGAAGGTCCTCGATCTGATGATCTGCGTGTTTCCCTTCGAGGCCCCGATGTATGAGGCGAGCGGGCTGCACACCGTCTTTGTCGGACATCCGTTGCTCGAGGCGCTCGCAAACGAACGCCTCACGGCCCCGCGTGAACCCGGCCTCGTCGGGCTTTTCCCCGGCAGCCGCGAGCGCGAGGTCAAAAGGATGTTTCCGGTGATGGGCGCGGCGGCGGAGATCATCCGGCGGGCTGTCCCCTCGGCGCGCTTCGAGGCGGCGGCCGCCACCGAACCCCTCGCAGCGCGCATGCGGGAGATGGCGCCCGGGATCACGGTGCGGACAGGATCCGCGCACGAGCTGATGCAGCGGGCCACCGCCGGGATCGTCTGCTCAGGGACCGCGACTCTCGAGGCCGCATTCTTCGGGCTTCCGTATTGCCTGGTTTACAAAATAGCCTGGCTGACATTCGAGATCGGCCGACGGCTCGTGGATGTGGACGGGCTCGGAATCATCAATATCCTTAACAACTACCGCCTCAACCCGCCTCCCGATCCGAGGCTTCCCGCCGCGCCCGCGCCGCATCTCGTGCGGGAATTCATCCAGGACCGGGCGACTCCGGAGAACATCGCCGCCGAGACGGCCCGCCTCCTCCAAGATCCCGACGCCCGCGAAGGGCTGTCTGCCGAACTTCTGAAAATCACGGCGTCGCTCGAAGCCATCGGGGCCTCGCGCCGTGCGGCCGCAGCGCTCCTTGCGGCGGCCGCGCCATTTCCGGACCGAGGCAAATGAGGGGTGCAGGACAAAATTCTGAGGGATCTCCAGATCGGCGTTTTTTGGGAACATGTAAGCTTTTGCGCCACAACGTGGCTGCATCCCGCAGCCCAGGGTTGCAAAGCTACCCTGGGTATATAGGAAACCCTATACCAACCCTGAATGGGTTGCCTCGGGCGAGGGACACAACCCATTCAGGGTTGGTTCTATTCTCCTGTCGATACCCAAGGCAGCTCATTCTTCGCAACCTTGGGCTGTCGGATTGATCCCCTTCGGGGATTCCCGGAAGATTTTTGTCCTGCACCCAAATGAGCCCGGCGGCGCGGATTGCGCTGGCATGCCGGTTGTGTTCTTGCGATCCTCGCCCATCTTTGCGAAAGGTTTTTAAATCCGAGCGGGTTGAATCATGAAATTTCGGTCTGAACAAGCGGGAGCGGCTCCGTTGTATTTCAACGTGACATCGTTCGTGGACATCTTGATGGTGCTGGTGATCTTCATGCTGGTTTCGTGGACCACGGCCCGCATCGAGTCGGATGTCGGGATCCGCCTGCCCACCTCCAGTTCCTCGGCGCCGAGGAATCCCGCGCCGGCGCCCGTGATCATCAATGTCCGCGTGGATGGCACGATGGCGGTGAACCAGAAGGAGATCAGCGACGGGGATCTGATCCAAATGCTCGGGCGGCTGGTGAAACTGCAGCCGGCGCAGGTGGCGGTCGTCCGCGCGGATCGCTCCGTCGCCTACGAGCGGGTGCTGAAAGTTTTGGACTACTGCCGCGAGGCGGGGATCACGCAGGTCGGCTTCAGCGCGTTGATGCCCTCGAAAAAGGGCGGATAGTTTTCGCGCGGTGCGGGCGCCTCGCCGGGGCGCATCTCCGAGAATTGCAGTTGCGGCTGCTCGTTGTAAGCGGCGGTCTGTGACCGTCGCCTTCTCGACCAGTCAAAGTCCGCAGGGGAAATAAGGCGACGGTCACAGACCGCCGCTACAGGTGCAGGATTCGGAGATGCGCTCGCACTCGCCGGACGGATCCGCATTCTCGCGGACTTGGCATGATGGTTGCTTGATGAGTTGTCGTAAGCCTTGGGGCTTTCAACAAAACACACACACCATGATGAAATCCAAACCAATACTGGCGACCCTGGCTGCCGCGCTTCTTGCGGCCGGGGCATTTGCAGTTCCCATTGCGGCGTTTGCGCAGGACGCCGCACCATCCGCTGCCTCACAGGCGGCTCCAACCCTCGACCAGCGCGTCGCCATCCTGGAGGCTTACCTCACGAACAGCGACCCGAGCGCGGCGTTGAAAACCGCCAAGGACAAGGACGGCGCACCTGCCCTGCCCGAGTCGCTGGCGAAGCCGGATGATCTCGCCAAGCTCGTGCCAACCGCAGTCACCTCCGGCCCCGGCCACGCGGGCTGGATGATGACCGCGGCCGCGCTGGTGCTGTTCATGACGCTGCCCGGCCTGGCGCTGTTTTACGGCGGCCTGGTTCGCGAGAAGAACGTCCTCTCGGTGCTGGGGATGTGCTTCGGCATCGCGGGCATGGTGACCATCCTGTGGTGGGCGGTCGGATACAGCCTGGTATTTGGATCGAGCTTCGGGAGCCCGTATCTCGGGGGCACCGAGTTCCTCTTCCTGAACGGCGTCACCTCCGCGCCGAACACGACCTACGCGTATTGGGTTCCGCAGAGCGTGTTCTGCATCTACCAGCTCACGTTCGCGATCATCACTCCGGCGCTCATCTTCGGGGCCACGGCGGAGCGGTTCAAATTCATCCCGCTCATGGTCTTCACCTTTCTGTGGATGTTCGTGGTTTACTTCCCGCTTGCGCACATGGTGTGGGGCAGCACCGGCCTGATGAACGGCGTCTGGAATGCCGACGCGAAGATCCCTGCGATCGACTTTGCCGGCGGCACGGTGGTGCACATGTCCTCAGGCTGGTCGGCGCTCATCCTGTGCTTGATCCTCGGAAAGCGCATCGGGTTCGGCAAGGAGCCGATGCCTCCGCACAGCATGGTTCTGTGTATGGTCGGCACCGGGATGCTCTGGGTCGGCTGGTATGGTTTCAATGCCGGCAGCGCGGTGGCCGCCGACGGGGTGGCGGCAAACGCCTTCCTCACGACAACGCTGGCCACCGGGGTCGCTTCGTTTGTGTGGGCGCTCTCGGAGCTGATCTTCAAAGGGAAGCCCAGCATTCTTGGTTTCTGTTCGGGCGCGGTCGCCGGCCTGGTCGTGATCACGCCCGGTTGCGGGTTCGTCAACGCGAGCGGCGCGGTGATTATTGGTGTGGTGGCCGGCTTCGTGCCGTTCCTGGCCGTGACCTACCTCAAGAAGCTCATCGGCTACGATGACGCGCTCGATACGTTCGGCGTCCACGCGGTGGGGGGAACCCTCGGGGCGTTCCTCACCGGGGTCCTCGCCGACCCGGCGGTCAACGCCAACCTGATCAGCGATGCCTACGCGGCCAAGAACGGCCTCAAGGCGGCTGTCGAGGGCCACACGCTCTGGATCGCGCAGCTTCAGGCGATCGGTATCACCTGGATACTGGCCGTGGCCGGCACGGTGGTCATCGCATTGCTGCTGAAGTTCGTGCTCGGTCTCCGGCCCACGGCGGAAGCGGAGTTCGCCGGACTCGACATATCCGACCACGGCGAAGAGGGCTACATCTACAACAAATAACTTGGCTATCGAAAATCCAACACTATGAAAAAAGTCGAAGCAATCATCAAGCCGTTCAAGCTGGAAGAAGTCAAAGACGCGCTCGCCGACCTCGGGATCGAGGGCATGACGGTGAGCGAGGTCAAAGGGTTCGGAAGGCAGAAGGGACACACGGAAATCTACCGCGGCAGCGAATACACGGTGGACTTCCTTCCGAAGATCAAAATCGAAGTCGTGCTCGCCGACTCCTCGCTGGAAGCCGCGCTGGCGGCGATCGTGAAGGCGGCGAAGACCGGAAAGATCGGGGACGGAAAAGTCTTCGTGTCGCCGGTCGAGGAGGCGATCCGGATCCGCACCGACGAGAGCGGCGAAAAGGCCGTTTAAGCCGGACCCGGAAAAAACAATGGAAAACCCAGGGCGGCGGGGGAGAAAAAATCCCCCGCCGCTTCTGCGCTTTTTTTATTGGCGCGGGGCATGCGGAAGATTGCCTGCGGTGGCAAACTGAATATCCTTGCGAGCATGACGAGGGCTCAAGCGAACACCAAAGCCTTTCCCGTGAGCTGGAGAGAGGGATGGGTTGCCGCGGTCGCGCTGGTTTGGGTTCTGGCGGTGCGCGTGCCATGGCCGGAGTGGATGCTCAACCCCCAATACCAGTATGCGCTGGCGGTGCCGTTTCTCTCGGCCGTTTTTTTTGCCCTGCGGTGGGGGGATCGTCCGGCTCCGCGCCCCGGGAGCGGGGCTCCGGCGGCCGTGGCGTGTGTGGTCCTCGGGATTTCCACGTTGCTGCTCGGTGCCGTGCAGCCGGTCTTCGAGGCCAATCCGGATTGGCGCTTGCTGTCGCTGCTGGCGTTGTCGGCAGGGGCGGCATGGACCCTGAGCGTTGTTTTTTTTGCGGGCGGGATTCCGTGGGTTTCCCATTTTGCCTTTCCGGCGGCCTTCCTGCTTGTCGGCATCCCGTGGCCCCGCAACGGGGAGACGGAGATCATGAATGTGCTCATGCAGGCCAACTCGGGAATCGTCGTGGAGGTGCTGCATTGGTGCGGATACGCGGCCCGGAGGCAGGGGAACCTGATCCTGCTTTCGGGCGGACTGCTCGGAGTGGAGGAGGCGTGCAGCGGGATCCGCTCGCTGCAGAGCGGGATCGTTGCCGCGCTGGCCTACGGCGAGCTGATCCGTCTGGGCCTCGGGATCCGGTGCGTTTTGATCGGGGTGGCCATCGGGGCCACGCTGCTGGGCAATATGTGCCGTGTCATTCTGCTTTCCCTCCTGGCAACCGGCCGGGGAGTCGAGGCCATGGAAGGCTGGCACGATTCCGCCGGCCTGGTGATCCTGGTGGGAACAATCCTCGCGATCGGTGTTGTGGCCTCGCTTCTGGGAGGCGGCAGGGCCGTCCCGAAAACCCATTCCGCCTCGGGCGGGTTCGCGCCTCTGGCCCGCTGGAGCCCGCTCCTGCTGGCTTCGGCGGCAGTCCTCGCGGCCTCATGGGCCGGCACGGAAGCGTGGTTCCGCTCGCATGAAAATCTGGCGGAAAACCGTGTGGAATGGAGGCTGGCCCGCCGGTCGCCCGCAGGGGGCGCGAAGGATGTCAAAGTGCCGGAGCAGACGCTCGACATCCTGCGCTTTCCGGAGGGGTTTTCCGAGTCCTGGAGGGATGAGGGGGGGCTGCGCTGGCAGGCGTTTTACTTCCGCTGGGAGCCTGGCAAGGTCGGCTCCCAGGTGACCCGCACCCACCAGCCGGCCGTCTGCCTCGGGGCAACCGGCATGACCCTCGAGCAAACCTATGAGCCGCTGGTTTACGAAAAGGACGCCTTGCGTATCCGGATCGATGCCTACCAGTTCAAGAAAAACGGAAGGCCGCTTTATGTTTTTCACTCCATCAGCGAGGACTATTCCCAGCTCGGCGATATTCCACCGTCCGGAGGAATATCCCTCAAGGGCCGCTTTGACGCGGTGCGGGAGGGCCGCCGCAACCGCGGCCAGCGGATGCTGGAACTTGTCACATGGAACGCCGAGAGCTACGAGAAGGCGGAACAAGGCTTGCGGGCGACCCTCGATAGAAATATTCTCTTCGGAAAAGCAGACGGTCCATGAAATTGCCACCCCCGCCCCGCGAACCCGAAGACCGGGATTCCCCGCAGCCGGCCTCGCCCGGACAGGAATCGTGGCAGCCCGCGATCGGCGGGCCGGATCTCTCTTCCTACAGCGAAGAGGCAGAGATCGCGCCTCCCTCCTTTTGGAAACGTGTGGCGACCGGCAGGGCATGGAAGGTCATCGCGGCCGCAGTCGTTCTGGTTGTCATCCTCGTGCTCGTCTTCCCGCCAGTCTACCGGGAGGCCAAGGCCAGACGCGCACTGGCCATCCTCGCCGCAGCAGAAGAAGAGATGAAACACGGCGGGATGGCGGCCGCCCGGGAAAAATTTCAGACGGGGTTTTCGATGGCGCCCGGGGATCCTCGGGTCATCAGAATTCTCACGCGCTACAATGCGACGGCCGGGGATCCCGCTTCGCTCCGGACAATGACCAACTGGCTTGAGGCCGGCTCCGCGACGCCCGTCGAGTGCCTCGCCCTGGCAGGCGTCGCGATCAATAGAAAAAACTCCGCCCTGGCCAAGAAGGCGCTCGACGCGTTGCCGGAAAATCTTCCGCCGGAGCTTGATGCCATCCGATTCCTCACGACTGCGAACTTGCTCGCGAACGAAGACCGGCTCTCCGAGGCGGCCGGAGTTCTCCGCACGGCCTCGCTTCCCGAGCCGCAGATGCGTCGCATCCGGCTGGTGCTGGGGACCCTTCTGCTGCGGGCATCCCCCGAAACCGTCGAAGAGGGACGCCGCGTCCTTGAGAACCTCGGGGAAGGCGATGACGACGAAGGCCTTTCCGCCCTCCGTCAACTGGCCGCTTTCCAGCTCTCGACCGGCCGACAGCAGGGAAATGAGAGACTCCTCAGCCACCCGCTTCACACGTATTCCGATCTTCTTCTCTGCACGCAGATCCTTCTCGGGCAGCCGGACGCCGACCGGGAGAAAATCATCGGGGGACTGATCGCGGACGCCCCGAGCCTCGACATCAAAGATCGGGTCGCTCTCGCGCGATGGCTTCTGACCCTGCAATCCCCGGACCTTGTGCCGGGGCTCTTTTCCCGCGAGGAGTTGACCTCCAGCGAGGCTGCCCTCCTCACGGTTGCCGACGCGCTGGCCGCCCAGGGACGGTGGAAGGAGATCCGAGAGTTCCTCGTCGCCGAAAAGAGGCCTCCCCTCGACGAGGCGATCCGCCAACTCTTTCTGGCCAGAATCTCCCAGCAACTCGGTGACGAAGACGCCGCCGAGACCCACTGGAAGGCCATCCGCCAGGAGATGGATCTTTCCTCGACAGAAACGATCCGCCTGGTCGCCGGTTATGCCTTGCAAAGCGGACAGACCGAACGCGCCCACAGGACATTCCAATTTCTCGCCGAACGAAAAGACGCGACCCCGGAGGATTTTGTCAATCTGATCCGAAGCGCCCCACGGAATGCGCCCGCCGCGCAAACCCTCGCGCTTTTTGATGCGTTCCAAGCCGCCTACCCGAACATCTCGGAAATGCGGAGCGACCGCGCCTACCTTTCTCTCCTCGCCGGCCGCGACATCGAAGCCTGCTCCGCAACCGCCAAGGAACTCTCCGAGAAGAATCCGGAGTATTTGTCCTACCTCTCGGTGCTCGCACTCGCCGAACTCCGGCGCGGCCGTCCCGCCGATGCCGACCGGCTGTATGACGGCCGCTCGATTTCCTGGAACGAAGCGCACAGCAACTTTAAGGTCGTCCGGATCGCAGTCCTCGAGGCGAACGGACGCTCCGCAGAAGCCGAAGCCCTCCGCTCCACCCTCAACCCCGCCGCTCTCAGACCAGAGGAATCCGATCTGATCAAAATCAGGCGGTAGCCCCGAGGGATCCATGCGGTTGACTTGCTTCCCGGCATGCCCCCATAATGATTTCTCATGGCCGTCATTGGAATCACCGGCAGCATGGCCTCGGGAAAATCCTCATTGCGGGATCTGCTGGCTCCTCTCCTGCCGGCCGCGACGCTTGATGTGGATCTGATCGCGCGGGGTTTCTTGGAGAGCGATCCCGGCGTTGCCGTGCGCGTGAAGGCGGAGATTTCCCCCCGCGCCTACCGGCCCGATGGGTCTGCGGATCGCCAGGAAATCCGCCGGATCATCTACAGCGACCCGGCGGCCAAGTCCCGGCTGGAGGCGATCCTGCACCCGCTGGTCCGCGAATCCTGGACGGCGGCGGCATCGCTCGCGCGCCAGGAGCGCCGGCATCTCCTCGTCGATATCCCGCTTTTGTTCGAGACCGACGCCGACGCGCATTTTGATTGGATCATCACCGTCGCCTGCTCGCCGGAGGTTCAGAATGCGCGGCTGGCCGCGCGCGGCATGGATCCGGATCTCGCGCGGAGCATCCTCGCCACCCAGATGCCGGTCGCTGAAAAAATTTCCCGATCCACGCAGGTGATCTGGAACGACGGGTGCCTCCGGACGCTGGAGGCCCAGGCGGGAGAGTTTGCCGCTCTGGTGGTGGGAAGAGCTTGAGGAGGAGCCCGCAAGATGCCGGGGAATCCCGCCCCTCCCCGGACACCGCTTTGCAGGGCTTGAGGCTTTTCGTTCGACTCCACCCCGGATCTGCCTACCTTGCCAGTCATGAGATTTGTTGACCAGATTCGCATCCATGCCAAAGCCGGCGACGGGGGCAACGGATGCTGCAGTTTTCGCAGGGAAAAATTTGTGCCGCACGGCGGGCCGGATGGCGGGGACGGCGGCCGGGGAGGGGACATCATTCTTCAGGCCGACCACGACACCGACAATCTTGTCGCGCTCTTTTTCGAGCCCTTGGTGCGTTCCGGACGCGGGGGACACGGCAAGGGAAAGGGCAAGCACGGGCGCAGCTCGGAGCACACCGTCGTCAAGGTGCCGGCCGGCACGATCATTTACCGCGCTGGCCGCCAGCACGGGGATCCGGTCGAGGAGGAACCGATCGCCGACCTCACAGAAAACGGGCAGCAGTTCCTTCTCTGCAAGGGGGGGGATGGAGGAAAAGGAAACACCCATTTCAAAAGCTCGACGAACCGCGTGCCCCGGCAGCACAGCAAGGGCTACCCGGGCGAGGAGGGCTGGTTTTCCCTCGAGCTCCGCACCATCGCCGATGTCGGCCTGGTCGGATATCCCAACGCCGGCAAGTCCACCCTCCTCGGCGCCATCTCCGCCGCCCATCCGAAAACCGCACCCTATCCCTTCACCACTCTCCATCCGGTGATCGGCGTCGTCGATCTCCCGGAATACCGTCGCATCACGGTCGCCGATATCCCAGGCCTCATCGAGGGTGCCCACGAAAATAAAGGCCTCGGCCACGAGTTCCTCCGCCATATCGTCCGCTGCAAAATGCTCCTCTTCGTCCTCGATATGGCCGGCAGCGAAGGACGCTCCCCGATCGCCGATTACCAGTCCCTCCGCAAGGAACTTAAACTCTACGACCCCACGCTCCTGAAAAGGCCGTTCGCGGTTATCGCGAACAAAGCGGATCTCGCGGAGTCCGCGGAAAACGCCTCGATATTCCGGACGAAATTTCCCAAGGTCCGCCTCATCGAGATCTCAGCGCTGGAGAAGTCCGGTCTGGAAAAAATCTTCCGGGAAATTGCCCCGCTTCCTGACCGTTGAGCCGGGGGTTTCCTGGGGCGGAACGGGCGCCTCAATTGTTCCGGATGGGCGTCAGGACGATCTCGATGCGGCGGTTTTTTGCGCGGTTTTCTTCGGTGTCGTTCGGGGCGACTGGTCGGGTGTTTGCGAAGCCTGCGGCGCTGAGACGCTCGGAGGGTATGGTGGCGGATTTTTCGAGGTAGCGCACGGCGCTGGTCGCGCGGCAGGCGGAAAGCTCCCAGTTGCTCGGATAGGTTTCCCGAAGCGCTCCGGTAATGGCTATGTCGTCCGTGTGACCCTCCACGCGGATTTCCTGGTCGCCGGTGGCAGCCACCGCAGCGGCAAGCTTGTTCAGAAGATCCTGTCCGCCCGGCAGCAGATCGATCGAGCCGGAGTCAAAAAATATTTTGCTGGCGACGTTCACTTTGAGGCGGCCTTCCAGCTGCGAGATGACCACGTCCTTGTTCTCCAGAGCCTTCTTCAGATTTTCCTCGAGGGCCTTCCGGGCTTCCAATCCCTCCTGTGCCTCCGCTGCTTTCTGCTTCGCGGCGGCGATGGCGGCCCGGTCGGATTCGGTTTTCTGGCGTTCCTGGGAAAGGGCCGCTTCGGCCGCATCCTTTTCCTTGCCGAGCGCGGCGACCTGAATTCTTAGCGGCCCGGCTTCCTTCTGCAGCACCGTCAACCGGCCCGCAAGGCTCTTCAGCTCTTCGCGATCCTGTCCGCTCTTGTAAAAAAGGTACCCGGCCGTCCCCCCCAGGGCGACCACCAGGGCAAGAAGAATGGCGGGAGCAAACTTCGCGGGACTGTCAGATGTGGGATTCATATCGGTATCTTCCTGCACGCGCATGCGTGAAAATCTGAGGAGAGGGAATAATCATCAGACCATCCGGGGCGCTTTGGCAATGACAGATTTTCCGTCTACCCGGTTTGGATGAGCGCGCGGTTTTTTGCAAGGTAAGCCGCGCCCGAATAGACGGTGAGGATGACGGTGAGGGAGACGAGCCCGTAAGTGCCGAGTTCCCAGGCCAGCGTGAGCCACGGGCTGGAATCCCATTCGCCGATGGAGAGCAGGAGGAGGAAGCAGATGATCGAGATCATCTGCCAGGCAGTCTTGTGCTTCCCGAGCCTGTCCGCGGGCATGACGACGCCTTTGGAGGCCGCGAGCGACCTCAGCCCGGTGATCAGAAATTCCCGGCTGATGATCACGATGACCGCCCAAGCGGGAAACTTCCCAATCGCGCAGAGGCTGATAAAGGCCGAGGCCGTGAGGATTTTATCGGCGAGCGGATCCATGAGCTTTCCGAAGTCCGTGATGAGCGCGCGCCGCCTGGCGATCACTCCGTCCAGATAGTCGGTGGCCGTCGCAATCAAAAAAATCGCAAGCGCCACGGTGAAGCGCCCGGGGATCTCGACCGCAAAGCAGCACACGAACGCCGCAGTCAACCAGAGCCTCGAAACGGTCAGCCTGTTCGGTAGGTTCATGGCGGAAAAAACAGGTTCATGCAACGGATTAGTAAAGCATAAGTCGGCGGGCGACCGCCTGCAAAACCATAAATGAAAAAAAATCCCACGCTGAAAAAATCTCTTCAAAAAAATCAGGTATAGGACATCGTATGACCTATATAGAGGTGCAGGATGTTCCGCGTTATGAACATCAAATCGCTCCGCAAAATCATCTGGAATGCCAGGCGTCCGGGCCGCCCGGTGCACCAGCAGCTCGAGTTCCACCTCCCGTCCTCCAAGCTCAGCCGCGCCGACCTCGAGGTGCTCGACGGCCTGCGCCGGCTTCGGGAAGACCTTTCGCGGGAGTGAGCGCGCCGGGCGTGAGGGCCTGGAGCACGGCTCGTGTGTCGGCGGCACGAGCCTCCCTGTCCTCGCCAACCTCAAGTTCGTGATGTGCCAACCGGTATCGTCCAGAAGGCGCTCCAGCCACCGCCATGCAGTCGGTCGTGAAAAGCGCCTTTTCGCACGGCTTCGCGCGAAAGAAGTTTTGCAACACAAAGGCTGGGTCTCACCCGATAAAGAGGGGTTTGATGTGCCTGTCGTAGAGATTGTTCGTCACGCATGCGGCGATCGTGTCGTGCGCCGAGTCGATGGCCTCCAGATAAACCGGCCCCATTTCCGCTGCGATTTTGAAGCTCACATGGATGAGCTGCCGGAGCGAGGAATGGAATCGCGGGTCCGACGGTTCGTGGGTCAACGCCGCCGCCAGGGCTTTGCCGTCCCATCCTGAAACAAGGGCTGGCTCGGGGAGCTGGTCGCGCCTGATGTCGATGACCGTGGCGTAGGGCTGGCTCAACTCGTCAATCCGGCTGAAGGCTTTCGCGTAAATTTCTTTGGCCACATCGAGGCAGGGACCTCCGGCGAGGGACAGGCCGATGACCTCTTCCAGCCAGTTTGTTCCAGCCGTCTTGAGGTGGAGCCCCGCGCCGTGCTTTTCCAGGAGTTCCCGCATGGGGGCATAGAGCGAGAATTTGTCGCTGCCCGAATGCACGCTGATTTTGAGGTTTTCCGGCAGCCCGAATTCGGCGACTGCCGCACGGATCGCCGCGAGGTCGCGCTCAAACTCGCGCGCAAACTGCTCCGCGTTTCCAACATAATCCACGCCCTTGTTGAACCGTCCGGAAAACTTCGGGGCAATCGTCTGCACGCGCACGCCTTCGCCTGCCAGCGCCCCGAGGATGAGAAACAGGTCGAGCGGCGACTGCGGCGTCTCGGCTTCATCTGTCGAGACTTCCGCGATGAAGTTGTCTTTTCCCCGGGCGGATTCGATGTGGCGGTAGATTTTCCCGGCCTCGCGTGTTGCCTGCGCGTAGGCGCGCAGAAAGCCCTCCAACGCGCCCTCATCGAGGGGCTGGTCCTGTCCGAGTCCCGGAAAGGTCCTCCCGATCAGCGGGCGGAGGGAATCCCGGACTGCGGAAACATCCGCAGGCTCTGCCGCCTGCCCGATAAAGTCGGCGACGTCGATCGTGTAAAAATCGCAGTGCGGAAGAAACCGGTCCACGGTTTTGAGCCCGATATGGTCGGCATCCAGGTGATAGGGAGCCGACCATCCGGCGGCCTTCACCGCCGCTTCGGCGGCGCTTCGGGTATCGGCCGGCGTGCTGCCGATCAATGTGTGTTCGCGGTTCGACTTGTTCCAGACCGGGATGACTTCGACGCCGGCTTCGGCCGCCTTTTGCAGAGCGGCCAACTGCGCAACACCCTCGCGCCCAAACCGGTCGCCGACCCCGAGAGAAAATTTTTCGATGTGCATGGCTTAGAGGAGTGAGGCTGATCCCGCGTCGAGAAAACACCAGGCCGCCTTGTGGCTCTGGAGAATGGAAGACGGATGCATGGGAGTGACGCTTCCGGAGAGGCAGTCCTTCACGGCCTGCGCCTTGCGCTTGTCCGGCACCGTGCAGATGATGGCCTTGGATTTCATAATCTGGCGGATGGACATCGAGACCGCCTGCTTGGGAACTTGCGCAAGGGTCTTGAACCATCCCTCGCCCATCTGCTGCTTGCGGCAGGCCTCGTCGAGGTTGACCACGAGATACGGGGCCGCGGTTTTAAAGTCGGCCGGCGGATCGTTGAAGGCGAGGTGTCCGTTCTCGCCGATTCCCGCAAAGCAGACATCAATCGGGTGCTTGGCGATGATCGCTCCGACGCGCAGGCACTCTTTCTGCGCATCCCCTTCTCCGTTGATGTAATGAAAGGCGGCGAGCGGAAGGGGAAGCCGTGACACAAAGCGTTCCCACAGATATTTCCGGAACGAAGCCGGATGAGTGATCGGCATGCCGACGTATTCATCGAGGTGGAAGGCGGTGACGCGCGTCCAGTCGATCTTCGGTTCCTTGACAAGCTGCCCGATCATTTCGAACTGCGAGGCCCCGGTGGCCACGATGATGTTGGCTTTCCCCTTTTTCCGCAGGGCTTCGCGGATGAGTTTTGCGCCGAGCGTGGCAGCGGCAGTGCCGGATTCCTGTTTGGTTTTTGCGATGTTGGTTTTGATTTTAGGTTTCATAGTATTTGTCTGTTCTGTTGATTTCACTTTTTCTCAGCAGCGGGCATCGTATTTGGCATTTTAGCATGGTCTATCCAGCATTGGAAGCGTCTTTTTAGCAGCTCTTTTTGGGTGCCGTCGGAAAGGAAGGTATCGGTTAAGGGAGGAGTTCTCTCATCCCCCTTCCACGCCTGCGGCGAGCCCCAGTTATCGGGATAGAACAGGACAGAATCCTCGCGAATCTGCGCCTGTCGCATGGAACGGATAAAGCGCATGGAATCGACGCCCCCATGAAGAAATTCATCCGCCCAATCGAGCGCCGAGCAGGCGTGGTTCAGAACCAGCAATTCATAGTGCCCGCCTCCCGGGTATGGATGACAGCAAACGCCACCGCAGCCAGCCATTGAAACGCACGGCGCGGCGCCAATTGTGCCGGCCTCCCGTCGGCCCCGTCGGGCGGGGCGTTCCTCGTTCGCGCCCCTGCCTCACCAGCCGCTGCATCCCGTTCGGGAGACGTGAAACCCGCGTCAGTCTGCGTATCCATAGGCATTAAGGAAATAGAAGAGGTTGGACGTGATGAAAGATCATGCGGGCTTGTTTTTCGTTTGTGTTGTATATGTTGCAAAACAAAAAAACAACATTGCGTCAATCGGGGACTTCTGCTTTTTTGTAGCTGCTTGATCACTCTGCATGCAGAGCTGTGAAAGCAAAAGAGAGACAAATGAAAATGATCGATTCAATTTTAAACGCCGGTTTTTCAGAAGCGGATATTTCGCCTAGAGATTCGCAATTTCTGTTCGGATACCCTCACGTCAAACGCTACAGCACAGGCGTCCAT
>Ga0194063_10001376_pt1 | contig 15847 bp, 14 predicted proteins | sample SepL3720m_MetaG_FD_155459 | JGI IMG/M metagenome (GOLD analysis project Ga0194063, IMG submission 155459) | Anoxic zone freshwater microbial communities from boreal shield lake in IISD Experimental Lakes Area, Ontario, Canada - Sep2016-L373-20m | ecosystem: Environmental > Aquatic > Freshwater... | reverse complement strand
GTCCTTGAGCGGGGTGATGATACGGCCTCGGTTGGTGTAGTCCTCAGGGTTGGCCGTGGCGACGAGGACGATGTCGAGGGGCAGCCTGATGCGGTGACCTCGGATCTGAATGTCGCGCTCCTCGAGGACGTTGAGCAGACCCACCTGGATCCGTTCGGCGAGGTCTGGCAGTTCGTTGATGGCAAAGATGCCCCGGTTGACCCTTGGAACCAGTCCGTAGTGGAGGGTTAGCTCATCGGAGAGGTAGCGCCCCTCGGCCACCTTGATCGGGTCAACCTCACCGATCAGGTCGGCGATCGTCGTGTCCGGGGTGGCCAGCTTCTCGCCATAGCGATCGGATCGGTGGATCCAAGAGATCGGCGTGGCGTCACCGCGATCGGCCACAAGCGCCCGGGCGGCGGCGGAGACAGGGTTCGTGGGATCGTCGTTGATCTCCGAACCGGTGATCACCGGGAGCCACTCGTCGAGCAGGTCGACGAGCGAACGGATCAGGCGAGTCTTGGCCTGCCCCCGCTCTCCGAGCAGGATCACGTCGTGGCCAGCGAGCACCGCTGTCTCAAGCTGCGGCAGGACGGTGTCCTCGAACCCCTTCACCCCGACCGACAGCGGAGTTCCCTCAGCGATGCGCACCTCGAGGTTGGCGGCCATCTCGGCGGCTACGGTCCGCGAGATCCACCCGCTCGCAAGAAGCTCGCCGAGCGTCGACGGCAGGTCGGAGGGCGGGATCGGGGCGTTGGCGTCGCTAGTCATGGGCTGAGCCTATGTCGCAGAGTTGCGCCCATGACCAGCCACCGAGAGAATGGCGAGGTCGCGCGGTCGGCGGAGTTGCATCCCTAAGATCTCACCGGTCCCCGCAAGATGACAGCCGGCCGCCCCCAGCGAGTCGGAGACGAGAAGGAGAAGTCGTGACGACGGTAGAGAACCCCGCCACCAGGGTGGACAACTCGCACACTCCGGTGGTGCTCGGCGGGACCCGCGGTGGGCCCGATGTCCCAACCCTTCGCAAGGACCGCTGGTGGCTCGCTCCGGTGATCACGGTAACGATCCTGACGTCCTTCGTGGGCTACGCCACGTGGGCTGCCTTCGTCAACAAGAACTACTTCGCCGGCTCGTGGATGCACCGGGATCTGATCAGCCCCTTCTACTCCCCTTGCCTTGCTGCCTCGTGCGTCCCCGGAGCCAGCCACAGCCCTGTGATCTCCTTCTGGACGATCTCTCCGGCGTTGCTGATTCTGATCTTCCCGCTGGGGTTCCGGATGACTTGCTACTACTACCGTCGGGCCTACTACCGCTCCTTCTGGTGGGCACCGCCGGCATGCTCGGTCTCTGACTCGCACAAGAGCTACTCGGGTGAGTCGAAGTTCCCACTCCTCATTCAGAACGTGCACCGCTACTTCTTCTACTTCGGACTCGTGTTCAACGTGATCCTCACCTACGACGCGGTCCTGGCGTTTAACCAGCCCGGCATCGGCGTAGGTGTCACGGTCGGAACCCTGGTGTTGTGCCTCAACGCATGCCTGCTGTGGCTCTATAGCCTGTCGTGCCACGCCTGTCGCCACCTCTGCGGCGGTCAGGTCAAGTCCTTCTCCGCCCACCCGATCCGGCACAAGTTCTGGAAGATGCTGACGCCACTGAATGCCAAGCACATGCAGTTCGCCTGGGTCAGCCTCTTTGTGGTGGCCCTCACCGATATGTACGTGCGCCTGGTGGCCAGCGGCACCATTACCGACTTCCGCCTCTTCTAGATCCTTCAGCGAACGGAGATGACTTCGATGTCACAGATCGAGCACCACGATTACGACGTGATCGTGATCGGCGCCGGTGGCGCCGGCCTGAGAGCCGCTATCGAGGCGAAGGGACGCGGTCTCAAGGTCGCCCTCGTCTGCAAGTCCCTGCTCGGCAAGGCCCACACGGTCATGGCCGAGGGTGGCGTGGCTGCCGCCATGGGCAATGTCTATGCCGAAGACAACTGGAAGGTCCACTTCCGCGACACCATGCGCGGTGGCAAGATGCTGAACCATTGGCGCATGGCCCAGCTCCACGCTCAAGAGTCCCCGGACCGCGTCCAGGAGCTCGAGGGCTGGGGGGCACTGTTCGACCGCACCAAGGACGGCAAGATCCTCCAGCGTGACTTTGGCGGCCACCGATACGCCCGCCTCGCCCACGTCGGCGACCGCACGGGCCTCGAGCTGATCCGCACCCTGCAGCAGCGAGCAGTGTCGATGGACATCGATGTCTTCATGGAGTGCAAGGTCGTCCGCCTCACGACCGACAACGACGGTGCCGTCACTGGGGCCGTGGCCTACTGGCGCCCCACGGGCGAGTTCGTGACCTTCGGCGCCAAGTCGATCGTCCTCGCCACTGGCGGCGTCGGCAAGTCATGGAAGTTCACGTCGAACTCGTGGGAGTCCACCGGTGACGGCCATGCCATCGCCATGTGGGCCGGCGCCAGCCTGATCGACATGGAGTGTGTGCAGTTCCACCCGACCGGCATGGTCTGGCCGTTGAGCGTCCGCGGCATCCTTGTCACCGAGGGCGTCCGCGGTGACGGCGGCGTGCTGCGCAACTCCGACGGCAAGCGCTTCATGTTCGACTACGTGGCCGACATGTTCCGGGCCGAGACCGCCGAGTCCGAGGACGAGGCCGACCGCTGGTATGACGACCACACCGCTGGTCGCCGCCCACCGGAGCTTCTCCCCCGCGACGAGGTGGCCCGCTCGATTAACACCGAGGTGAAGGCCGGCCGAGGCTCGCCCCACGGTGGCGTGTTCCTCGACATCGCCTCGCGTCGAACCGCGGACGACATCCGTAAGCGCCTGCCGAGCATGTACCACCAATTCATGGAGCTCGCAGGCGTGGACATCACCCGCGAAGCCATGGAAGTCGGACCGACCTGCCACTACATCATGGGTGGGGTCCAGGTTGATCCTGACACTGCCGCTACCTCGGTCCCCGGCCTCTTTGCCGCTGGTGAGGTCGCCGGAGGCATGCACGGTTCGAATCGACTTGGCGGAAATTCCCTCTCGGACCTCATCGTCTTCGGTCGTCGGGCCGGCATTGCCGCCGCCGACCGGGCGGAGAACCTCCGGCAGCCATCCCTCAGTGAGAGCCAGGTGACTGAGTACGTCGATGAGGCCCTCGCCCCCTTCACCCGTGAGTCGGGTGAGAACCCCTACGACCTCCAGCACGAGCTTCAGGAGCTCATGCAGGCCAATGTGGGCATCATCCGGACCGAGTCAGAGCTCGTCGAGGCACTCGAGAAGCTCGAGGTACTCAAGGAGCGGGCCGCCAACGTCGCCGTCGGCGGCGGACGGGTCTACAACCCCGGCTGGAACCTGGCGACGGACCTGCCGAGCATGCTCACCGTGTCGACCTGCACCGCTCAGGGCGCACGCGACCGCCGGGAGAGCCGTGGCGGCCAGACCCGTGAGGACTTCCCCAAGGCCGACCCTGAGCTCGGGAAGGTGAACTTCGTCCAGCGTCAGTCGTCGGGCAGGGGGTTCAGCAGCGAGATCACAATCACACCGGAGCCCCTACCGGTCATGCCGGACGAGTTGATGGCCATCTTCGAGGAGGAGAGCAAGTGAGCGACGTCGTGATGCACGTCTGGCGCGGCGATGCCGACGGTGGACAATTCGAGGAGTACACAATTCCGAAGCAGGATGGAGAGGTCGTCCTTGACGTCATCCATCGCATCCAGGCCACCGAGGCCCCTGACCTCGCCTGTCGCTGGAACTGCAAGGCCGGCAAGTGCGGGTCGTGCTCAGCCGAGATCAATGGCAAGCCCCGTCTTTTGTGCATGACGCGGATCGACACCCTCCCAGAGGGCGAGACCATCACGGTCACCCCAATGCGAGCCTTCCCGGTGATCCGAGACCTGGTGACTGACGTCAGCTTCAATTACGAGCAGGCTCGCAAGGTCCCGGCGTTCAATCCCCCTCCTCGTCCCGAGGGTGGCTACCGCATGAGTCAGATCGATGTCGAGCGAGGCCAGGAGTTCCGTAAGTGCATCGAGTGCTTCATGTGCCAGGACGTCTGCCACGTGATCCGCGACCACGAGGAGAACAAGAGCCGCTACGCCGGTCCCCGCTTCTTCATCCGTTACGCCGAGCTCGAGATGCACCCGCTCGACACCAACGACCGGCGGGACTTGGTCCGCGAGGAAATGGGACTCGGGATGTGCAACATCACCAAGTGCTGCACTGAGGTCTGCCCCGAGCACATCAAGATCACAGATAATGCCATCATCCCGCTGAAGGAGCGGGTGGTCGATGCTGACTATGACCCGATCGCTTGGCTAGGGCGCAAGATTCGCCGTCGCACAAAGCGCACGGCGGCTGAGGCGAAGGTCCAGCCTGACTGAGGCATCAGCGGTTTCCTTCTGTTGATCAAGGAGGAATTGGTGGGGTTCCAGTCCCATCACCTCCGCCGATGTTGTCGCAATGAACCGGCCTGGGTTTTGTAGAGACAAAATGTCTCGGCTCTCTCAAGCCGCTCTGGTCCCGCCTCGCCCACGTTGCGATGTCGCGAGACATCGCGGACACGTTGAACCCGGGTGGACTCGATCAGAGAGGTTTCCCCACCTCGTCCTCGGCTTCATGCAACTCTTCAGCCAACTCGCTCGGCGATTCGACAGTGAGTCGCCCATTTCGAGAACCCCTCCACACACCGAAGGCCACCAGGGCAATCGTGAGAAGCGTCAACTCGATTCGGTGAGCGCCAATCCATTGATTGAGGTGCAGAATCGGCGAAGCGAAAACGTCGCCCAGTTTCCAGATGAGCACAACCCTCGCCACCGTGCCAACGACATTCAAGATTGCGAAGACCCGCACCTTCATGCGCGTGGCGCCCGCTAGGAGGCAAATCCACTGATTGGGGAGAACAGCGACGGTGGCGTAACTCGTGCGGGCGAAAAGTCGTTCCAGCCACAAAACCACTTTCGCTCCGGAGCCAAGTTTGTTCTCCATCCACCGGATCGCCGCATCACCGTAGCGTTGTCCGAACCAGTAGAAGAAGGGGTCTGTCGCGAGTAGGCGGAAGATGGCGATCGGTATGAAAACGACGGGGCTAATCGTTGGAGCGACGAGCACCAGATTGCGAATGCGCGGATTGCAGAGAATTAGCACAGCTGGAGCGGAAATCAACAGCGTTGGCGCCATGGCATCGCCCATCCACGCAAGAATCGTCGTGAGTGCCATCGGAATCGCAAAGAGCAGCACTCCGTTGCGATCCAAAGGTCGCACCATCCGCTCTTCCACTGAATCATTGTATGTAGCCAACGCCGTCGCGGCCACGCGTGACGAGGAGCGTTGCAGAAATGCGGAGCGCGGTGGCAGCCCGCTTTAGTTCTTCAGAGCATGGAGTGACAACGGCATCGAACAAGGTCAGCTGGGAATTCCGATCTCAGCTCCTCGAGCCTTCATCATGAGGTTGCCCGGGGATCATCCTTTCAATGGATCCTCGAGGAATTTCAGAATTCGGGCGCGTCGTTTCGTGGCGATGGTGAAGGCAAACCGGTAACCAACAGCACCACAAACAATCGCAAAGACGCACGCAGGGGCAACGGCGCACCCGAAATTTCGATAGGGGAACTTCTGGTAGTGCTCATCGGTTGAAAGCACTTGCCAAAGGACAGGTGACGGCGCCATTGCGGCAGAACCAACGAGAGACACCAATCCGAAGGGAAGCGTGATGAGTATTCCCCATGATCACGTCCCGTGAAGTGGTGTCAATAACAGGGTCCACCTAAGAGGTGGGCCACCGGAGCAACCTCAACGTGTCCCGTCAAAAAGACACGACCTGAATCACACCGGGTTTCCTGGAGGCTCATTCCCTTGAGAGGATTGAGCTATGCCAAGGTTTGGCCCCTTGCCTATTCAGGGTTACACACGAACAACGGCCAGCTCCGCCAATTTGATGTAGTCGTCGTCCTGGGTGACGATGGGCACTTGCAGTGCCATTGCGGTCGCAGCAATCCACGAGTCATTGACCGGCATACGTTGTCCTGAGTCGCGAAGCAACACTCGGAGGCGCGCCCACTGGGCTGCGACGTCGTCATCAATAGCAATGGGATCGAGTGTCATAGCTGCTGTCAGTGTCGCTAGACGCTGGTCACGAGTCGTGACGTCGTGAGCAGCCAGCACGCCAGCACGCAGCTCGCCGATGGTGATAATCGAAACCGCCAGTTCATCTGGCAAAAGTGACGCTTGAAGCGGTCGATCAGACTCGCGTGCGATAAAGACCGAGGTGTCGGCGAGCCCTCGCGTCACAGTGGGAGATCGTCGGTCATGTCCGGCGACAAGACATGCAATTCCGCTCGTAGCCCTGGGTCGGCCTGGTGACGAGCCAACCGTCGCGCAAATTCGGCTCCATTCATCCAGCGAGGGCGCAGGTTCAACGATCGCAATGCTGCGACGGGCTGACCGTCCACCGTAATGACGACGTCTTCGCCACCAGCAACCCGTTGCAGCAGTCCCCGAGTATTATTTCGAAGCTCACGAGAGGCAATTTCTGACATGCACAACTGTAGCACATATGCGACAGCAGTCTGGCGTAACTCCAGGGTTCGAACTCTGTCCCATTACTTCCTCAGTCGTGCTTGAGACATCAAACATGACGTGAATGAAGCCGTTCAGGCAATCGGAAACCCCTGAAAATACTGAGTTTTTCGCCCCAGGAGGGGTGCGATCATAGTCCCATTACCACCACCAAATTTTCTGATTCGATCCGCAGGTGACTCCTTCAGTCTGCGAAGGACGTTCAAAGAAGGCCCGGAGCCAGCACCGGTAAGCCGATGCTTCGGGCAGCTTCCAAGAGGCGCGAGTCGTAGCCGAGGAATCCAAGGAACTCACTCTTCCCAGCGCTGGCGACATGTTCCGCCGTGGCTAAGTGAATGGCATCGAGCGAGCGAAGATCACGTTCGTCAAAACCAGCAGCCCGAGTCACGATGGCTGGAGACAATGTGACGATGCCAATTCCGTCCAGCACTTCGCCTGCTCTGCCGAGATCGGTTGGAGCACTGCGTCTTGTGGCGCGCGGCAGTTCGACTTCGATGATCACCGATGAAACAAACTCAGGACTCACCTGCCCTCTGATCCAGAGAGAAAGCTCTTCGCTGTGTGTTTCGAGTCGAACGAGCTTCACGGCCGCTGAGGTGTCGATGTAGATCACCAACGGTCAGGGTTCTCGCGGTCAGCAACTACTGCTTCGAGACCACGCGCATCAAGAGCTGCCTCACCAGTCGGATCGAACGTCGGCAGGAGGGATCGTGCTGGTCGAACAGACTCGCGTGCGATGAATACCGAGGTGTCGGCAAGCCCTCGCGTCACAGTGGGAGGTCGTTGGTCATGTCCGGCGACAAGACATGCAATTCCGCTCGTTGCCCTGAGTCGGCCTGGTGACGAGCCAACCGTCGCGCAAATTCGGCTCCATTCATCCAGCGAGGGCGCAGGTTCAACAATCGCAATGCTGCGACGGGCTGACCATCCACCGTAATGACGACGTCTTCGCCACGAGAATGGTTACCCACCCATAATTGGCAGGACGTGGAACCCTGAATCCGTCGAAATTGAGAATGTTATGGGGATCGCGTCGAGGCCCTCCCCCAACGCTGCGACCTATGTGATCGGGGCATTGGGATCGGCGCCCTTCACCTAGCCGAGGACGGACATAGCGTTGTTGTTATGCCTGATCGGCCGCGTTCTCAATCCGCGACTCCACGCAAGGGACTCACGCCCCAAAAAGTATCAAATGATACTCTGGCGGCGTGAGAGCCCATTCGCCCAGCGAATCACCGCAACGGCGGGCGAGCGGTGGCCGTGAAGGAATTGCCCTTACCGCCGCTGGGTCCACCTCCTCCTCACCCGGCAAGCCTTACCGGAAAGGTGCCCCCAATGTAGTTGTGATCGTCCTCGACGACACGGGGTTCGCCCAGCTGGGTTGCTATGGGTCCGACATCGCCACGCCGTCGATCGACGGTCTAGCGTCACGGGGCGTCCGGCTCACCAACTTCCACACCACGGCGGTGTGCTCGCCCACCCGGGCCTGCCTGTTGACCGGACGCAACCATCACCGGGTGGGTGTCGGCATGCTTCCGGACCTCCCGATGAACTTCCCTGGGTACACCGGACGCATCCCGAACGAGGCGGGGACGCTCGCACAGATCCTGGCGGAAAACGGCTACGCCACCTTCGCTGTCGGCAAGTGGCACCTCACCCCCCGCGATCAGCGGTCACCGTCGGGCCCATTCGACAACTGGCCCCTCGGTAAGGGCTTCGAGCACTACTACGGCTTCCTCAGTGGTGATGCCAACCACTGGGCGCCTGAGCTCGTCAGGGACAACAGTTACGTGGACCCTCCTCGGACTCCGGATCAGGGCTACCACCTGAGCGAGGACCTTGCCGACGAGGCCGTCACCCGGCTGCGAGAGCTGCACCGCAATCAGCCGGAACGGCCGTTCCTCATGTGGCTGGCGCTCGGCGCCACCCACGCCCCCCATCACGTGACACCTGAATGGAGCGATCCCTACCGCGGACAGTTCGATGCCGGATGGGACGAATGGCAGAGCCGAACGCTCGAGCGACAGATCCGCCTCGGCATCGTCCCCCCGGACACCGTGCTGCCGTCTGCGTCGGAGCACGTGCCCAACTGGGAAAGCCTCGGAGTCGACCATCGCCGCCTCTATGCCCGCATGATGGAGATCTACGCCGGGTTTCTCACCCACGCCGACGCCCAGATCGGCCGGGTCTTCGCCGCACTCGATGATCTCGGTGCACGAGAGAACACCATCGTCATGCTGATGTCGGACAACGGGGCATCAGGCGAGGCTGGACCGCACGGGTCAGTCAGCGAGTTCCGATTCGCCCAAGGCCGTGACGAGGACGTCGAACTGAATCTGGCGCTGATAGACGAGCTCGGCGGGCCGCGTGCCTACAACCACTATCCATGGGGGTGGGCGGAGGCTGGAAATACGCCAGCGCGGCGATTCAAGCGCTATACGTTCGAAGGCGGAATCCGCGACCCTTGTATCATCTCGTGGCCGGCCGGTATCGCTGTCACCGGCCAGATCCGCAACCAGTACTGCCATGCCGTCGATATCCTGCCGACCGTCCTCGACCTTGTTGACCTCGAGGCACCGGTCACGATCGCCGGCGCCGAGCAGATGAGCTTCGACGGCGTGACGTTGCGAGCGATGCTGACCTCACCCGACGCGCCCGATCCCCGCACCAGCCAGTACTACGAGTGCTGGGGAAGCCGGGCCATGTATGAAGACGGCTGGAAAGTCGTCACCGACCACATCAACCAGCTCACCCACGCCGAGCGAGAGCTCATCGCGGGCAGTAGCAACTTCGAGAACGACCACTGGCACCTATTCGACACCCGCAACGACTTCGCTGAGAACCACGATGTCGCCGAACAGTATCCCGAGGTCCGGGACCACCTTGTGGCGCGCTGGTACGAGGAGGCCGAGCGGAACGAAGTCCTGCCCCTGAGTGATGGCGTGATGGACCGTATCGCCCACCTCTTCCTCCCCTGGCCCACCGGTGCTGCCCGTGTCGAACTGCGACCCGGGGAGCGGGTGTTCGAGGACAACGTGCCCGTGCTGTCCCGCGGGTTCACGATCTCCGCGCATCTCGATGAACCACTCGGCGCTGACGCTGTGGGCGTCCTCGCCGAACAGGGTGACTACAACGGCGGTTGGGTGTGGTTCGCAAAGGAGGGCTCGCTGATCTTCGCCTGCAGCTTCGTAAGCGAGTACGTCACAAGGATGTCGGCGGTACTCCCGGTCGGCGCAAGCGAGTTGCAGATCGTGGGACGCCGTTCGGATGGTGGTGTGGACCTGGCCCTCGTTGCAGACGGGGAACGAGTTGCCGACGCTCGCCTCGAGCATCCCTGGCCGGGTCTGTGGACACCGAACTCGTCCGCATCGTTGCTGGCAGGATTCGGTAGGCCCCTGCCCGTCTGCGACGGGTACGACCCCCTGGTCTCCTTCAGCGGAGCCCTCGGACGACTGGTCGTCGAGGCCGACGGCGGATCGTCGTTTACCGAGTTGGCCCACCAAGTCGAGACAGCGTTTCGGAACCAGTGATCACCGACGTGCGAACGGTGAAGTTGTGACGGGCACCGTCACCCGGGGTAGGGACCTCCCGGGGCGCCGCGGTCGACCAGCCAATACCTCCACCGATGACACCGTGGCGACAATACTCTCCTCCGCACGGCGCCTCTTCGCCGCCCACGGCTACACGGCCACGTCAAACCGGGCGGTCGCCGCCGATGCCGGATTAGCCCATACGGCCATTTACAACCACTTCGGTTCCAAGGCCCGCATGTTCGGCGCCGTCTTCATCGACGTACAGGACATGCTCATCGCCGAGCTCGACCGATCGGCTCGGGAAGAGCCGACGAGGCCACCATTCCCCCGAGTTCTTTTCGGGGCCATTGAGGGGCTCCATGCCGCAGACCCGAGCTACGTTGGATTCCTCGCCTCGATGTACGTCGAAGTGCGCCGTCATTCGGAACTCCGCGAGATCTTCCAGGGAGGGTCACCGTTCCCCATCGTCGACGTGATGCGGGACCTCGCCATCCGATCACAGCCCTCTGCGGAAGGCAGCACCGGTGAGGAACCGATGTGGTTCTGGATCGCCTTCGCCCTTGGGCTCGCCCAGATCAGCGCCTTGGCTGACGCCGAAAGCTTCGCTACGACCCTCGCCGCACTCCGTCGACAGGCGGCTGGAGCGGCTCCCATGTCGTTGATCGCCAACGGATCCCAGTACGGGTCTGCTCGATGACCGGCTCCGATGCCGACATGACCATGCCGATGGTGTTCCCGTCCGAGGTTGAACGTCTCACACCCGAAGTGCTGAGCGCGGCTCTAGCAAGCCGCGTACCGGGGGTCATTGTCGAAGAGGTAAACATCGTGGCGACCAAGCTTTGCGGCGATGGGTTGGCCTCCACCGCGGACCGGGTCGTCATGGACCTGACCTACCGGCCAGGGACGAGCCAGGGACTGCCCCGCAGGCTCATCCTCAAGACCATGCTCGCCTCACCGAGGGCCCCGACGGCAATGTATCTGAACGAGGTCCGTTTCTACCGTGACATCCGCCACGAACTCGACATCGAGTCTCCGATGGCGTTCGCCAGCCAGTTCGACCGGACCACCGGGCGCTTCGGCCTTCTGCTCGAGGACCTGACGGAACGCGAGGCACGGTTCCCTTCGGCCCTCGATCCGGTGAGCCTCGACGAGGTTCGGTCGGTGCTCGGCCACCTGGCGCGGCTCCACGCCCAATTCTGGAACAGTCCCAGGTTCGAAAGTGACCTCATTTGGGTGGCCACACCCGTGAGGGGTGGGATGTTCGACGTCTTCGACATGATCGGTCTCGACCTCATCGAGGATCAGGTGTCACGGCACCCGTTCAAGGCGGACCTGATTGCCCCAATCGGCCGCAGCCTCCCGAAGATGTGGGAGCTGTTGTGGAGGGTGCAGGCTCGGCACTCCCTCGGATCGACGACCCTCCTGCACGGCGACCCACACCTCGGGAACACCTACCTCTTGCCTGGCAGCCGAGGAGGACTCCTCGACTGGCAGCTGATGATGCGGGGAAGTTGGGCCCACGATGTTACGTACCTGCTGGTCACGGCGCTTGAGCCCGAGGTGCGCCGAGCCCATCAGGACGACCTTCTCAACGAGTACCTCGACCTGCTGGGCTCGGCCGGGGTCGGAGAGGTGCCGTCGTCGTCGGAAGCATTCGAGCAGTACCGCATGGCAGCGCTGTGGGGCTTGGTGATCGGGTGGCTGATCTGCCCGCCGGAAAACTACGGGGAGCCAACCACCGCTGCCAACATCATCCGCACCGTGACCGCCGTCCGAGACCTCGAGACCATTGCCGCTATCGAGGGCACCCTTTCCGGTGCCTAAAGATGGCCGAGATGCGAAACCGATAGCCGACGGTACAGAATGGGCTTTATGACCCCGACCGATGGCCTCCACTCCGACGGTCGGATTCCCGACCCCGGTCGCCTGGCCGATCGGGCGGCCATCCAGGATCTCGCCACTGCGTACGCCTACGCCGTGGACGACCGTGACTGGACACGGTGGGAAGCGTTGTTCCTACCTGACGCCCTGGTCGACTACTCCTCGGCTGGCGGCATCGCCGGTACTCCCGCCGAGGTGGCGGCCTGGATGCCCGGGGCGATGGCCATCTTCGCATTCTGCCTGCACACCACCTCGACCCATGAGATCAGCTTCACCGGTCCGGACGATGCCGAGGGGCGGGTCCACGTGTTCAACCGTAACGGCGTCGAGTGGGAGGGTCGGCCCGAACTCTTCGATGTCGGGGCCGTGTATCACGACACCTATGCCCGACACGGCGACGTTTGGAGAATCGCAGGTAGGGTCGAGCACACCACGTATGTGGCTGGCGGGGCATTCGCCGACATGATCCGTGGGATCGCCAGGGCGGCGCAAACCGGGCGGCCGCCACCCTTTGGCTGATCTCCCTGCGACACCCCGCATCGGGGCGTGATCGCCAACCGTGCGTTACTCAGTACCTAGCGCACCGTGAAGGTTGCACCGACAGGAGCAAACGACTTGTTGCCTAGAACGTCACCAACGCTGAACCACAACGTATAGGTGCCGGGCGGAGCGGCGGAGCCGAGTTGCAACGTTACGCGATAGTGACCATCAAGGGCGGTTCCAGAGACCAACGTTCCCACGCCGTAGTCCAGCCAGAGTCGCCCGGTATTGAGGTCGACGAGGAAGCCATTCGGACCAAACGCCCACGGAAGTGAGTACGAGACGCCGGTATCGTCGGTGGCATCCCAGTCGAAGGTGATTGCATCACCTGCGGCGAAGGTCGCACCGGACATGGTGAGTTTGCTCAGGTGTGGGGCTGCGCTGTCAGTGGCACCGCCCGTCACCATGAAACTGCCAGTCGTCGATGCCAATGGGTGATTACCAAAGACATCGAGGGCATCGATCGAAAAGCTGTATTCGCCATTGACCGCATTTGCCGGCACCAAACAGTTGAGGGAGAACAGTCCATCGTTCATGTCTCCAGAGACCTGTTGCCCGGGTGCCGGAAAGCCACACCACGATAGGAACCCGTTGGGACCACTCAAAAGCGACCACGTCGTTGGTGTGTTGGGATCGGGAATTCGAAGTCCACTGGGGTCACTGGCTCGCCACGAGATAGTCAATACGGTTCCCGCTGCTACTGATGAAGGTGCTGTCGCCTCTGTGATCGCTGGACCGGTGCGGTCCGCCTGGCAGATACCGCTGACGACGTCAGTCAGATCAGTGTCACAAGAATCTCCATCAGTACCGGCCGTGATCATGTCGGTTCCGGCACCTCCTAGAAAAGAGTCGCCTTGGGTTCCGCCGATGAGCGAATCGTTACCGAGATCGCCGAACAGTACGTCGCGTCCTGCGTCGCCACGTAGTTGGTCGTTGCCGGGACCGCCGAGAAGGATGTCATTGCCGGAGGCGCCGATGAGCACATTGGTAGTTGCATCACCGGCGAGGGTGTCACTGCCCGCACCACCAGTGAGATTTTCATCCCCGCTGAGGGTGTCAGCGCCCTGCCCAGTGGCAGTGCCTGCGGCAAGGTTGGCGTTGATATCTGAGCTCGCTGAAGAGTAGTCAACTGTGTCAGTGCCTGCTCCACCGATGAGTGTATCTTCTCCTGCACCGCCGACCAACAGGTCTTGTCCAGCACCGCCACGTAGTTGGTCGTTGCCGGGACCGCCGAGCAGGGTGTCATTGCCACCCTGCCCGGATATCACGTCGTTTCCACCGAGCCCGCAGATGACATCGTTGCCGGCCGTCCCGATGATTCTGTCCGGGTTCGCAGTACCGGTGATCGTGCATGTCGTGGGACTTGTGAAGGGAGGTGCAGCAGATGCGGCCGACACATTTGGCAACGCTGCAGCGATGACCAGACATCCAAAGCCAGCGCCAATCAACCTCTTCAGAAGGATCGCCTTGTCACCCAACGCTTCATGTCTCCTGCCTGTCCACACGAGTCAAGCCTATCTGGAATGGGTCAGTTTTCAAGCGCGCGGTGATGGCTGGAACTCGCCGACCCCCTTTTCAGTCGGCATCAACAGCGATAAGAACGTCGTGATGGGAGGCATTTGTTCGAGGCTGCTGTTGGAGCGAAACCAGCCACGCATCGGTCGACTGCGCTGCGTTCATCGCTGCGAAAGCTCCTTGAGCGAGGGCAGAAACGTTTCGTTCAGCGCCCGTTGCTTGCTCCGCTAGATCGTTCGGGACATGCACATCAACTCGATGTCATGTGTATACGGTCGCCACTTGAAGAACTTTCGTTACACCAACTCGTCAGTTTTGACTCATTGGTCGTATCGTTAGGAGCGATTCGCGTCCCATCTCCCCCAACGAATTATCGGGAGTACAACACGTTCACGTCAGTTCAACGACACAACATCGACGATGAAAATAAGCGTGTCGTTGGCCGCAATACCCGGGCCTGGCGATTGCGTCCCGTAGCCAAGGCTCGGCGGGATGATCAGTTCATAGCGACCACCAGCCTGTGCGCCGATGAGGCCTTCGTCCCATCCGGGGATGACCTGACCCTGACCCACCACAAAGGAGAAGGGCTGTGAGGACCAGGATGACTGCACCGTCTTGCCGGACGAGTAGGTGGCCAGCACGTACTGCACCGTCACCTTGTCGCCGGCCTTGACCGCCGGACCGCTTCCCGGGATGAGGGCACCCACCATGAACTTGCCGTTGGGGGCAGTCTTGGGCACGACGACTGTCGGCTCCTTGCCCGCCGTTCCGGCCGGCGTGGCCAGAGAGGCCGGGAGCGGCGTGGCGGCGGTGGCCACCGGTTGCGTCGTACTGGTCATCGGGGTCGTCGAGGAGCTCGACGACGACGAGCTCGAGCAGGCGCTGAGTCCGAGGGATGCCGCCAGCACTCCGGCGGTGAGCAGGGATGTGTGCTTCTTCATGGTCGTGCCGCTCGATCCTGCTCAGCCGATGAGGCCGAGGTCCTTGACAGCGTCGCGCTCTTCGATGAGCTCGTTGAGCGTGGTGGCGATGCGAGCCTTGGCGAAGTCGTCGTGCTCGACGTCCTCGGCCACCGACCAGGCTCCCTGGCCATCAGCGAGGACCGGGAAGCCGAACATGATGCCCTCAGGAACGCCGTACTGACCCGTCGAGCTCACGGCCACCGATGCGCAGTCACCAGCGGGAGTTGCCGTACGAAGGCTGACCACAGTGTCGATGGCGGCATTGGCGGCCGAGGCGGCCGACGACGCACCACGAGCCTCGATGATTGCTGCGCCGCGCTTTTGGACCGTTTCGATGAATGGGCCTTCGAGCCACGCCTGATCGGCGATGGCCTGGGGCACCGGCGTGCCAGCAATGGTGGCATTGGCGAAGTCGGGGAACTGGGTGGCGGAGTGGTTGCCCCAGATGGCGAGGTTGGCCACGTCGGCGACCGGCGCTCCGGCCTTCTGGGCCAGCTGGGTCTCGGCCCGGTTCTGGTCGAGGCGGGTCATCGCGAACCAGCGGTCAGCCGGCACATCAGGAGCGTTCTCCTTGGCGATGAGGCAGTTGGTGTTGCAGGGGTTGCCCACCACGAGGACACGGATGTCGTCGGCGGCATTGGCGTTGATGGCCTGGCCCTGGGGCTTGAAGATGCCGCCGTTGACGTTGAGCAAGTCACCGCGCTCCATGCCGGCCTTGCGCGGCACGGAGCCGACGAGCAGGGCCCAGGAGGTCCCGTCGAATGCGACGTTGAGGTCAGTGGTCATCTCGACACCCGCGAGCAGCGGGAAGGCGCAGTCGTCGAGCTCCATCACCACGCCCTCGAGGGCCTTCATGCCG
>Ga0194063_10001375_pt1 | contig 15850 bp, 15 predicted proteins | sample SepL3720m_MetaG_FD_155459 | JGI IMG/M metagenome (GOLD analysis project Ga0194063, IMG submission 155459) | Anoxic zone freshwater microbial communities from boreal shield lake in IISD Experimental Lakes Area, Ontario, Canada - Sep2016-L373-20m | ecosystem: Environmental > Aquatic > Freshwater... | reverse complement strand
TCACCGCCGACGGCCTGCGCGTGATCGAGTTCAACTGCCGCTTCGGCGATCCCGAGTGTGAGACCCTGATGCCCCTGCTCGGCCCCGAGCTGGCCCGGGTGCTGCTCGCCTGCGCCCGCGGCCAGCTGCGACAGGTCCCCCCCCTGTCGATCCTGCCCGGCTGCAGTGCCTGTGTGATCGCGGCCGCCGAGGGCTATCCAGGCGCCGTACGCAGCGGCGATGTGATCAGCAGCGAGCTGGAGGCCAGCGAGGATCGACAGCTGTTCCATGCCGGCAGCCGCCGCGATCAGCAGGGCCGCTGCCTGACCGCCGGCGGTCGGGTGCTGGCGCTGGTGGCCCAGGCCGACGACTTCGACACGGCCTTTGAGCGCGCCTACGACGGCCTGGCCCAGGTGCACTTCGACGGCATCACCTACCGGCGCGACATCGGCCATCAGGTGCGGCTCAACCTGAGCGCTGCCGCGCTCGCCAGCCCCGCCCGGCCATGAGCCCGATCCAGGCGCTCCCAGCCAAACCAACCCCGGCCCCCCCCCGGGCCCAGAGCAGCGACTGGCTGCTGAAACTGGGGCGCTGGTGGGCCGAATTCAGCCTGCAGACCAAGCTGCTGGCCGTGGCCACCCTGGTGGTGAGCCTGCTGATGACCGGCATCACCTTCTTCGCGCTCAACGGCATTCAACGCGATGCCCAGATGAGCGACACCCGCTACGCCCGCGATCTGGGGCTGCTGCTGTCGGCCAACGTCACACCCCTGGTGGCGGAGGGCAATGACCGGGAACTGGCCTCGGTGGCGGAGCGCTTCTGGCGATCGAGCCGCAGCCTGCGCTACATCGTCTTCGCCGATGCCGAAGGGGTCATCTACCTCGGCATCCCGATGGGCAACGGCAACAGCAGCAACTCCGCCAGCGGCGAGGAGCTGCTCAGCCGCAGGCTTGAGTTGCCGGCCGATCTCCAGCGCCGTCCCGACAACCCGCTGATCCGCCAGCACCTCACCCCGGATGGCCTGGTCACCGATGTGTTCGTGCCGATCGTGTTCGCCGATCGCTATCTGGGGGTGGTGGCCCTGGGCATCAATCCGAACGAGACGATGATCGCCAGTGCAGCCCTGACCCGGGAGGTGACCACGGCGGTGTTCATCTCGATCTGGGTGCTGGTGATCCTGGGCTCGGTGTTCAACGCCCTGACGATCATCCGGCCGGTGAAAGAGCTGCTGCGGGGCGTGCGCCAGGTGGCCGGCGGCAACTTCGAAACCCGCATTGCCCTGCCGGTGGGTGGCGAACTGGGGGAGCTGCTGGAGGGCTTCAACACCATGGCCTCCCAGCTGGAGGTCTACAAGGCCGCCAACATCGAGGAACTCACCGCCGCCCAGGTGAAGCAGCAATCGCTGATCGCCACCATGGCCGATGGCGCCGTGCTGCTCGACGCCGACGGCCGCATCGTGCTGGTCAATCCCACCGCCCGGCGCCTGTTCCGCTGGGAGGGCCGCAACCTTGAAGGCAATGAGCTGGTGGAGGAACTGCCCGATCGCCTGGCGATGGAGCTCCATACCCCCCTGCTGGCCCTGATCGCCAATGAACGGGACACCACCGATGTGCGCTGCAGCTTCGGCGAACCGGCCCGCACCCTGCGGATCGTGCTGCAATCGGTGCGGGATGCCAGTGGCGAAAGCCTCAAGGGCATCGCCGTGACGATCCAGGATCTAACCAGAGAGGTGGAACTGAATGCGGCCCAGAGCCGTTTCATCAGCAACGTCTCCCATGAGTTGCGCACGCCGCTGTTCAACATCAAGAGCTATGTCGAAACGCTCTACGATCTCGGCGACCAGTTGAGCCCGGAGGAAACCAAGGAGTTCCTCGGTATCGCCAACGCCGAAACCGATCGCCTCACCCGACTGGTCAACGATGTCCTCGATCTCTCGCGGCTGGAGGCCGAGCGGGTGTGGGACCTGGAGGCGATCGCAATCACCCCCGCCATTGAGCAGACCCTGCGCACCTACCGGCTCAATGCCGAGGACAAGGGCGTACGGCTGCACTTCGAAGCCCATGATCAACTGCCGAGGATTCTGGGCAACTGGGATCAGCTGCTGCAGGTGTTCGACAACCTGGTCGGCAATGCCCTCAAATTCACCCCCCGCGGTGGCATCCTGAGCCTGCGTGCCTATCCCTGGCCGGATCACTGCGCCTTCGACCCCAGCACCGGCCCGGGCAACAATCCCAACTGTCCCCTCACCTCACCGCTGCCAAGGCTGCGCATCGAGATCGCCGATACGGGCTATGGCATCTCGCCGGCGGACCAGGAGCGCATCTTTGATCGCTTCTTCCGGGTGGAGAACGCCGTGCACACCGAGGCCGGCACCGGCCTGGGCCTCTCGATCGTGCGCGGCATCCTCGAGAAACATGGCACCCGCGTGCGCATGGCCAGTGAGCCGGGCGTGGGCACCACCTTCTGGTTTGATCTGCCCCTGGAGCACTCCGACACCGATGAGCTGGCGGTGCAGGCGGAGCGGCGCGAATACAGCAGCCTGGAGCTGATCAGCGCTTAGAAGTTTGCTGAACCAACCTCTCTCTACGACGCAGAATCAGCGACTGCCGATTCTGCACATGGCCATCGTGGCAAGAGAGAGCGCTGTTCTGAGGCTCCAGCCTCCTGGCGAAGGACCGCAGGGGGCGTTGTTCCATGCGGTCCTTCGCCAACATGCGAGTCTTGCCGGTAGCAAGGACTGCTGACAAGACCCCGCCAGTCCGCTCAGTTCTCACTCTCGACGCTGCGCACGATCCGGGCCAGATCGGCACGTTCATCGGTGGTGATGCGATGCGGAACGCCACTGATGATGCGCTCGAAGTTGGAGAAAGAATCCTTGATTTCCGGACCGTTGCCGGTGATCACGAACTCACGGATGCCCTTGTCGTGCCAGGAGCCGCGCATCTTGAACACATTCAGGGCCCGGGCCATCTCACCGCGGATCTCCACATACTGGAGCAACAAGATGGTGTCGGTGATCGTGGAGATGTGGGAATCGGTGATCGAGTGGCTGCCCATGAACTCCTCAGAGGTGTTCGTGAAGAAGCCTGCAATCTCCTCCTGCTTGGCATAGCCCGTTACGCCGATCACAAACTGGCGGAAGGCATTGTGACTCACCCCTCGGGCCAAAGCGCTGAGGGAATCAATCGCCATCCGGGTGGGCTTGAATTGGCTGATCTCAGTCTTGATGATCTGCAGATGATCCTCGAGGCCCGTGGATTCGGGATAGGCACAGATGATCTTCAGCAGTCCATCCTGCTCCATCTGTTCAAAGTCGATGCCCCAGCTGGTGGCATTGCGCAGCAGCTGGGATCTGGATTCCTCATAGGCGAACAGAATCGCCCGCTCCCGGTTGCGGCAGGCATCCTCGACGAACTTGGACACCAGCAGGGTTTTACCGGTGCCGGTGGCCCCCGTCGCCAGGATGATCGAATCCTTGAAGAAACCGCCACCGCACATTTCATCGAGGCGCGGCACGCCGGAGCTGAGCCGCACGTTCGAGGAGCGCTGGGTGAGGCGCATGGCACCGAGCGGGAAGATGCTGACACCATGGGCGCCCATGGTGAAGGGGAATTCGCCCTTCATGTGCGTGGTGCCTCGCAGCTTGAGGATCTCCACCGTGCGCCGGCGGCGCTCACCTTCCAGCACATTGCGCAGGATGACGACATTGTCGGAGACAAACTCCTCGACGCCATAGCGAGCAATTGGACCGTATTCATCGATGCGCTCGGTGGTCATCACCGTGGTGACACCGATCTCCTTGAGCCGGGCGATCAGGCGGAAAATCTCCCGCCGCACCACAGAAACGGCATCGTATTGCTGGAACACCGCCGTGATCGAATCAATCGCCACCCGCCGAGCCTTGTACTTGCGAATGGCATAATTGATCCGCTCGATCAATCCGGAGAGATCAAAGCTGCCCGCCACATCCTGGCCGTCCGGATCCGGCGAAGCATCGAGGATGAAAAGTTTGTCCTGCTCCACCATCTCCTGCAGATTCCAGCCAAAGCTGGCGGCATTGCGCAGGATATCGAGCGGCGATTCCTCAAAGGTGACAAAAATGCCAGGTTCGTTGAAATCGCGAATGCCGTTGTAGAGAAAGTTCAGCGAGAAAACAGTTTTCCCCGTACCCGAGGTGCCGCTGATCAGGGTGGATCGAGCGATGGGCAGGCCGCCGTGGAGGATGTCGTCAAAGCCCTCCATCCCCGTGGGCAGCTTCTGCACCTGCATCGGCGGTGTGCTGGTGAGAATTTGATCCGGCATCGAAGGAGTGGCTTGACAGCGAAAGAATGGAATCGGTGGAGAAAGGCTGGCGGCTGAAGCCGGGATTCAGGGAGAGCCCGGTTCCAGCTCAGGCTCTGGCTCCGAAAACAAGGCTTCCCTCGGATGATCGAGAGCATCAGGGAGGGGGGAGAGCTCCTCCTCACGGCCATAGTCATCCTCGAACAGCTCCTCGTAGAGCAGATCGAGCCCGATCAGCACCCGCTCCCGATCGGAGAGATCGCCGATGATGCGCCGCACCGGTGGCGGCAGGATCTTGGCCAGGGTCGGGGTGGCGAGAATCTTGTCCTCCTCGGCCAGCTGGGGATTCTTGAGCACGTCGATCACCTTGAGCGCATAGACGCCACGGAACTCGGTCTCAAGGATGTTGCGGAGAGTCTTGAGAGCCCGCATCGAGTTGGGCGTGTTTCCAGCCACGTAAAGCTTCAGGATGTAGGTCTTACGAGTCGTCATGGTCGGTTCAGTTCGGTGGAGCGCAGGGGAGTCACCGATCGTGACGAGCTGGCAGGACGGTGGGGATCGGAGCTGGCAGGAGTCACGGCCAGGGGGGCATCGGGGGGGATGGAGTGTCGATACATTTCACAGAGATGGGCCATCACATCCAGCAAGGCAAGTCGGTAATCCTGGAGGAAATCCTGTTGATGCCCTTCCAGCCGGAGCTGCTTCCAGAAGCCTTCAATCAGGTTCATGTGAATCTCAACCGTTTGCGTGATCGGCAGATCGATGAAGAAGGCCGTGTTCACGTAACTTTCAAGCGCCTGGTTGGCCGCGGCCGGATCGCGGAAGTAGCTGAGCAGAAGATCACGATAGGTGCGCATCAACGACCGCAGCAGCTCCTCCCGTTCAGCTGCAGGCAAGTTGCGCAGAAAGCGATCGGGATCGCGCTTGTAATAAACGCCCAGGTAGCTGAGTCGCCCCTTGAGCCGATTGGCCAGCTTCCAGCGATCGGCGTTGCCCTCGCCACGGCCTGGGGGCAGGCTGGCGGCGCTGAGCAGGCCCCGGCGCACAAAACGCGACAGTGCCGCGTCAAGGCTGTAACCCAGCTGCTCGAGCTGATCCGGCGGCAGATGCACCTCGGCGTCGTGGTACTCCACCTTGCCGCTCACTTCGCCGATCACCACCGCCGGCAGCAGCAGCCCCAGCTGATTGAGCTGCTGATAGGTCTCGCCCTGGAACGAGCCCTTCTCCAGCAGCACCGCGTCGAAATCCTCCCGGCGGCGATCCAGAATTGCCGCCGGATCGGTCGCGGGATCGAAGCGCTCCACCTGGTAGCGGCTGGCGCTGAGCCAATGGCCGCAGACCTCGGCCAGCGCCGGGTCACGGATCAGGCAGGCGATGGTGAGAGCCGGTTCAGGCATCGATTCGGATCGGGGGCTGCGACGGGGACGGAAGCGCTGAACAGCCTGATGTTGACGGAGGCCAGGCCGGGAAGGCAAACTCTTTGTTTGTTTTCCGATTGCTGTGAGCCCAGGCTCAATGGCCCCAGGCGAGGGATCGTCCGATCATCCCCTGCCGAACGCCAGCCTGGCCACGCCCCCACGCCCATGAGCGAGTCCACCGCCACCAGCCCCGCCGGCGCCACTGCCACCGGCAGCGAACCCTCTGCCACCGGCAGCGAAGCCTCCGCCACCGACGCCTACGTCATCGTCGAGGCCTCCGGCCAGCAGTTCTGGCTCCAGAGCGAGCGCTACATCGATCTCGATCGCATCGCCGCCGAGGAGGGCGAGACGGTCATCCTCGAAAACGTGCTGCTGGTGAAGAACGCCCAGGGCACCACGGTCGGCCAGCCCTACGTCAGCGGCGCCAAGGTGGAGCTGAAGGTCATGGCCCATCGCCGCGGGCCGAAGATCATCATCTACAAAATGCGCCCCAAGAAGAAAACGCGCCGCAAGAATGGCCATCGCCAGGAGCTCACCCGCGTGATGGTTCAGTCGATCACTGTTGACGGCAAGCCGATCAGCTGAGCACCGCAGCGCCGCCCGGTCCCGAGATCACGGCCGAGCCGCCCCTGGCGGTCCCGTCCACCCCACCCCTTCGCTTCCCCCATCCCATGGCCCACAAGAAAGGCACAGGCTCCACACGCAACGGCCGCGACTCCAACTCCAAGCGCCTCGGCGTCAAGGCCTTCGGTGGTGAAGCCGTCAGCGCCGGCTCGATCCTGATCCGCCAGCGCGGCACCTCCGTGCTGCCCGGCAACAATGTCGGCCGTGGCTCCGATGACACCCTCTTCGCCCTCACCGCTGGGGTGGTCAGCTTCGAGAGCATCAAGCGCGGTCTGCGCAATCGCAAACGCATCCACGTCGCCGTCGCCTGAGCCGCGGCACGGCGGCCATGCCCCACCCTGCGCTCCCGGCCATCCCTGCTGCCACGACTGGCCACGGCACGACTGAGGTCTCAGCCACAGGTGATGGTGGCGGCGAACCAACGGCGACGGACTCAGCGATGACGGGCAGCGCGGCCGCCTCAGGGCCCTGCGGTTTTTTGTTGCTGGACAAACCGGCCGGGCTCACCTCCCATGCCTGCGTCGCCAGGGTGAGGCGCTGCTACGGGTTGCGGAGGGTGGGCCATGGTGGCACCCTCGATCCCGCCGTCACCGGGCTGCTGCCGGTTGCGCTGGGTCCGGCCACCCGCCTGTTGCCCTATCTGAACGCTGGCAAGTGTTATCGGGGCGTCGTGCGCCTTGGGGTGACCACCAGCAGCGACGATCTCGAGGGGGAGGTGCTGCTCCATTCCCCCGTGCCACCCCTGGATCACCAGGCCCTGGACCAGGCTCTCGACCACTTCCGGGGGCAGATCCTGCAGCGACCGCCGCAGGTGTCGGCGGTGCATGTCGACGGTGAGCGGGCCTATGTGCGTGCCCGCCGCGGCGAAACGATGGAGCTGGCCCTGCGGTCCGTCACCATCCACAGGCTGGAGCTGCTGGGCTGGGATCAGGAGCGCTCGGAACTGGAGCTGGCCGTGGACTGCTCTGCCGGCACCTACATCCGTTCCCTGGCCAGGGATCTGGGCGAACGGCTCGGCTGTGGTGGCGCCCTGGCCCGGCTGCGGCGCACCGCCGCCCTGGGCTTTGACCTCGCCGGCGCCGTCTGCCTGGAGCGACTGGAGCTCTCCCCGCCACCGCCTCTGCTCGATCCGCTCACGGCCCTCAACCACCTGGGCCGCCGCGCCCTGAGTGATGCCGAACTGGGCTCCTGGCGCTGCGGCCGCGCTCTGGTTGACAGCGAGCTGCAGCCTGCCGATACGGCCGTCGCCGTGGTCGCTCCGGATGGCCATCTGGCCGGCATCGCCCGTGCCGATGGCAGCGGCTTGCTGCAGCCGCGGCTTGTCTTCGCTGCAGCCGGCTGAATCCGGCTTGCTTCCACAATGGCTGCATCGCCCCAGCTGACAGCTGGGTCCACAACCGGGCCCAAGCCCGCCCGCTCAGCGCCGAATGCTGAGCCGCCGAGCCTCTCCCTTCTCCCTGTTTCCCCGCCTCTCCCTGACCGCGATGGCCGGCCACAGCAAATGGGCCCAGATCAAACGCACCAAAGCGGTGGTGGATGCCCGCCGCGGTGCCGTGTTCACCCGCTTGGGCCGCGAAATCATGGTGGCCGCCCGGGCCGGGGCGGATCCAGCCGGCAACTTCCAGTTGCGCACCGCCATCGAGAAGGCCAAAGCGGCCGGGGTGCCCAACGCCAACATCGAACGGGCGATCAGCAAGGGCTCGGGCCAGGCCGGCGGCGAAGCGGAGCGCTTTGAGGCGGTGCGCTACGAGGGCTACGGAGCCGGTGGCGTGGCGGTGCTGGTGGAGGCCTTCACCGACAACCGCAACCGCACCGCCGCCGAGCTGCGGCTGGCCTTTGGCAAGAACGGCGGCAATCTCGGTGAAAACGGCTGTGTCAGCTACCTCTTTGAGCAACGCTCCGTGGTGCGGCTGCGGCCCGAGGAGCTGGATGAGGAGCAACTGCTCGAACGGCTGCTCGCCCTGGAGGAGGCGGGGGGGCCAGCGGTGCTGAGCTACAGCCTCGAAGCGGACAACCTGGAGGTGCAGGGTGCCTTCGCCGATCTGGAGGCCCTGCAGGATGGCCTGCGCCACCAGGGCCTGAGTGTCGAGAGCTGGGAGCATCGCTGGCTGGCCGGCAGCAGTTGCCGCATCGACGAGCCCGAGACCCTGCAGGCCTGCCTGCGGCTGTTGGATGTGTTGGAGGAACTGGAAGACGTCCGCAGCGTCACCGCGAATCTGGAGGCGGAAGAGTCGCTGCTGGAGGCGGTCCTGGGCCATCCCCAGGGCTGAATCCGGCTCGGATCCGGCGCTCAGCCCTGCTCGCCGCAGCCCAGGGCAGCCCGATCAGCGACCACCATCACCCGCGGATGGCGATGCAGCCAGCTGGCCGGCAGCTCCGGTGTGGCAGGCCCCTGCAGAATCCAGCGCAACACCCCGGCCTTCGCCGCTCCCGTCACCACCAACAGGATGCTGCGGGCCGCCAGGATCTCCCGCAACCCCAGGGTGATGGCCCGCGCCGGCACCGCTTCCGGATTGCCACCAAAGGCCGGCGCATTGGCGGCCCGGGTCGAGGCGGAGAGGCTGACGCAGCGGCAACGCACGCCGGCATCACAGGGCGGTTCGTTGAAGCCCACATGGCCATTGAGCCCGAGGCCCAGCACCTGCAGGCCGACGCCTCCGGCAGCCTCCAGTTCGCATCGATAGCGGTTGGCTTCGGCGTCGGGGTCGGCGGCGCTGCCATCGGGCAGACGCACCCGCTCGGGATCGAGCCCCAGGGGCACCACCAGGCGAGCCATCATCGCCGCACGGAAGGAGCGGGGGTCATCGGCGGCGAGGGCCACGTACTCGTCGAGGTTGAAACTGAGCCAGCGCTCCCGCAGGCGCTCGCCTTCGGCGAAGGGCAGCAGGCTGAGCTGGCGGGCCAGGGCCAGGTAGATCGGATCCATGGTGCGCCCGGTGGCCAGACCCAGGGGGAGCTCCGGCCGGCGCCGGCGCTCATTGAGCAGCAGTGCCGCCACGTGTTCCGCCACGGCAAGCGGATCGCCCAGCTCGATCAGCTCGAGACCGGAGGAAACACCGCTGCAGCTCGGATCCTGGCTCAAGGGTTGAGGTAGGGCTTCAGGTCCACACCGCGGTAGTAGTGCCGCAGGATCTGCTCATAGGAGCGGCCCTGCAGGGCCATGGCGTAGGCCCCCCACTGACTCATGCCCACACCATGGCCGAAGCCGCGGCCTTCGACCACCAGCTCCAGAGCCGGCAGCGAAGGTTCGGCGGTGAGGTTGGTGCCCTCGGCAGCGGGAGCTCCCCTGGGAGCGGAAGGCGCTGGGGGGGGTGTCAGCACACTGGCAATGGCTCCCGTTGCCGAATCCTGCAGGGCCTCGGCCTGGGGCGGCGCCGCCGGCCCGGAGAATCGCCCTGCTGAGCGCAAGCCAGAACGGGTGGCCAGGCTGCGGCCCTCCGGTTCTGCCGTGACTGTCGTCGGTGCGGCTGGAACGCCGGCGACGCCCCAGGAGACCGCACCGGCCTGAGACCCCGACAGTGCCTGGCCGACGGCACCGACCACCAAACCGGGGCGATCCGTGGCCACCGGCTCCAGCCGGAACACCTTCACCAGGGTGCTGCGCAAGCCGAGCCGCTGCCGCAACTCCGCACCGCTGAGTTCCAGGCTGCCGGCGGGCCCGCTCACCCGGGCCCGCCGGATGCGCCCCGTACGGCTGACGGCGAGCACATCAATCCGGCTGACCCCAGCGGTCTCGCGGAAGACACGGCGCAGCTGGTCGGGCTCGATCCGCTGCTGCCACTGGCGCATCGGCGAATTCTCATCAAAATCGGGCACGCTCACCAGGTAGGGGAACTGGCGGCTCCAGACCTCGCCACTGTTCTCGGTGCTGCCGCCGCTGCTGCTGTGAAACACGGCATTGATCAGCACATTGCCCTGCATCAACACCTGGGAGCGGGTGCTGACCACCGCCGAGCGCGTGGAGTCCGTTTCCGAGGCCACTCCCCGGTACACCTGGCTGTCCACCGTGGCCTTGAGATCGAACAGCGCCGTCGGCTTGAGCTGGCTGAGGGCATAGGTGCGGGCGGCGACCGCCTGGGCCCGCAGGGCCGCCTGCGGCCAGGCCGCCGGCATTTCACTGCCCACCACACTGGGCAGATAGCGCTCCAATGGCAGCTGGTTGATCACCAGCAGCCGGCCATCAACGCCGGCCTTGACCAGCAGCCGGCCGCGATAGAGCTGCCCCTCGACCGTCAGCAGGGGCGAGCGACCCTGAGCCGGCAGGGGCACGATCCAGAGATCGCCCGGCACGGGTAGCAGGGTCTCGCCAGAGCCATCGACGCCGGGTATCACGACCACGAGAGCGGCCTGCTGCTGCCGCAGCTGGAAGGGCTGCTCGGCGGCGATCTGGCCCAGGGGCTGCCCCTGGGCGTCGGTCAAGCGCAACGGAGAGGCTGCCGCCGCCAGGGCCAGGGTGCTCTGCTGACGAATCAGCACCCGCACCAGGGGCGGTGCCTCAGCGGCCGCCAGCGGCGAAGCCGCAGCCCCGGACCTGGGCGTGGCATCGATAGCCGCCAACACCAGGGGCCCAGCCCAGGCCAGTCCCACACTGGCCGCCAGCAGGCCAGGAGCTGCCGCCAGAAGGCAGCGAAACGCCAGGGAGACACCAAGGCGCCGGAGGCCGAAGGAGGGCATTCAGAACCGGCGGCGGCGGCACGGGAGTTTCATTCTGACCGCGCCTGGGCCGACAGGCCACCCACGGACAGCGGCTGAACCGGCGGCGCCCGGACACGACGTGGCAGCATGCGGCCCAACAAGCAACGGGCCGTGCAGGTCACCTTTCTGGGCACGAGCTCGGGCGTACCCACCCGTGCGCGCAACGTTTCGGCCGTGGCCCTGCGGCTGCCACAACGGGCGGAGCTATGGCTGTTCGACTGCGGCGAGGGCACCCAGCACCAGTTTCTGCGCAGTGATCTGCGGGTCTCCCAGCTGCGGCGGATCTTCGTCACCCACATGCATGGCGACCATGTCTTCGGCCTGCCCGGGCTGCTGGCCAGCCTGGGCCTGGCGGGGGTGAGCAAAGGAGTGGATCTCTACGGGCCCGACCCGCTGCGCGAGTACCTCGATGGGGCGCTGCGCACCTCCTCCACCCGCATCGGCTACCCGTTGCGCACGCACCGGGTGCGGGAAGCGGCCCACAGCGGCGCCCTGGTCCTCGATGACGACGACCTGACGGTGCGCTGCACGCCCCTGAACCACCGCGTGCCCGCCTATGCCTACCGGGTGGATCAGAAACCCCGCCCCGGGCGCTTCGACGTGGCCATGGCCAGGCAGCTGCAGATTCCACCCGGGCCGATCTACGCCGAGCTCAAGGCCGGCCGCACGGTTTGCCTGGACGACGGCCGCGTGATCCGCGGCGAGACCCTCTGCGGTCCAGCCAGGCCAGGCTGCAGCGTCGTCTACTGCACGGACACCGTGTTCAGTGAGGCGGCGGTGGAGCTGGCCCGCGGCGCCGACCTGCTGATCCACGAATCCACCTTCTGCCACGCCGAGGCGGAACTGGCGATCGCGCGGCAGCACTCCACCAGCACGATGGCCGCCCAGACGGCCCTGGAGGCCGGGGTCAAGCGCCTGGTGCTCACCCATCTCAGTCCGCGCTACATCACCGGCAATGCCATGACTCCCGATGACCTGGTGGCCGAAGCGCGGGCGATCTTCCCCGAGACCCAGGTGGCCAGGGATTTCCTCAGCATCGATGTGGTCGCGGCGGAACCGCCCGAGCAAGGCTGAGCCTGCAACAGTTCCTGTGATTCCCCAGCGGGGGACCCATTGGCCGTGATACAAGGTCTCAGTCGCGGTCTCACCGCCATTTCACCGGCTTCTTCCATGGCCCCTTTCCTTCGCTCCGCCCTTCGAGCCGCAGCCCGGATTCTGCTGATTCTGCCCCTGGCGTTGCTGGTCTGTTTCGCTGGCCCTGCCAACGCCGCCCAGTGGAGCAGCGAGCAGCTCACCGTGCCATCCACCGTCGATGGCACTCTCGTCACCCTCAGCGAAAAGGACGTCAAAGCCGGTCGCAAACTGTTCAACACCAGCTGCGGCACCTGCCACGCCGGCGGCATCACCAAGACCAACCAGAACGTGGGCCTCGACCCCGAAACCCTGGCCCTGGCCACCCCGCCGCGGGATTCGATCGACTCGCTGGTCGACTACCTCAAGGATCCCACCTCCTATGACGGCGAATACAGCATCTCCGATGTGCACCCCAGCATGCGCAGCAGCGATGTTTTCGTGCAGATGCGCAACCTCGACGACGACGACCTGCGCCTGATCGCCAGCTACATCCTGGTGGCGCCCAAGGTGCAGGGCCTGCAGTGGGGCGGCGGCAAGATCTATTTCTGATCCTCTGGACCATGGGGCGATCCGGTTGCCGCACCAGAGCCCTGGGCTGAGGCGATCAGAACCGATCCCCGGCCCTCTGAATCCAATCCCGCACCGGCCCTCCCAGGGGGCCGTTTTTTTTGCCCCCGAATCCCCGAGGTCACCCAGCCCATCCGACAGGCAACCAGGCGGGAGCACAAGCCCCAGTGGGATGGCAGCGTCATTCCAGGTTTCTGTTGATGACCCGGATGACTCCCTGGGGTTGTGCGCATGCGTGTGCCCGGACCCGGATCGGGCTGGATTGAATCAACACCGCCCGCCCATTGGGGCACCGCGGTGCGTCCTGGGTCATCAGGAGGTGGCTGACCCGAGCCTCCAAACCACCTAGCGCTCAGCAGCGGAGCACCCCGTTAAAAACCAGACAGCGGCAAAAGCGAGGCGATTCTCAGGGCTTGGATCGCAGCAGGAATCTGAGCCCACCCAGCCTTGCCGGCCCGCCACGCCCCCAGGGATGCCTGACCATCCGAGCGAGACGCCATCCAGGCAGCGCTTCGCCTCGGCGGCTCCGGCACCGGAACCAGAACGGCTTGAACGTCCCCTGTTCAGCCAGCGGCGGCAGGATCAGTGACCTGCTTCACAACGCTGCAGCTTGTCGGAGCGGTGGAGGCCCGCTTCGCTTTGATGCATCGAACCACGCTCCCTGGACATTCAGGCGACCTGTTCGGGCGTTGCCGAGGTGGGTGGCGTCAGATTGCAGGGCTGCATCGAGGCGGGCTGCTTGCTGTACCACCACTCCTGCAGAGCCGGTGCTAAGCGCTGCGGAAACAGGGTGATCACCGTGCGGGTCGGCCGGGCTCCGGGCTGAAGCAGCTCGACGGCATAGGAGGGGCAGCGGCGGGCGGCCAGATCGGCCACGAAGCGGCGACCCACCCGGCGCCAGCTGGGTTCCTTGCTGCGCCAGGCCAGCCGGCAGCAGGGCCAGGGCAACTCCTCGCGATCAAACAGACGGCAGCAGGGTCCAAGCACGCGATAGCTGTACTGACCGCCGGGACTGACGTGCTCGCTGCCGGACACCAGCACGGAATGCACCTGGACGGACATGAAAAAGCCACCCCGCAGGGTGGCAGAAAGAGATGTTGAAAGCAAGGAGGAGCCTGGAGGGCACCGGCCTTGTGGTGGGCAGCCAGCCAGCCACCGCATCCGGGCTTTGAAGGGGGCTGGCTGGAGCCGGCCCGCACCCGATGAAACGGACGAAAGCTGGCCAGGGGCTCAATAGAGCTCTTCTTCGGCGTGGGTCTTGATGGTCACGTCAGAGGTGGGGTAAGCCACGCAGGTGAGCACGAAACCAGCTTCGATCTGGTCGTCGTCCAGGAAGCTCTGATCGGACTGATCAACGGTACCGGCGGTCAGCTTGCCGGCGCAGGTGGAGCAGGCACCGGCGCGACAGGAGTAGGGCAGATCAATGCCCTGCTCCTCAGCGGCGTCGAGGATGTACTGGTCATCAGGAACCTCGATCGTCTTGTTGAGGCCTTCGCTCTCATTGACGAGGGTGACCTTATAGGAAGCCATGGAAGAGATTGGGGCTCACAGGGACCCGGTGGCCAGGGACCTGTAGGACCCGCCCTTCCTACATCCGACAGGGGGCATTCCCGTCGATCTGGGGCCCGCAGGCCGGGAAGGCCAATCAAAGCCAGGGCACTGATCAGTGTGCCTTATGCAACAGTCCCGCTCCGCCGGATCGTCATCAGCCCCCAGGGGTCCTGTGAAGCCGTCAGCTCGCCCTGCCAACCGACCGCCGCCAGCGCCCGGATCAGGGCCGGCGCCTGATCCACCAGCAGACCGCTCAGCAGCCCCAGGCCATCGGCCGCCAACACCTGGCTGAAGGCCGGCGCCAGGGCCTCGATCACCGGGGCCAGGATGTTGCAGAGCAGCAGATCGGCGGGTCGTCCGGCCAGCAGTTCCGCCAGCGCCTCCACCGAGCCCTGGGCCACCGTCAGGTTCAGTCCGTTGAGGCGGGCGTTGTCACCGCTGGCCCGGACCGCCAGGGGATCAGTGTCACTGGCCACCACCGAAGCCGCTCCCAGCCGCAGGGCGGCCAGAGCCAGAACACCGCTGCCGCTGCCCAGATCGGCCACTTGCAGCCCCGCCAGCCCCGATCCGGTGGCTGCCAGGCCCTCCAGCACCTCCAGACAGAGACGGGTGGTGGGATGGCTGCCGGTGCCGAAGGCGCTGCCGGGATCCATGCGGATCACCAGCCGCTCGGCGTACTCCGGTGGCAGCTCCAGCCAGGCGGGCAGGATCAGCAAACGCTCACCGACCGGATCGGCCTGCCAGTGCCGTTTCCAGCTCAGGCTCCAGTCCTCCTCGCCCTGCTGCTGCCACCGCAGCGGCGGCAGGGCCAGACCAAACGGCTCGCCGAGGGGTGCCAGAGCCCTCTCCAGGGCCTGGCGCTGGGGCTCGGGCCAGTCGATCTCCGGTAACCAGGCGAGCAGCTCCTTGAGCTGGGGAATCTCCGGACGATGGCGCACGGCCACCCGGGGAATGCCGAGGCTCTGCAGCTTCCAGAGCAGGGATTCTTCCAGCTCGGCTGGACAGGCCATCTCCAGCCGCCACCAGCCGGGGGCACCAGGTGAGCTCTCGGGCACTGAAACGGGCCCAGCGCCGGGGGAAGCCGGCATCAGAGCGTGACCGGATGGGCTTCCTGGATGCCGTTGATCTGGTGGATCGTGGCCAGGAGGCTGGCGGGAATCGGATCGTCGAGGCTCAGCACCATCACGGCATCACCGCGGACGATGCGGCGCCCCACCTGCATCGAGGCGATGTTGACGTTGTGCTCACCGAGCACCGAACCCAGCTGACCGATGATGCCGGGCATGTCCCGGTGGCGGGTGAACAGCATGTGGCGGCTGGGGGCCACGTTCACCGGGAACTCGTCGATGGTGGTGACCCGCAGTTCACCGTCGGCGAACACGGCGCCGGTGACGCTGTGACTGCCCTTGCTGCCGCGGCAGCTGAGCTGCAGGGAACCGCCGGCGAAATCGCGGCTGGCCTCATCCTTGACCTCAAGCACGTGGATGCCGCGCTCCTTGGCCTCCAGGCCGGCATTGACGTAGTTGATGCTGTCGCCGAGGGCCGTGGAGAGGATGCCCTTGAGCGAGGCCACCACCAGGGGCTGGGCCGGCAGGGAGGCG
>Ga0194063_10001374_pt1 | contig 15850 bp, 10 predicted proteins | sample SepL3720m_MetaG_FD_155459 | JGI IMG/M metagenome (GOLD analysis project Ga0194063, IMG submission 155459) | Anoxic zone freshwater microbial communities from boreal shield lake in IISD Experimental Lakes Area, Ontario, Canada - Sep2016-L373-20m | ecosystem: Environmental > Aquatic > Freshwater... | reverse complement strand
ACACCCGGTATTAAAACACCATCAACTCCTGGGATTATAGTGGGGACTGGCGATTGTGCATAGAGAGGAGTAAGTTGAAAAAAGAAAAAAAACAATAAAAATAATAGATTTAAAACCCGTCTCATATCTTGAGTATACCATTATTGGGGGTTATTTCTTGGTATTTTTTTTGTTCGCAAAATATGCCATTGCAAGGAGAATAAGAGCTATTGTCGCAGCCCCTATGGGGATATAGGTTTCAAACCATTTTGTTGCTCCGGTAAGCCCTGCAGATTTTTCAAATAATTCCTGTGTTACGTGGATTTTATCTTTTTTATATACATTTCTCTGAATGATGGGGAGGCCAAAGATAGAAAGCCTTGTTTCCATATGATCAATTAATTCTTCTTTTTTAGGAATATTGAGACCAGTCATGAGAGTGTGGGCCATTGCGTATATCTCGTCACTATCAGCTGCGTGAGTAGGGGACTGCATTGAAGTTGGAAATGTGTCCTGATAAAGACCAGACTGTGTGCCATCTCGTTGATTTTTCCACCAATCAATCGCTGATCCTATCCCCTTAATACGAGAGATTCTGTCTTTACCAATACAATTGGATACAAAAAGCGCCAATCTCATACAATATTCATCCGCCTGTACTTTATCCATACCAGAAATTGCCCCATGGATCTCCTTGAAAGGAGGAAGCATTTTTTCATGCATAAACTTTTTTACTTCGCTAATATCCTTAAACTGTGATTTGGTAAATTCGGGAAGCACCTCAAAGAATATCTTTCCTAATGCGGGATTCATTTTTGAAGTGATAGCAAACGTCTCTCCCATAAAGCGGGCTACTCCAAATCCACCAACTGCTCCAAATGAAAAATTTTCTGCGTCAAAATCATCCCCACCAATGAGATTTTCTATGTTTCCTTTTGAATCTCCCGTTTTGTTGTTTAGCATATTTGCAAATCGTTTTTGAAGTGATTCTTGTGGCCCCGTGTTATTTTCATTATGGTGTCTTGGGGCATCGATAGATCTTCTTAGTTGGGCAGATACTCCTTTTAAGATGATCATAAATTCTTCTATATTCTCATGAATAAGTATCTTTCTCCCCGATTCATTATGTTCCCCTATACTCTGTTTGTATGATTCAAAAAAAGACTCAATTTCAACTCTATGATTATCTATGTCTGAGGCTCCAAATGTGTAATTTTGATCATCAAGTCTACGCTCTTTCCAGGCACTCTTTTCGGCGAGGGTAAGTGCGGCTACATACATATTGTAAACGTGGGTACTCACAATCCCATCAGGATAGTTATATCTTGATCCAACACTACTTTTTAAGTAGTCGCATAAATCATCCTTTAGCATTTTTTCTCCGTAGGGCGTCCATCTTCGCTCTTGTAGTTGTAAAAATTTTGTAGGAATAACGTGACTCATTTGATCGAAAAGAAGATTTTCATACAACGTTTCCTTGCTCAAAAGCGATTCAATTTCTTTTTCAGTAAATTGACTCCCTGCCCGATCAATTCTAAAAACCGCTTTTATTTCATCTCTATTCATACCTGAGATATCGGCTGGTTTTAGTTCATCAATAAATCTACGAGTCATAAAAGAGCCCATCTTCCGCACGTTCGCAAGCGTCTTTACATAATCGACTTGGTTGTGACTTTCATCTCTATACTCTTTTAATGTATCCCAATTTGCAAATCTCCATCCTCCTCGAGCAAACATACCTACACATTTGGTGCGTAAGTAGTCCATTAGATATACCCTAAACTCATCTTTATGCGCAAGCTTGTCAGATCTTCCATGAACAGTCGCATCCTCAATATCATAGCGGTTATCATATGCATCGCCATGTGCAAAGTATCCTTCCTTGGAATAGGCCCCAGGTGGATGAGCCATATCTCGATGACTATGAACATGCCGAAAGCTATTGTAAAGTTTTGGAATATCAAATCGTTGAAACACGAGATCAAGATCTAATTCTCCTATCATTTTTTCATACCCTCGATGATGAGTGCCGATATACGGAAGCGTTACTCCATTGACCTCTTCCCCGACGGCATTTATGCTTTTTCCTCCAGTAATTGGCATACGAGCAGTAAGCATAGTCACCCAAAACTCACCGGTAATACCATAAGAGATGGCAGAGGCCATGCGAACTTTTTGAATTGCTTGTCTGTTTAAGGCAGCTTCAGATAATCCTTTATTTTTTGATTTTGCCTTTAAATTTGCCTTTATTTGAAAAAATGCTATGCGTTCTGCACTGTTAAGCTGCCATATAGGATCACTCCGCCCGAAATCTGAAGTGACGATTCTCCCCTTCGAGGCCACTTCTTTTTGCAGAGCGTCTGAGTAATAGTTGAGGGCAAGACTCAAATCCTCTTCTTGCCTCATTAAACGATCCATTTTGTCTAGATCAAGTCGTTCTGCATATGTCTTAAGTTGTTCCCATCCTAATCCTTGAGTGCAAATAGCACTAATATTATGAAGATGTTCTCTCACCATCTTGTAATCATTCATATTGTTTGTGAGATATTCTCCGACTGCCGTTCCAAAATCATATTTTGACTCATTTATATAGGTGAGCATTTTATAGGGAGCTTCTGCGGTTTTAGGGCTTGGATCTACTATTTCGCTTTGCAACACAATTTTTTGAAGGTGAAACCAATCATCTCCTCCTTCAGCGCTCGCTGTAATTTGTGCTCCCAAATGGGATACTCGTTGGAGGAGAATTTGATATAAATGCCCTTCATACATAGGATTAAATGCTCGTTCAAAAAATTGGTTTGGATCACGATCTGCAATGGCAAGAAGCTCGCCGAAAATCCCCTTAATATCTTTTGTAAACTCGTCCCAATTGACTTTTCCTGTATCTTTGTCACCAACTATGTACTTTAGCCCTCCCCTATCTCCCACTTCCGATCTTAAAAATGCCTTGAGCGATGTTGCACTTGAAATTGCGCGAAGGAGTTTAACCTGTTGTTCTGATGGTACAAACACTCTCATAGCCTCTCCTACAAGATCTGCTCCCTCTCTTTTTCTAAATTGACCACTAATGAATTCTTTAAAACTGTTGTTTTCTGGAAGGCCCAACATAGAATGAAAGTCAATTTCAGAAATAAGACCTTTTGATCGAAGACCCGATATGACAGAGTTGTATTTTATGGTTTCAACTGTTTCTGAATGGGAACCTATTGATCCAACAAGAATACTTAAAGCAAGTGAAATTTCACCTCGTACATTTTCTGTTTGAGTATCAATCTCCCTTTGGATGATTGTTTCTACATCATTAGAAGATACTGCTCCTGAAACAATTCTGTCTCCATAAGAATTTTCAATTTGAAGACGAATTCTATCTTTCGCTATTTGGCTCAGGGCAACGAACTGAATAGGTGCAAAAGTATTTTTATATTCTTCTTCATGTTTTTTGTGTTCTACAAAAAGTTCATTATCTGTTTTTGCATATGACAAGGGATTTAAAAACTTGTCAGCTACTTCAAGATTATCTGCCGTACAACCTTTCATTTTTGCATCTTCAAAGAGCACTTTAACAATTTTTTGACCCATATATGGTTCAAAGGCAGCAATATCTACCATGGCGCTGAGTACACGAGCCATACCATCTGGCGTCCCAAAATCATATCCACTATTCGGCATTGAAATACGCAGAAGCTCGTATACAATCGGAGCCGACTCATTATTGATTTCACTCTGCTCAATCAACTTAGAACTCTTTCCACTCGTTTTATCTACCACTATTCTGGTGAGAATATCACTTACCACGGGAGGAACAGGAATATCTAGAGAAGCTACTCCTCGTGTTTGGATTGTATTAATGATTACACGAAGATCATCTCGCATATGACGCATTTTTTTTCGTTCTTTTTCATCTTTCACATACCCCTCTTTTTTGAATTCTTCACGTGTTGAGTTTAGATCTTTGTTATCAGCAAGAAGGCTGGTAAGGATTTCTTTTATTGACTTCGACTGCGAGGCCGATGCATTTTCAGCAGCTGTTGGATTCTGTTCTGGCGTTGCTGGTATGTGTTCTGCCATGCATTCATTGTAACCTATTTTTTTACTCCTGAAGGCTCATTTTTATTGGAGGTATTGACAAATCCTTTTTTTATGTCTTACGCCTAAAATGAGGCAGAGTTTGACTTAAGATATGAAAAGAGAGCGATGAATTTTGCAAAAACTCATTTATCCCAAAACAATTCCAACAGCTAGATTTTGTCATAAAATAGACAATGACATCCAATATAACGAGGAATGGAAGGAATAAAAGAAAAAGCGGACTGAGCCGCTTATCTTTATTCTTGATTTGTGGTGGTTTGGGGAGCATTCTCCTTCAAGTCTACCACAAGTTGACGGTCTCGTCCGTCTCCTACAGAATAGCTTGTGAGCTCTGGGTATTCTGTGGTGATAAGCTGGTGGATAATGCGTCTTTCATAGGACGAAAGATCGCTGATATATCCTGCCATTTTACTATCAAGCGTCTTTTGTGCGTATTCTCGAGCCATCTCGTTTAATCGCTCTGTCTGCTTTTCTCTGTAATCATTAACATTAATAAGAAGGCGGACTGGCTCCTTAAATATCTGAAACATCATAACCTCAAGTATTTTTTGAAATGCCCGTACCGTCTCTCCATGTCTTCCGATAAGAGATGGTGCTTCTTCTGTTTTGATAACAATTTGAAACGCTCCCGCGTCTTCCACTACATCAAGAATATATTGAGATACTATTTTTTTTAAGAGAGCTTCTGTCTCTGTTCGCACTGTGTCGATTCTTTCCATAGGAATTTAAAATATTGATAAAAATGATAATCTTGAAAATTTAGCTTTTAGCTTTTAGCTTTTTGCCGTCACGCTTATGCAGCTCGTACTGGATTATGCTGAAAACTGAAAATATATTCCAATATAGGGCAAGGCCTGCGGGCATACTGAGCGCAAACCATCCAATCATAAAAGGGAACACATATTTCATCTGGGTATTCATTGCCTTTTGGAAGTCGTCGGTTGAGGATGCTTCTTTTTTACCATCTTTTCCTATGGTTATTTCTTTGCTTGGTGGCGGAGCCATTCCTGCCGTGGTACTTACTGTTTGGAAATATTGCAATATTCCAGTGACAATCGGGATAAGATAAGCGAAAATAGATCCCATCTGTTTTGGATTTGCTGCAAGGTTTATTCCGAGGAACCATGCGTCCAGCGTCTTAAAGTGAAGAAAGGGGAAATAGAGAGTTTTATTGAGCGACACAATTATTTTTGTGGTATCCGCAACAAAGAACATCTGTAGCGTTTGATAGAGAGCGATAAACACGGGAATCTGGATAATCATAAATAAACATCCCGAAGCGGGATTTATTCCTGCTTCTTGATAGATGCGCATCTGTTCCTCCTGGATTTTTTTAGCATCACCCTTATGTTTTTTTGAAAGATTATCGATGTGGGGTTTTATATCTTGCATCTTCTTTGCAGAGTCCATTTGTTGTTTGAAGAAAGGATGAAGAAGAAGGCGAATGGAGACGGTGAGAGCCACTATAGAAAAACCTAGTGTCCCTGGAATTTTAATAAGCCCAAAAAGGTAATGATAGAGCGCTAGCAAATTAACGATTGGGTAAGCGAATACGGTATTAAAGAGAAATCCTAGGGATTGTAGCATAGATGAGGCAAATGATTATTAAACAGTTAATTTTTTTCTTCCCTTTGCTCTTCTTCTTGCTATTACCTTACGACCATCTGGTGTGGCCATGCGGCTCAAGAATCCGTGTGTCTTTACTCTTTTTCCTTTTTTTGGTTGAAATGTTCTTTTTGGCATACGATGTAATAATATTAAATAATCAAGCTCTCATTATATCAAACCTTTTGCTTTAAAACCGACTCATTTTCTCCTTTGAATACTTGCCACAATGCTTCGGTCTCAAAAGGAATGAATGGATGGAGCATGATGATACAGTCTAAGAATGCTTTTTCAAGCTCTATTTGCACGTCACTATTCCCATTTTTCAACTCCTCTTTAAGTTCTTCTATATATACATCTGCAAATCTGTGCCAGGTAAACGCGTGAAGATCTCCAAGTACTTGTCCAAATTTATATCCATCCATATTTTTCTTATATGTCTTTTTCACTGCCTCCAGTTCTTTTTGTAGTTTTTCTAATGTTTTACCCATGTCATTGCGAGGAGCTTCTGGCGACGCGGCAATCTTTCTTAATGGGATTGCTTCCCCTTCGACTTTGCTCAGGGTCGCAATGACATTATTTGGTCTATTCATATAAATAAACCTCCCCATATTCCACAGTTTATTCCCAAAATTTCTCATTCCTATCATTTTTTCATCAGTGAGGACTACGTCACTTCCCTCTTTTGTTTCAAACATGAGACTTGCGCGAAGCACGTCTGCCCCATACGTTTTTATTATTTCAAGAGGATTTACTACATTTCCTTTACTCTTACTCATTTTCTGCCCCTGCTTGTCGCGTACTAATCCATGAAGAAACACTGTTTTAAACGGCACCTTTCCTGTGATGTGTATTCCCAACATCAGCATGCGAGCCACCCAAGCACGTAAAATATCGTGCCCTGTCTCCATTACTGCTGTGGGATAAAAATTGTTATACATCTCACTTCCCGATGTTTGTAATGTGACAAATGGCCATTGACCTGAGGAAAACCACGTGTCAAAAGTATCCTCATCCTGTATAAAATTGCAATTTCCACACAGCAAACATTTCTCTGGCTTTTCCACACTCACAAACCACCCTTCAGATCGCTGACTACTCGCTGTTGACTGTTGGCTGTTGACAGAGCTCTTCTGACATTTATAAGCAGGGATTCGTATCCCCCATACAATTTGTCGAGAAATATTCCAATCAATAAAATTATCTAAAATACGAATGAGCTCTTTTTTGAAACGCTTTGGATGCACCTCAACTTCTCCTTTTTTTACCGCTTCGATTGCCTGCGCAGCAAGAGGTTTTATAGAAATAAACCATTGTTCTTTCGGAAGAGGCTCTATTACTCGTTTACACCGATAACATCTTCCTACTCTATGAATGTGCTTTTTTTCTTCTCCAAGCAGTCCCTTTTCTTTGAGCGAAAGAAGCACCGCCTCTCGAGCCTTTGAAATACTTAAGCCCACATATTCACCCGCATCCTTTGTCATTTTTCCATCTGTACCAATAACTTGGATGTTTAATAAGGAGTGTTTTTGACCCAGCTCCCAATCGTTATGATCATGAGATGGAGTTACCTTTACAGCTCCTGTTCCAAACTTGATATCAACCGATTCATCCGCAATAATTTGAATCTCTCTTCCGATAAGTGGTACTAATGCATACTGGCCAATGAGTTTCTTATATCTCTTATCTTTTGGATTAACCACAATTGCCGTATCACCAAGAAGTGTTTCGGGCCTCGTTGTCGCTACGGTGATTGAACCATCACTATCGCGAAGAGGATAGCGAATGGACCATAATGAGCCTTCCTTTTCTTCGTAATCCACTTCTAAGTCAGAAAAAGAAGTGCCACAATTAATACAGTAATTAACTAATTTTTTTGCTCGATAGGTAAGCCCATCATCAAATAGCTTTTTAAAAGTAGCATGTACAATACTTACGATATTTTCATCCAGGGGAAACTTAGGATTTTCGTAGTCCAGTCCAAAACCAAGCTTCTGAAGTTGATTTTTCATGTTGTTTCTATTTTGAGCAACAAAGTCAAAGATCATCTGAAACAATACAGACCTCTCAAAATCAAATCTACTTTTTCCTTCTTTTTTAAGGTGTTTTTCAAACACAAACTGAGTTTCAATCCCGGCGTGATCAGTTCCATACAGCCAAAGAGTATTGTCTCCTTGTATTTTTCGATAGCGAATCATGATGTCTTCATACACCATCATTGCGTGTCCTAAATGGAGATCTGCATTTGCGTTTGGGGGGGGAAGAATAATACAAAAAGGTTTTTTATCTTTCTCAACAACCCCTTTAAAATATCCTTTTGCTTCCCAAAATGAAGATAATTTTTGCTCATAGAGAGCTGATGTATATTTACTTTCCATATTGGATATTGTACCATCAATCACTTATAACTTGAAACCTGTAACTTGTAACTTATAAATACAACAAGTACCATATTATAGTTTCAAGTTATAATTTATAATAGTAAAATGCTCTGGATATATCAGACTCTTCAATGGTACATAATGCTCCTTGTGATAGGAGTTGCTTTTTTTGGATTGACAAAAAGATTTTTTTCTTCTTTTTTTGACCAGGGCTACGCATTTTCAAAAACAGTAGGAATTCTCTTGCTTAGCTATAGTGTTTTTCTCTTTGGAAATCTCCATATTGCTCCCTTTCATATTGTTACTTTGCTTATTTGCCTCAGTATTTTCTTTTTCATAGGTATTTATATTAACCGTGATAGTACAAAAAAAATTCCTTGGCGTATTCTTATTTTTGAAGAAGTGTTTTTTCTTGTTGCTCTTTTTATATGGACCTATGTTCGTGGCCAAGAACCATCCCTTCGAGGCCTTGAAAAATTTATGGATTTTGGTTTTATTCAATCTATCTTGAGGACATCTTACTTTCCCCCTCTTGACATGTGGTATGCAAAACTTCCCATTAATTACTATTATTTTGGTCACTTAACGGGCGCTGTCCAAATCAAACTCAGTGGAATACCGCCTGAAGTTGGTTACAACCTTATTCTTGCAACTATATTTGCTCAATCTATCGTCTCTACTTTTTCTTTAGTGACACAAATTGTTTTCTCTTTTGGAAAAAAACTAAAAAACTCGTTTATCTTTGGTTTTATAGGAACATGGATTCTTAATCTTGGAGGAAATATGCACACTCTCTATCTATTTACATCAGGATATTCCACAGATAAGCCAGTTCCTTTCTGGGAAATCCTTTCTGGATATAATCCCACAAAATATTGGTATCCCAACGCCACTCGATTTATCCCATTTACCATTCATGAATTTCCCTCCTACTCATATGTAGTTGCAGATCTTCATGGACATGTGTTTGATATTCTCTTTGTCCTGCTCACTCTCGCTATTTTATTTATCTTTTTTACAAAAAAACCAACTCCTAGTCCTACTAACTCCTACCGACTCCGACTAACTCTGACTGATCTAACCGGTTCAACCGGTTTAACTGTATTACTTGGCTTCATGTCCGCAATCCACTACATGACTAATGCTTTCGATGGTCCTATATATATCCTTCTTTCTTCTGTCTTCTTACTTATTGTGTTTAAATTTTCCCGCACATTCGTATTCCATATTGGTATTCTTATTGGATCTTTTATCCTATTTTCTCTTCCTTTCTCTTTTCATTTCAAACCCTTTGTTACAGCAATCGGAATGAACTGCAGTCCTTCTTTCCTTGTAGATATCGGAAAGATTGGACCTTTTATTTTTGAAAAAGGAAATTGTCAGCCGGATGAGCTATGGATGTTGTTTGTTCTCTGGGGATTTTTCTTTATTTCTTTTCTCCTTTTTATCTGGGGAAAAGCATCAGAAAAATATAAAGAACATCCAACAGATGACTATATATTTATTCTTTTTGCCTTTGGTATCTTCCTTATTTTGATTCCTGAATTTTTCTATATCAAGGATATTTACCCTGCTCACTTTCGTGCAAATACCATGTTCAAAATGGGGTATCAAGCATTTATGATGATGAGTATAGCTTCGGCTTATACTTTTTTTGTTATTTCCCGTACCCATTCTTCCTCAAAGATTATAAAAAAACTGATTTGGCTATTTCCTTTCCTTTTTGTGGGTGCATATATGTTTTATGCAGCGCCTTCCTACTATGGAAGCCTCAATAAAACGCCACAATTGAATGGATTTACCTGGCTTTCTGCACAAAATGCAGATACGCAGGAAATAATAACCTACATGAATAAACATATTACAGGACAACCAGTGATCCTTGAGGCTCAAGGAGATTCTTATACTGATTTTAATCATGTGAGCTCCTACACCGGCCTTCCGACTGTTGCGGGATGGTGGGTACATGAATGGCTCTGGAGGGGGAGTTCTGATGTGGTAGGAAAGCGTATTCCCGACGTTGTTGCACTCTATGAGAGCAAGGATATACAAATCACAAAAGACTTAATAAAAAAATATGATATCTCTTATGTTATTATCTCTTCACTCGAAAGACAAAAGTATAAAGGGCTTCAGGAAGCCAAGTTCTCAAAATTAGGAAGGAAAATATTTGAATCAACTAATGGGTTTGGGGCTCTGTATCAACTAAAATAAGCACCTCCTTGACAAGGGTATAAAGGTGTGATAACGTATTCCTTGAGCATTACTACTCGTCGTCCCCTACATACGAGCGGTAGTGATGCTCCTTTTTTTTTTGGCCTACAATCTAAAGGTCTTCACGGGGACTCCTAAATGCTTCTTCACAAGATTTTTGAACTGATAGTTTGCAAAGTCGACCATCTCTTTTCCCAAACTGTTTGAATCCATTTTAGGTAGCTGTTTATAGCGAATAGAAATCTTCATGTCTTGACTATACAGAACGCAAAACAATCTGTCAAGCCCTATAGAAAAATACATCTCTACTATAAGATATCCTATATTATTTATATATCTACTTAACCCGTCACAATGCCCTATTGATAAATTGTGGATAACTTATTTACCATTGTTTATATGTTGCCTATGCATCTTCTTGAAGATATTTTTGTTATAATCTGAGTTACTCTTTATGAAAAAAATAGTGCAGTTGTGTTGGAGCTCCTCCCTGTACCGAACCGTCTTTTTTATCCTACTCACCCTCTTTATTGTTCTTTCATATGGATATTATTTTGGAACATTTGATCAAGCAAGCCATATTCCCTATCTTAAAAAAACTATCGATCCTTCTCTTTTTCCCCATGATCATTTCTTTGATTTACGTAATACGCATTTTTCATACTTTTGGCTTCTTTTTATTCCTTTCTATAAAGGTGGATGTCTTGAACCCACTATGTTTATAATTCACATCCTCTCAATCTACCTCACCTTTTGGGCGATATGGAAATTGAGTAAAACGCTTTTTAATAACCCTCTCACCTCATTCTTAGCTGTAATGGTAAGCGCCCTACCGCATATCGGGTTTTCTGGTTTTCCCTTGTTTGAGTTTAGTATGTTAAATAGAACCGTAACTCTTCCCTTTGAGCTTATTGCGCTCAACTATTATCTGAAGAAAAATTATGCAGCCACTTTTATTATTCTTGGGGTGCTTTATAATTTTCATGCACTTTCTGTACATTTTGTCTTAGCAATGATAGGAATGGATATGCTTATTTCTCTCCTACAAAGAAAGAACATGTATGCATTTCTTTATATTCCATTATTTCTCATTTGCGCCCTCCCTGTCCTTATATGGAAGTTTGGACATTCTGGAGTGCCGATAACAATACATTGGGAGTGGTTTAATCTTCTTAATGTGTCGACATTTTTCCATTTATTCAACTTCATCAGCATTTCAAAACCAGTAGTAACTCTCCTTACTGCAGGAGGAGTTTCCTCTCTTATCTTGTTCTTTATAGCAAAAAAACAAATTGCAAAAAATGATACTCATGAGGTTGTTGCTCACTTTATGTATGGAGGTATTCTTGTCTTATTAGTCCAATTTTTTGCCACATTGTTTTTCCCTATTACAATTATTGTTCAAGGCCAGATCATCCGTATTGGCACTTTCCTTACTCTTTTTGCTTATCTGTACATGTCGCATATGATACGTACCCGCAGTAAATCAAAAGATCATTTTGTCTGTTTTCTGTTGGCTCTTCTTCTTTCTTTTTCTCCCCTCTTTCTTCTCATATCTCTTCTATTTTGGAGAATAAAAAAAAGAAATGTATTAAGGATTGTCACTGCCTCGGTTATAAGTCTATTCATGATTATTCTTATAGCACTCTTCTCACTCAATCTAGCTCATCCTGGAATACATATTTGGCCAGAAAAAACACCATTTTATGATGTGCAGGTTTGGGCAAAAAACAATACACCTAAAGAGGAGCTCTTTATAACCCCTCCTTCAAAGTGGTGGCTATATGATGTAGAATGGCGCGTCGTATCTGAACGTTCGACTATATCCACTCTTTCAGAACTTCTTGAGGCTGCATTTGATCCAAGCTATATACAATATTGGAAGCCTCGATTTGAAGATGTTGCTCCTCATGCTTTGAACAAATTTAATGGAGATTATTTTAAAAATATGGAAATAACAAATGATGCGTACTACTCAAACAATACAAAACAATTTTTAGCTCTAGGCAAAAAATATAACGCATCATATCTCGTATCAGACAAAAAACACAGATATTCTCTTCCCGTTCTTTATGAAAATAAAGAATACGTGGTATACTCCCTCACATATCGAGCCCACTAATGAATGATTTTACATTCTTATTAAACTGTAGGAGAAGCTGTTTTGGATTGATTTTTATAAAATCTTGAAGCATTTTTTTCGAAGATTTATTGTAAAGATGTCCGCCCATTTCATAAGTAATTATTTGCTTATCAACCTTTCCTTTAGCAAGAAAATAGAGTGTGCTTTTTACATATTTATAAAGCATCTCAAGCTTTCCTTCCCGCTTAAACCTGCGCAAAGAAAATTTGACTCCAATGTCTGTAAGGAATTTTGCACTCACTCCATACTGATAAGCATTTCTGACAAGAAGATGATCCTCGCTTAAAGGCACATCTTCTGGAAATCCTCCAATAATAGAAAAGAAATTTTTCTCCAAAATCATCGATCCTCCAGTTGAAAATGGTTTGCCAATTTTATTCGAAAGATGTATAAGTGCGTTTGTAAAATCAACAACTGTACTTATTTGTGGGTCTTTCTTTGAAACTGCAAATGAAGGAATAAACAGAAGTCCCTTATGAACTTGTATATATCTTTCTAGTTTTTTCAAAAAATGACTCCGTATTCGTGAATCTGCATCAAGAAAGACGAGGTATGAACCCCGTGCAATTTTTGCTCCTGTATTTCGCTGTCTAGATACATTTCTCCCTTTTATTTGAATAATTTTTTGTATGGAGAGCGCAGTTTTGAATTTTTTTACAACATCTATTGTTGTGTCCTCAGAATGTGCATCGACCAAGATTATTTCAAAATTCTTATAATCCTGTTTTACCAGATCTCCAAGCAGCTTCCCAACATAATTTTCCTCATTCAACGTTGGAATAATAATAGTAAAAAATGGCTTCATATCAACCCTTATTATATCATCTGTTAAAATATATGTATGAAAATATCACTGGTCATTCCTGTATTTAATGAGGAAAAATATATCGCTAATTGTCTTGATAGTATCGTCAAACAAAAGATTCAACCCGATGAGGTTATTGTAGTAAATAATAACAGTACAGATAATACTCTTTCTCTTGTGAATAATTATCCCTTCGTGAGGGTTATTAATGAATTCTCACAAGGCATGATTGCAGCTCGTAATGCTGGGTTTAATGCTGCTTCTCATGAGCTAATAGCTCGCTGTGATGCTGATGTACGACTTCCTCCTCATTGGATAGCTCGAATTCTTCGGGATTTCGCTCGATACGAAATTGATGCTCTTACAGGGCCAATTACCTATTATGATGCTCCTATTAAAACGTCTCTTATTGCACGTGCATATCTAGATATGATGAAGCCTATTCATAGAGGCGGAGAAACGCTTGTAGGCCCCAATATGATTATCACTAAAGAAATCTGGGAAAAAGTAAAAAACAAGGTGTGCTTGAACGATAAACTTGTCCATGAAGATATTGATCTTGCTTATCATATTCAAGAGGTGGGAGGGAAGATAAAACGAGATAATTTATTGGTTGTGGGTACCTCAAGTAGAAGAATGCGAAAAAATCCTTACTCCTTTTTTAGTGAGTATCCCCAGCGATTCATGAAGACGCTTCTCTATCATGATGCGACGGTGCTTAAATTAAAAAGAGGATTTAAGCTTCCTGTTTGGTATACAAGTCGGAAATCTCGGAAAAAGTCGTAACGTCTGTTTTGAGCTTATCGTCTCGAAATCGCACAAGTCGAGGAAAGCGAAGTGCGAAAAGAGCTGTATGATTGGGAGACTGGGTAATCTCATCTGCTTTAATCTCAACTATTATCCCCGGCTTCACCCACATATCCACCTCCATCGCCTTATCGATAACATACTCGAATGGTTTTTTGTTGATTTGTAGTTTATCACAGCGCATTTTCATCTCTCTCCATTCATCATCGGTTAATCCCGTTCCAATTTTTGAAACTGTTTTAAATGTTTCTTCTTTTTCGTCATATACTCCTACAAGAAAAGCTCCAATCCCAAAGTTAGTCCTTTTTCCTTTTCCTGTGTCATACCCCATAACAAGACAGTCCACCGTATCATGAATTTTTGAGGAATAACTTCTTTTAAATTTTATCCAATTCCATCCCCGAGCACCGGGCTTATACGTTCCATCTAATTTTTTTGCAATAATTCCTTCTAGCCCTTTTCCCACTGCATCATCAAAATTTTTTTCAATGAGTATGGCGTCTGAGAGAAGTTCATGAGGAGCAAGGATAGTTGTGTGTATCTCTGGATTATTTTTTTTACTTATTACTTTTTCCAATAACTCTCTTCGCTTGGTAAATGGATCATTAATATGAGAAACACCGTTGTAATAGAGTAGCTCAAATATAAATAATTTGAGAGGAATTTCTTTTGCTTTCTCTTCAATATCGTATTTTCGTTTTCGTTGGACTGTTTCTTGAAAAGGGAGAAATGTTCGAGTGTTAGGGTTATAACCGAGCGCTTCTCCCTCAAAAATTATTTCTTCTGCATTAATCTCTTGTTGTACCCCCATGACGATATCTGGATACATAAAGGAGACATCCTCAAGATTGCGAGAATAAAGCCGTACTTCACCACTTTTCTTTTTATAGTGAATTTGAAGCCGAAATCCATCATATTTTGGCTCAATGGCACAGGTCCCAATCTGCTTCACTATTTCTTCACCAGATGAAAGCCTCTCGGCCCGCATCATGATGATGGGGGTAAATATGTGGGGAGTCACTTTTTTTATTCCCTCAATTCCTTCTTTTTTTATGAGTCGACCGATATATCCTAGATCTGGTCGTACGTGATATGCTGCTTCTATTTCAGGGCGATACTGCTTTGATCCAACAAGCATCCAAGAATATGCATCGATTATGGTCATATCTGAGAATCCAAGCCGCATCATCCCTTGAGGAATGCGTACCAAATATCGACACGATTTGCTATCAAGTTGTCGAACAAGACCACTTAAGATACCTACCTTCATATCATTTGACCCATCCCCACTGGATTTTGCAAGACGCTCCAAGTCAATAAATACCTCGCTAATTGTCATCTCTCGCTCTTCAAATGAAACATACTGTTTTTTAAATTCTTCAACTGTTTTTCCCACATCCCCCAGTCGTCTGTTTTCTTTTTCGAAATAAGGTCTATCAATATTGAGAGAAGAAACGATAGATTTAATGACTGTTTTTTCTGCCATTCCAAATTCTGTCTTTTCAAAAAGAGGAGCAACTCTACCCTGAAGAAGGTATACTGTTTGCCCAATTTCCTCGGAGCTGAGATTATTAAATAGCTCAGCAAGAATGCGAGTGATTTCAAGTCGCGAGCTTACCTGCTCTATCCGTTCAAAATAGATTGCCAACTGGGAAAAGTACATGATGAGTATTGTATCGTATTTATGGAGTAAATTTCTACATCAACCACTGAATCACGCTTAACACAGCAATCACACATAAAACAGCCATTATCATCTCGTCCATATCACATGGTGACATTATTCAACTCTCTTTGCAAGTAGTAAATGGTTCTATGATAATAAGT
>Ga0194063_10001373_pt1 | contig 15864 bp, 18 predicted proteins | sample SepL3720m_MetaG_FD_155459 | JGI IMG/M metagenome (GOLD analysis project Ga0194063, IMG submission 155459) | Anoxic zone freshwater microbial communities from boreal shield lake in IISD Experimental Lakes Area, Ontario, Canada - Sep2016-L373-20m | ecosystem: Environmental > Aquatic > Freshwater... | reverse complement strand
GTTATTTCAGCATATCTGGCTTGATGTCGAAGGTAGGCGGATATTTGGCTATGCCTAACACTATATGTAGTGGTCACCCCACGAAATCGGGAAGAGCCTTTTTTTATGGCGTAGAAGATTAGATATTGAATCTTTTAAAAATATTTTGTAAGATACATGCCGAGATTATGAAAGTTATAATAATCGGTATTTTAATAAAATAATTTTTAAGTTAATTAATATTAAATTAATATTAGATTAATATTGTATTAATTTTTTTTGTATTTATCAATACGTAATAAATATTTTTTTAAATATCTTACTTAAAGTTATTTTTTTTTACATCCTGAAAGATTTAATGGACAAAATAAAATCGTTTTTAGTTAACGAAGAAGGATCTGAAACCGTAGAATGGAGTTTGGTTGCAACGATACTAGCCGCCCTAATCGTTACTTCCTTTAATGGCACGCTGAAATCAACTCTTCTTGGCGCTTTTGCCAAGATAATGGCTATTATTAATACTATTTAATTAAACCTGTTTTTGTTGTTTGGACTTAAATAACTATAGATTTTCAGATAAATAAAAACCGGAGTGCAATAGCTTCAGCTATTGCCTGCAAAAACAGCTGAAGCTATTTTACTCCATCTTTGGATTGTTATCCCTGTGAGCTAAAGCTTTATGCAATGTAGGTTTAATTTCTGAAAGACATAAAATACGCTTTATAAGGGTTATAGAAGTTAATAAATTTGTGTATTGATTTTTTCTGATCATAATTAGTTAAGTTTTAATGAGTCTGATTCTTGACAAGAAATATCAAGTGATACAGCACGATTTTAGGGTGGTTATGATTCCCCTAAACAGGATGCCTTACTTTTTAAGGTGTGTGAAGTTGGTAAGTCTATTATCAACTTTTTTTTTAATAATATCGAGGAATAATCATGAAAAATTTAATGAGTAAAATGAAATCTTTTTTAGTTAATGAAGACGGTGCTGAAACCGTAGAATGGGCTATTGTCGCAGCGATCTTAGCTGTCTTGGCTGTTATCACTTATAACGGTGCGCTGAATACTGCTCTTAATAGCGCTATTGGTAAAATTACAGCTGCTGTTGCAGCGGTTCCAGCTATACCTGGCTAGTAAAAATTCTTTGCCTGCATCATTTTAAATGAAATGAGCAAGCAGAATTTATATGATTATTGAAATACCATTTTCACTTTTCGCTTACTTTAAAAGGGCTAACGGTGGGAATTAAATGTTTTGATTAAGCAGTAAAAGCACATTCTAATGTTTTTTGAATTTGGCAGAGATTAAGATGATAGTGATCACAGTTAATGTTGACATCTTGTTCTTTTGCCAAATTCGAAGCCTTCAGCACAAAGAAGACATCATTCCAAATGGGTTTCTTTCGGGTATTTTAGTGTTGGAATTAGTAATGAGTTTTATTACCCATGAATAGCCTGGTTTGCGAAATGCATCCAGGCTTTTCTCCAGTTTTTTAAATAGACTCCCTTTTTATATTTTTTGCGGAAAAGAGGGGTGTGTAATATTAAGCTAGATAAAGTTGGTAATGCCTACATCAATCTTTTTTTATTACAATGTCGAGTAATAATCATGAAAAATATAATGAGTAAAATAAAATCTTTTTTAGTTAATGAAGACGGTGCTGAAACAGTTGAATGGGCTATTGTCGCTGCGATAATCGCTGTTTTAGCGGTTGTTGTTTACAACGGTACGCTAAATACTGCTCTTAATGATGCTATTGGTAAAATTTCTGGGGCTATTGCTGTGCTTCCAGCTGTTCCTGGCTAATAAAAATTTTTTGCCAGTTTCATTTCATTTTAAATGATTCTTTAAATACAGTGTTCGCGGTTTGGTTATTTTAAATGTGTGAGCAGTGGCATATTGATTGTTTTGGTTAAGCAATAAAAGTATATTCTAATGTTTTTGAATTTGGCAGAGATTAAGGTGATATAAGTTACCGTTATTTTTGGCATCTTGATTCTTGTGCCAAATTCGAAACTCTCAGCCTTAAGATGGTCGGTTAAATGATTAATGTCTTCTCCAATGGTTATCTGGTTGCAGCCTATAGTGTGTTTGTGGTCTTATTATTAACCTGTTCAGTTTTCGATATTAAATTCAAAATTATTCCAAATGGGGTGGTGTTAGCTATCATTCTTTTAGGATTAATGCTGAATTTCTTTACCCCTGAAGGGGTTGGCTTACAAAATGCCGTGCTAGGCTTTTTCGCTGGTTTTTTTATTATGCTCCCTTTTTATATCTTTGCAGGAATGGGTGCGGGTGATGTTAAGCTAATGGCAGCAATCGGCAGTGTAGTCGGCTTTGATAAGGTATTATATACTATAGTTGACAGTATTTTTGTCATGGGTTTTATAAGCCTGGTTTTTTTAATAGTAAAAGGTGATTTATTTAAACTTTTGTTACGGTTTCAAAGGTTTGGCATGGGATTATTAAAAGGGGTAATTGATTATGAACGGCCCGCTCCTTCAGAGGCGGCTGCTCAGCGTCTGCCAATGGCCCCCGCAGTAACACTGGCTACTTTTTATGTTACATTAACCTCGTGTCATTGTTTGGCTCAACTGTTTGATTTTTTAAATTAATTGATTTTTCATGGGCTGTTATGGAATACCTATTTTATTAATTAATAGAGTAAGGATGGATAGATGAATAAGCGCTTTATAATTTTGCTCAGTGTTGCTCTGCTGCTGGCCTTCTTTGCTTCTAGGATAGTTAATAATCTTTTGATACAAAGTCGAGAATCCCAAATAAAGACGGTGCCAGTTGTGGCCGCTGCTGTTGATATTCCGTATGGCGTTAAGATAGATGAAAGTCAGTTGAAACTGATTGATTGGCCTAGTGATTCAGTTCCGCCGGGGGCTTTTTCTGCTAAGGAACAAGTCGTTAATAAGGTGGCAAAAAATAATTTTTATGCCGGTGAGCCTCTATCCGAAAAAAGAATGTCAGTTCATACGGGGGGCAGTACTTTTTCATCATTAATTAGCAAAGAATATCGGGCGATTTCAGTTCGAGTGGATGATGTAGTGGGTGTGGCGGGATTTATTCTCCCTGGGAATTTTGTAGATGTTCTGGCCACAAAGATGGATAGGATTTTAAATCAGGCGGTTACACAGACTAAATTGCAAAACATTAAAGTGTTGGCGGTAGATCAGGATGATTCTCATGAAAAAGATAAGCCAGCCATTGTTAGAGCGGTCACCCTGGAATTAAAGCCGGAGCAGGCTGAAATTATCGTTGGAGCCATGCAGGAAGGTACGATACAACTGACCTTAAGAAATCCAGAGGATCTTCAAGTGGTTACTGTAAAGGAAAAAGTTGAAAAGGTTGCCTTGCCCCCCCCTCCGCAACCGTTGGAGAAAAAAGCCCCCCCACAAAAAAAACTACTTAAAGTTATCCCATGGTGAGGATTTATTAATAATTTAATAACTGGTTGAGAAAGATATGGAAAAAGATAATAAAAGAATAATTGGTATTTTTTCAGCCATTGTTTTATGTGTCGTAAACACAGCGGCTCTGGCAATTGATAATGTCAATGTTAAAACAGAATACGTGCAGGTCGCCTTAAATAAATCCAAATTAATCACCCTGGATAAAAAATTCATCATTGAAGAAATATCCCAAGGTAATCCCCAGATTTCTGGTAACAACTTTAAACCCGACATGGCGTCTGCGGATACTACTTTTATTAAGCCGAATCAGATACTCATCAGTGGAAAATCTATAGGTACGACTAATTTATATTTGTGGGGTCCGAAAGGAAAAATTATAGAAGTATTGGATATTGAGGTAACCCATGATTTAACCACATTAAAAGCCAAGTTGAATGAGTTGTTACCCAAGGAGCGAAATGGTCAGGGCAAGCCTAATATATCGGTACGCTCTTCTCAAAAAAATATTGTCTTAAGCGGTGAAGTGAGTACCTTGGCTAATATGCAGTCAGCCATTCAATTAGCGCAAAGCTTTTTAGGCGTATCTACCAGTTTGGGAGGTGGAACACCAACTGGAACAGATGGCGGTCAAGGTAATATTAATGTCGCAACCAATACCGCCCAGCCTAGAGTCGACCCCAGTGCCAGTGCGGTTCCGCAAGTCATTAATTTAATGACGGTCGGTGGAGCACAACAGGTTATGCTGGATGTCAAGGTTGCTGAAATTAATAGAACAGTTTTAAAAGGCTTGAATATTAAGTTTAATTCCTTGCAGGTATCTAATAATTTTTCGGTGGGTGCGATTAATGGGGGGGGGAGTATAAACCCTACGGGTGGCGGTGGTACCCTGTCGGCTCATAGTTTTGATGCGGGAGCCTTGTTTTTACAGGCCATTAGTGGTCAGTTTATGTTTAATCTCACGATTGATGCCGCAAACAATCAACAATTAGCTAAAATTTTAGCTCAGCCCACTTTAACGACTTTGTCTGGACAAACGGCTACGTTTGTTTCAGGCGGTGAGTTTCCTGTTCCGGTGCCGCAGTCGCTTTCGAATGGTCAGGGTTCGATTACTGTTGTATTTAAAGAATACGGCATTGGCTTAAAGTTTGTGCCAGTGGTCTTGGATTCAGGTCGCATTAACTTAAATCTGCATGTGAGCGTCAGTGAGTTGTCAACAGATGCTTCAGTCATTGCTCAAGCAGGAAATACGAGTACTCTGTATGCCATTCCATCATTGACTAAGCGAGAAGCCAGTACAACTTTAGAGTTGGCAGATGGACAAACGATGAGTATAGCGGGCTTAATCAGTGAAAAATTAAGGGAGAATATTAATAAATTTCCTGGTTTAGGTGATATCCCTGGTTTAGGTGCTTTGTTTAGGAGTTCGCAATTCTTAAAAGACACTACGGAATTGGTTATTTTTGTGACGCCTCGATTGGCTCAGCCCGTCTTGGCAAAAAATGTGCAATTTCCTACGGATAGCTTTGTTGAGCCAGATAATGTCGATTTTTATGTTTTAGGTAGAACTGAATCCAGAAAAGCGCGAAGTCAATTGGCGGGTAAGCCAGGCACTCGGGTTGTTAACGATGGCGGGCTTGATGGTGAGTTTGGTCAGCAGATAATGGGAGGTGTTCAATGATTCAGCGTCTGAATAGGATTGAGTTAATTGTTTTAATAGCATTGTTAATGATAACGGGTTGCACAGAATGGAATTCAGTTCCTAATGTCGTGGATCAGAATCTAGGCAAGGCTTATCATAATATGGTGAAAAACCAGACCTTATGCGCTGAGCATGGCTTAAAGGCTAAGAATCCTAAGTTGTGTCCTGAGCACGGTCCTGTTATGGCTATGGATGGGCAAAAAGCCAAAGGGATTATCGACGAATATCGACACGGAACTACAATGCCTATTGAAGACGCTAAGAAAGGCGTTGTGTTTGATGTTAAAAATGTAGGGGGTACTGCAGGTAATTAAAACGCTATTTTACTAAACTTTACTAAAGTATTTAGGAGCAAAATTTGTCGTTAATTAAATCAGGTTAATGATTAACTCAGCAAAGTAAACCAAAAATTGGGGTGCGCATGATGAAAGAATTAAAATTAAAACGAATACAGGCAGGTGCAGAAATTGTTGAGTTTGCCGTTATCCTGCCATTTCTGTTATTAGTGATGTTTGGAATCATGGAGTTTGGCCTGGTTTTTTATGATAAGGCATTAATTACTAATGCCAGTCGAGAGGCAGCCAGGTCAGGCATAGCCTATAAGTGCCCTGTGTTATCAGCGGATGAAATTAAGGCAGTTTCCGATCGTTATAATGGTTTTTTGATTTCATTTGGAGAGTCGACACTTCCAACGGTTACAGTGAGTCCAGCTCCACCGGCAACGACAACGAATTGTGGGGCAAATTCGGGTACCCCGCTGACTGTTACGGTGACTTACAACTATCAGTTCCTGGTTTTTGGGAATTTATTCAGCTTATTTGTTTCCGGGTTTACTAATCCTCTTAGTTTATCAGCGACGACGGTTATGAATTATGAGTAGGATTTTTCTGCCGGCTCGATGCGCAAAAAAGCAGCGAGGTTCTTCTCTGGTATTTGTTACCATAGCGTTAACGGTCTTATTGGGTTTTTTTGCATTGGCCATTGATGTAGCACATTATCTTGTCGTGCGAAATGAGCTTCAGAATGCTGCTGATGCAGCCGCTTTATCAGGTGCTAGTAATTTATATCCAGTTGATAGTATGACCAATGCGCCAAACTTTAGTTTAGCCAGTTCAAAAGCACTTTCTGCGATTAGCCTGAACTCAGCTAATAATACTCTTTTAGTGACAGGCGATACTTCTGTAACCGGTTATTGGAATATAACGGGTTCCCCTACTGGATTACATGCCACGCAGGGATTGAATGACCTACCGGCTGTACAAGTCATCATTAAAAAGTCCGGTGCTGAAAATGGTGGCGGGGTGGCAAGTATTTTTGCCGGGGTTTTAGGTGTTAACTCAATGGATGGGGCGGCTGTTGCGGTTGCTGTAGCCGGAGCAAGCCCTAGCTTTACTTCGAAAAGCCTGTTTCCTGTTGCTATATCTCAATGTATGTATGATCACTATTGGGATTCTGTTGCCAATCAGTCGCGCACTGGGTTGCCCGTGTCGTTCACTATTGGATCAACTGATAGTGTTGCCTGCCCTTCTCCGGCTCCGGCTCCAGTAGCTCAATGGACTTTGTTAGGTTCAAGCGTCGACATAGCAGTTCTTATCGAAAACGTAAGGGTGTCTAACTTGATGCCTAAAATCAGTATAAGCGATACGCTCAGCATAATTGCCCCGCCAAGTTCTACCGACTCACAAACGTATAGTGATTTAGCCAATAGCTGTGCTGTAATTAATGGTCCTTGTGAATATGTGCTTGTGCCAGTGGTAAGCAGTCCTTTAGATCCAGCTGTGGTTCAAACTGTTTTAGGTTTCGCTTGTATTCATATCATTAGTGCGGTTGCAGGAACTCCAACTGTTACCTTACAAATGGCATCAATAGACAATACACCTGCCTGCAAAATGTCTAATTCTGGAGGTAATGGGCCTATTTATGGTGCCGCCATACCGCCTAAATTAGTTAATTATTCTGGAAATCCTCCTTAATAAATTTCAATTTTATTGGGGGTGTTGATGCGGTTAAAATAAGCACGGGTACAACTTATTATTAAATGTAGAGAAAAAATATCATCATGGAAGTAAATAAACTTAATTTAGTCTTAATGGGTACTAACAAGGATGTGATTGATAAACAGGGTACTCTGCTTTCTGCTTTGGATATCATTAAAAATGAGGTCGTTTGCCAAAGTATTATCGATGCTGTTAGTAAGTACATGGCCGATGAAAATACGATTGTTATTCTAAATTTATCGGCTAATGGATTGCAAGAGCTAAAGTTTTTAGAAGTACTACCCAACAAAAAATCATCGATGATTATCATTGGTGAACAGGGTAATGTTGAGTTATTAACGCAGGCTCTTCGTGCGGGGGTTAAGGATTTTATTGATGAAAAAGAATATGAAGCTAAATTGTTGGGTGTTGCTTCCAATGTTATAAAACATGTCACGCATAATTTTAATGACAAGAACGTTGGACATTTAAATGTGTTTATAACTGCGAGAGGCGGTAGTGGAGCCAGTTTTGTTGCTAGCAATGTTGCCTATCTAATATCAAAGGAAAAGGAACAAAAAGTAGCGTTGGTTGATCTTGATTTACAGTTTGGTTCGATTGGACTCAATTTTAATATGATGCCTAAATATACCTTAGCAGATGCTGTTAAATCGATAGATGAGCTAGATAACGTTTCCTTAGAAGCTTATATGTTAAAATATAACGATAATTTAAGTTTGTTGCTGCCTTCAGCTTCTGAGATTCTTTTACACGGAGATATAAGTATATCTAAGCTAGAGAGTTTACTCGTGCTCTTAAAGGTTAATTTTAACCAGATTGTAATAGATATGCCAAGGATAATAGATCCCATGTTTAGTATGGTTATGGAGCGGGCCGATCACATTACACTGGTCGTACAGCAAAGTTTAGCTCAGTATAGAGATGCGCTAAGGTTGGTTAAAATCATAAATAAAGATCTTGAAATTTCGCTAGATAAAATAGTGATTGTGATCAATCGATACGATCCCAAAAGTAGTTTTCGGATAGCAGATTTAAAAAGTCTTATTAATCATGACAAGATTTATACCATTGCTAGTGATTATGAGCGAGTTGAAAACGCCTCAAATTTAGGTGTCCCGCTCTGTGATTCTTCTGGGAACTCAAAAATAGCGAAAGATTTAAAGAAGCTGGCACAAGTCTTGGAAGGGGATGATTTTAAAAAATCAAAAAAGAGTATTTTTCGGTTTTTTGGGTTTAAGTGAGCCCTGTTCTGAACATGTTAAGGTACCGATATTAATGCACAAATAACCATCACGGATCATCAGCATTATGAGTAAAGTAAGTGTTTTTTTAAAGTCGAGAGTGTTTAGTATTTTCTGCAGTCTTTTATTGGGCTCAATTTATATTTTATTTATTACTGCACACTTCATGGGTTTTTTAAAAGCTCATGAGGTCACATTATTATTGTTTGGCCTATCTGAAACACTCGTTGTCGTTTTTTATATCGCTCGTAGTCAGCCCAAAACGATCTCAGTTGATTTTTATGATTGGCTTATAGCTATTGTTGGGACTTTTGCGCCTTTGTTTTTGCGGCCAGCCGAATGGGGTCTGTTTCCCATAGCAAAGTATGCCATTATTGTGGGTTCAGTTTTTCAGATGTTCAGTATTTTCTCTCTTAATCGCAGCTTTGCTTTAGTGGCGGCCAACAGAACCATTAAAACCCAAGGGATGTATAGCTTTATACGTCATCCTCTTTATGCAAGTTATTGTTTAGTTTTTTTTGGTTATATACTGTCTAATACTACCATTGAAAATGGTGCTGTTTATGCTATTTCAATGCTTTTCCTTTATTTAAGAATAATCAAAGAAGAAAAGCATTTAGCGCTTGATCCTCTCTATAGGCAATATCAGCTCAAGGTGCGTTATCGATTGGTTCCATTTATTATTTAACTTGATCGATGCAGGATGAGTTCTAAAACCAGTTTACTGCCAAAGTAAGCTAATAACAGTAATACAAAACCAGTCAAAGTCCATTTTACGGCCGTTTGTCCCCGCCAACCATAAAGGCTGCGGCCTGTTAAAAGCCCAGTAAAGATAATCCACGCGAGTATTGATAACACCGTCTTGTGTACGAGGTGTTGGGCAAATAAATCCTCTATGAATAAAAAGCCACTTGCTAACGAAATAGTTAGAAACAGGATGCCTGTGCCGAGCATTTGAAATAGCAGAGACTCCATCGTTTGTAGGGGAGGTAATGACTGGATAAAACGTTTGGGTGGATGACGTTTTAACTGTTGTTCTTGAAGTGCCAATAAAATGGCTTGCAGTGCTGCAATATTTAACAGGCTAAAAGCAATAATGGAGCTTAATATATGGACGCTCATTTCCCAGTTATACTGAGTTAGGGATTGAATCTGATTGGAAAAGTTAAGTTCTAAACCCAACATGCCCGCCGCAATTGGAAAGATAGCCGCCCCTAATGATTCAACGGGTTTATTGAGGCTGGCTATTAATAGAAGCCAGGCAACAATCATGGCGATCAAAGAGCCTGTGCTAAAGAAGCTAAAATTAAAGCCGTTATTTTGCTGAAAGAGTAGTCCAGTATATAAGAGGTGTGTGGATGCCGCTGCCCATCCAAGATAAAGGGCGCTGCGTTGCAATCGACGTTGATCGAAATCTTTGATAATGAGCAAGGTACTGATAAGGTAAGCACAAATAGATAGAGTGGCTATTGCAGTGGTGTTCATTGGATTATGATTAATTTTCGTAATAAAACGGGGTTTGCTAAATTTACACAGTCTACAGCGTTAAAATTGTTCTCGTATTGCAACGGGTGCAAAGCGCTTCCTGGATATGGTAATATATTGGATTAAATAGTCCTAGCGCATTTGTACCAGCGGGTAGTTTCCTTAGTTTAAACCACAAAGACCTCGATATGTTTGATAATTTAACCGATAGATTAAGTAGTACGCTTAAAAAACTTAAGGGTCAGGGTCGTCTGACTGAAGATAACATTAAGGATGCCTTGCGTGAAGTGCGTATGGCTTTACTTGAGGCTGATGTATCTTTGTCAGTGGTTACCGATTTTATTGAGCGTGTTAAAGAAGGTGCCCTAGGTCAGGAAGTGCAGACTAGCTTGACCCCCGGCCAAGCCATGATCAAACTGGTTCAGTCTGAATTGGTTAAAGTTATGGGGGCTGCTAATGAAGGTCTTAATTTAAATGCAGTGCCTCCTGCAGTCATTTTAATGGCGGGTTTGCAAGGGGCTGGTAAAACAACAACGGTTGCAAAATTAGGTCGTTGGCTGAAAGAAAATCAAAAGAAGAAAGTTGGCGTGGTCAGTGCTGACGTTTATCGCCCCGCAGCGATTAAGCAGTTGCAGATGCTGGCTAATGAGCTTGATCTGGACTTTTTTGAAAGTGATTTATCGCAAAATCCTGTTGATATTGCCAGAAATGCAATTGATGCAGCCAAGAAAAAGTTTTTAGACGTTATTATTATCGATACAGCCGGTCGCTTGCATATTGATGATGAGATGATGGGTGAAATTAAAGCCCTGCATGCTGCCATTAATCCGGTTGAAACATTATTTGTCGTTGATAGTATGACGGGGCAGGATGCCGCGATTACTGCAAAAGCCTTTAATGATGCGTTACCCTTGACCGGTGTCATTTTAACCAAAGCAGATGGTGATGCACGGGGTGGGGCGGCTTTATCCATACGACATATTACCGGTAAGCCCATCAAGTTTATTGGTGTTGGTGAAAAAACCAATGCTTTAGAACCTTTTTATCCTGACCGGGTCGCCTCCCGTATTTTGGGTATGGGGGATATGCTGGGTCTTATTGAAGAGATTGAGCAAAAAGTTGATAAAGAAAAGGCCGAGAAGCTTGCCCGTAAAATTCAGAAGGGTAAAGGTTTTGATTTAGAAGATTTCCGTGAGCAATTGCAGCAAATGCAGAGCATGGGCGGGGTCAGTTCCATGTTGGATAAGTTGCCGGGAATGAATAGTGTTCCTCAGGAAATGAAGGATAAAGTAAATGACAAGGAATTGGGGCGTCAGATTGCCGTTATTAACTCTATGACCTTTCAAGAAAGGCGTTACCCTGATTTAATTAAAGGAAATAGAAAAAAACGTATTGCCGCCGGTTGTGGTCAACAGTTGCAAGATGTTAATCGTATTTTAAAACAGTTCCTGATGATGCAAAAAATGATGAAGAAGTTCAAATCAGGGAATATGACGAATATGATACGAGGCATAAAAAACAATGTGCGCGGTATGAGAAGGTAGATTTTTTACTTATTAAACAGTTTGTTACGTGATAAAAAATAACTAAGTGCTGAATATTTCCAATTTATTCTTCACATATGGTAAAAATCGCGTAAAATGTGCAGATTAACAATGATCAAATGTATTTGAGGATATTAGATGGTAACCATTCGTCTTTCAAGAGGCGGCGCTAAAAATCGCCCTTTTTATCACGTTGTAGTAACTGATAGCAGAAGTGGTCGTGATGGCCGTTATATTGAACGTGTTGGCTTTTTTAATCCATTAGCACGCGGTAATGAAGAAAAATTACGTTTGGACAGTGAGCGCGTTGAATATTGGAAATCCAATGGTGCGCAACCTTCTGATCGTGTTGCACAATTAATTAAAGACGCAGTTAAAGCAGCGGCTTAAGCTATTGTCGAAAGCGCAACAAATAAACGTTGGGAAGATTTCTGGCGTTTTTGGTGTGAAAGGTTGGGTAAAAGTATTTTCTTTTACCGACTCCAAAGAGAATATCTTAAATTATTCACCGTGGTTGTTATCAAAGGACGGTGAAACCAAATCAGTTAAAGTGATTGATGGTAATCTTCAAGGCAAAGCTGTTGTTGCCCAGCTTGAAGGTATTAATGATAGGGATCTGGCGGCTAGTTTAATGGGTTGGGACATTTTAATAATGCCTGATCAGTTACCCAAAGCAGCAAAAGATGAATATTATTGGTCTGACTTGGTTGGTTTGCGTGTTGAAACAAATCAGGGTGTTCAATTAGGCGTCGTCGAAAGTTTGTTAGAAACCGGTGCGAATGATGTTGTTGTTGTTAAAGGCGAGCGTGAACGGGCAATTCCGTTTTTGCAAGGACAGACAATAATTAATATTGATTTGGATTTAGGGATAATGGTTGTGGATTGGGATCCTGACTTTTAATTATTTTGATGCGTTTTGATGTAGTCACATTATTTCCCGATATGATAACAGCAGCTGCAAGTTACGGAGTAACTGGCAGGGCAATTGAACGAGAAATAGTTAGCTTGTCAGTATGGAATCCTAGAGATTATACAATCGACAGGCATAAAACGGTTGATGATCGCCCCTATGGCGGTGGTCCCGGAATGGTTATGAAGTATCAGCCTTTGCATGATGCAGTGAGTAAGGCAAAGTTGGCAGGTAGCGAAGAGGCTAAGGTCGTTTACTTAAGTCCACAAGGAAAACCGATTACACAACGTTTATTATCAGATGCTTGTCAGAACTCTCAACTGATTTTGGTTGCGGGACGCTATGAAGGCGTTGATGAGCGTTTTGTTAACAGGGATTGTGATGAGGAATGGTCGGTTGGCGATTATGTGATTAGCGGTGGTGAGTTGGCTGCCTTGGTGGTGATTGATGCGATTACCCGTTTGTTACCGGGTGTGCTTGGTCATGAAGAGTCTGCTCAGCAAGATTCCCATATGAATGGACTGTTGGATTACCCGCATTTTACACGGCCTGAACAACTTGAAGGATGTTCTGTGCCGGAGGTGTTATTGAGTGGTAATCATGCCGATATTGATAGCTGGCGTATGAAGCAGGCATTAGGAAGAACTTGGCAAAGACGACCGGATTTATTAAAGAATAAGAATTTAAGTGCAGAACAGAATTATCTGCTGCAACAATTTAAAAGTGAAGTTGAATAGGGTGTGGTGATGAGCAATATTATTGATGTATTGGAAAAAGAACAACTAAAACAGATTCCTGAATTTAATCCAGGTGATACTGTTGTTGTTCAAGTTAAAGTTAAAGAAGGAGAGCGTGAAAGAATTCAGGCTTTTGAAGGCATCGTGATTGCTAAACGTAATCGTGGATTAAATTCTGCTTTCACCGTCAGAAAGATTTCACATGGCACAGGTGTTGAACGTGTTTTTCAAACTCACAGTCCTTTGATCAGTGAGATTACAGTAAAACGTCGTGGTGATGTACGTCGTGCTAAATTGTATTACTTACGTGATCTAACGGGTAAAGCGGCTCGTATTAAAGAAAAGCTTTAAGCGGTTTTTTTATACAGTCGAAAAAAGGCAGCTTATAGCTGCCTTTTTTTATGCTTGACGCTGTCCGTTTCTGCTGAATATAAGTTAATTTATAACAACACAATTCTATTTATTTATCCATTAAACAATGATCAAACAAGAAAAGTCTTTAACAATGACGGTCCTGATGACACCTGATATGGCAAATTTCTCGGGTAATGTCCATGGTGGCTCTTTATTAAAATTATTGGACCAGGTGGCTTATGCGTGCGCGGCAAAATATTGTAAAAGTTATGTAGTCACTGCGGCATTGGACCAGGTTTTCTTTAAGCAACATGTCAATGTAGGTGAGTTGGTTACTTTTTTTGCCCGTGTTAATCACGTGGGACGATCGTCAATGGAAGTGGGCGTAAAAGTTGTAGCTGAACATTTAAGGACACACGAAAAAAGGCATACGACCTCGTGTTTCTTTACTATGGTGGCCATTGATGAGCAGGGTAAGTCTTTTGAGGTGCCGCGTTTACTATTGGAAACTGAGGAAGATAAAAAACACTATGCAGCTGCTGAAATGCGAAGAGCAATGCGTCAGGAAAGCCTGGAAAAAAGTCGTGCACTTAATGATGAGTTGTCTGAGGATGAGTTTTAAGTGGTGCTACATGATAATTTTGAACAACTGCCTTTAAAGGATTTTGCAGAGAAAGCGTATCTGGATTATTCCATGTACGTCATTCTCGATCGGGCATTGCCTCATATAGCAGATGGTTTAAAGCCTGTACAACGACGCATTGTGTTTGCAATGTCAGAGCTGGGTTTAACGGCGACAGCAAAGTATAAGAAATCAGCGCGTACGGTAGGTGATGTATTGGGTAAATATCATCCGCATGGTGATTCTGCCTGTTATGAGGCCATGGTGCTGATGGCGCAAAACTTTTCCTATCGATATCCATTAGTGGATGGCCAGGGTAACTGGGGTTCGCCTGATGATCCAAAGTCTTTCGCGGCAATGCGGTATACGGAATCACGTTTAACCGCTTATGCCAATTCTTTGTTAAGCGAGTTAGGGCAGGGAACTGTTGAATGGTCGGATAATTTTGATGCGACTTTAAAAGAGCCGGTATTATTGTCAGCCAGATTGCCCAATATACTGCTTAATGGCACGATGGGGATTGCTGTTGGAATGGCAACGGATATACCCCCGCATAATCTGCGTGAAGTAGCGGCCGCTTGTATTCAATTATTGGATGAACCTGATAGTACTTTGGAAAGGCTGTTTAAGTATATCAAAGGCCCTGATTATCCGACCGAGGCAGAGATTATTACTTCTGCCGAAGAAATACAAAAGATGTATCTGACCGGTGGCGGTTCGATAAAAATGCGTGCTATTTATGAACAGGAAGATGGCACTATTGTAATAACCGCATTGCCTCATCAAGTGTCTGGTGCAAAGTTGATGGAGCAAATAGCGGCACAAATGTTGGCGAAGAAATTGCCGATGATTGAGGATCTCAGAGATGAGTCTGATCATGAAAATCCTACCCGTTTATTGATCATTCCTAAATCTAAGCGTATTGATGTCGATGCAGTTATGTCACATTTATTTACCACGACAGATTTGGAAAAGAGCTATCGTGTCAATATGAACATGATAGGCTTGGATGGTCGACCTAAGGTTAAAGGTCTAAGAGATATTCTGGTTGAATGGCTGAGTTTTAGAACTGAAACCGTAAGAAGACGTCTACAGTATCGCTTGGATAAGGTTTTAGCGAGACTACACATTCTGGATGGCTTATTAATTGCCTATCTGAATATTGATGAGGTCATTGCAATTATTCGTAATGAAGACTATCCAAAGCCTGTCTTAATGCAGCGATTTGGCTTAACTGATAGCCAGGCTGAAGCGATATTAGAACTAAAGTTGCGGCATCTTGCCAAGCTTGAAGAGATGAAAATTCGGGGTGAACAAGATGCCTTGGAAAAAGAGCGGGCAGCATTGGAGAAGACTTTAGCCTCAAAGCTGTTATTAAATCGCTTAATTCGAAAAGAGATTGAACGGGATGCTGAGTTATATGGTGATGATCGTCGTTCGCCTATTGTTTCAAGAGATGCCGCTGTTGCTTTAGAAACCACCGCATTAATTAGTAATGAGCCGTTGACGATTATCCTATCTCAAAAAGGTTGGATAAGAGCCGCTAAAGGCCACGATATTGAGGTAGAAAGCTTAAATTATCGTTCGGGTGATAGTTTTCTGGATGCGGTAAAAGGTCGCTCAACACAAGCCATTTATTTATTGGATTCTACGGGACGTTCTTATAGCACTTCATCTCATGACTTGCCGTCGGCACGTACCCAGGGTGAGCCTTTAACCGGACGGTTAAATCCACCTTCAGGTGCACTGTTTACTCATTTGTTAACAGGTAATCCTGAGGATTGGTATGTGTTAGCCAGTCATTATGGTTATGGTTTTAGGGTTCAGTTAAAAGACTTGGCCAGTAAGAATAAAGCGGGTAAATTATTAAT
>Ga0194063_10001371_pt1 | contig 15877 bp, 17 predicted proteins | sample SepL3720m_MetaG_FD_155459 | JGI IMG/M metagenome (GOLD analysis project Ga0194063, IMG submission 155459) | Anoxic zone freshwater microbial communities from boreal shield lake in IISD Experimental Lakes Area, Ontario, Canada - Sep2016-L373-20m | ecosystem: Environmental > Aquatic > Freshwater... | reverse complement strand
CATCCCGACCGCTCAGCCACAACCACGTCGTGCTCACGCTGGCCCCCTGCCAACCGATGGCTTTTTCCAAATCCACCTCGGCCCCGAAGTCCAGAAGCCCTGTGTAAACCGTCCCGGTCTTCAGCCCGCCGGTCGTATTCCCCCAAACCTCCACCGTATATCCGCCGAAAATCTTAATCCCCTTGTCGGAGAGCAATGGTCGTGCTCCCAGCCAATCTCCGGTGATTTGATTTCTCTCCAGAATCGGCTTGGCATCGGGGTTGTCCGACTGCTCGGCCCGGGTCAACCCGGACGAAAGAAGCAGGGCGACAATGAAAGATAAAACGCGGTTCGCTCTCATGTTGGATGTTTTCATAGATGAGAACCTGTTATCATTATATTCTTAATGATAGTCAAGTATCATGTAAAAATCTTCTCCTCATTTCGCCTCCAAGAGACAAGGGTTGCTCCTCCTCCCATGATTGCGTTTAATGGTCAGCGTGGACAGAAACACCAGGCAAAAGCGGGCCATCGAGTCCGTCCTCCGCAATCACGCAAACCCGCTCTCGCCGGCCGAGATTCTGGAGTTCGCGTTGAAGGAAGTGCCGACCATCGGGATTGCCACAGTCTATCGGTCGCTGAAGGCCCTCGCGAAAGACGGGCAGGTCGTGTCGGTGGAGATTCCGGGAGAGCCTCCCCGATATGAGCGTGCGGACAAGGGCCACCACCACCATTTTTTGTGCCGGACGTGCGGCGAGGTTTTCGATTTGGCGAAGTGCCTGGATGGCATCAAGAAAATGGCCCCGCCGAAGTTCCGCGTCGAGGATCACGAAATCATCCTTTACGGGGCCTGCAAGGCTTGCGCGCCAAAGAGCAACCCCGCCAAGCGACGGGGAGCGAAGCATTCCCACTGAGGGCCTGGCCTCTCATACCCGGCATGCCTCCAATCCCGACATGATTTCGTCCCTCTGCAAGTTTCTCCCGATGAAAACCGCCTGGGTGAGCCGTGCGTCATTTGCCCACGGCTGTGCGAAAGCACGATGCAGTGTGCTTCAACGACCTGAGGCTTTGAGCCGGCCATCCTCCATCTCATAGGTCCGATCGAAGACATCGAGGGAACGATGGTCGTGCGTCACGACGATCACGGCGGATCCGCGCTCGTGGGCGACTTTGCGGAACAGCTCCATGACCTGGCGTCCGCGATGGCTGTCGAGGGCGGCGGTGGGTTCGTCGGCGAGGAGGAGGCTCGGCTGGTTGGCGAGCGCGCGGGCCACGGCGACCCGTTGTTGTTGGCCGCCGGAGAGGGCGTCCGGAAGGTTCTTCGCGCGATCCGCCACGCCGAGGTAGTCGAGCAGCTCCATCGCGCGCTTGCGGGCGGAGCGCGGGGCGACATCGTTGATCTCCATCGCGAGAGCCACGTTCTCCACGGCGTTGAGAAACGGCATGAGGTTGGCCTTCTGGAAGACAAACCCGAGGTGCTGCCGCCGGTAGGCGCGGACATCCACCAGCGCCCGGTCGGCATCCATCACGGGCTCCCCGCTGATGAAGATGCGCCCGGAGGTGGGCGGGTTGATGAGTCCGATGGCGGTGAGGAAAGTGGATTTCCCCGCGCCGCTCGGGCCAAGCAGCGCCACGATTTCGCCTTGAGCCAATGTCACCGACACGTCCTTCAGCGCCACGACCTCGGTGTTTCCGGACCCGTAAATTTTTGTCAGGCCGATGGCCTCCACGGCGGGGGAGTTCATCAGAGCACCTTGTTCGGCTCGACGCGCATGGCTTTGCCAATGCCGATGAGGCTTGAGAGGACAGAAATGCCCAAAACAATGACAGCCAGCGAGAGGAGGTCCTGGGTTTCAACAACCACGAGGCGTGGAAATCTCGGAAATGCGAAGGTGCCGAGCCAATAAGCCAGCGCGTAGCCAAGTCCGCCGATGAGCAGTGCCTGCTGGAGGATGAGCCCGATGATCACGCCATTGCGGGCACCCATGAGCTTGAGCATGGCGATGTCATGAATTTTGTCCAACGTGAGAGTGTAAATAATGAGCGCCATGATGATCGTCGAGATGATGATCAGCAGCACGCGGAAGAGCCCGAGCTGGCGCTTCGCTTTGTCCACCATGCCGGAGAGCAACAAGTCCACCTGCTGCTGCTTGGAATAAACGGTGACATCCGGCCATGTGGAAATCGTCTCCACGACTTTTTCCGTGTCGGCTCCCGGTTCGAGCGTGAGCATCACCGCGCTTATTTGCGGGGGAGAAATCGCCGGGATATCGTTGGCAGATCCGGCGGCGCGCTCCAGCAGCAACGGCTGCTGGCGCCCGATGTCCTGCGACCCGGCCCGGGCGCGCCGCGCCTGGCGCTCCAACCTCGTCGCCTCGCCGGGAACATCAAACTGGATGCGCTGCGCGTCGCCGATTGTGAAAAAGCCGAGCCCGTCACCGCCGGATCCCACCATCCCGCTTGTGATGCCGACCACCTCGTAGATATCCTTCCCCAGGGGGATCTTTCCGCCAAGTGCCAGCCCAAGCGAGCGGTCGGCGATCATCTCGTAGCGGGCCTGGTGCAGCGGACGCCCCGCGACGAGCGGAATCCAGTCCCCGCGGTCTTCCGGCCACGCCAGCCCCTGCACCACGATGCGGAGCGGCCTTCCGCGATACTCGCGTTGGATCGTGTGCGAGACAAACCGCCGGGCACCCGCCACGCCGGGCACGGATCGAAGTCGGTCCTCCAAATTTGCGGGAACACGGGAGATTTCCGCAAACGGCCCGCGCGTGCCTCCCTGCACGACCCAGAGGTCGGCTCCGATTGTTCCCACAAGCAGCGTCGCCTCGCGGATGAGACCGCGATAAATACCGCCCATGCCCATGACAATCATGAGCAGCATGCCGATGCCGACAGTCGTCAGCGCGAATCGCCCAAAATTGTGGCGGATGTCTTTGGCGGCAAGATTCATTCCGTGGCGATGCGCTGGCCCGGATGCAGCGCGGCTTGCATCGGATTGGCGGGAACAATCACGCGATCGCCCGCCGACAAACCCTCCGTCACTTCCACGGTGCCATGGCCCCGAAGACCGAGCGCCAGATCGCGCCATGCGGCCCGGCCGTGGTCCGCGACAAACACGCCGGGCCTGCCGCCTTGCCACTGGAGAAACTGCTGGGGCAGGACGAGTGAATGGGGCTTGCGCCCCGTCTCGATGAACACCTCCGCCCGCTGGCCAAGCGTCCAGTTGGCTGGCAATTCCCGAACCCGCACGTCCACAAGAAACTCGCGCGTCTCGCGGTCGGTTTCGCGGCCCAGCCGCGCGACTTCCCCTGCAAAAATCTTTTCCGGCGCCGAGCGGAAGACCACCCGAACCGGCTGGCCGGCGGCAAGACCGGACGCCGCCGTTTCGTCCACCCATGCGGAAACCCAGATCTCGTCCGTGGAAATGAGCTGGAGGATCGAGGCGCCCGGAACGACCACCCCGCCGGGATCGCGGTCGCGACGGACAACAAGTCCGTCATACGGGCTCAGAATCTGAGCGAACCCGAGCCGCTCCTGCTGGAAAGCCAGATTTTTTTCCGCCGTGATGGTCTGCTGCTCGGCCTCGGTTGTGGCGGCGAGGGCGAGTTGCAGCCCGGATTCCGCGATGTGCAGCTCTTCGATCGACTTGTCAAAGTCGGACGGCGAGCTGACTTTTGCGCCGACGAGGTCGGATGTCCGCTTGTGCTTTTGTCGTGCCTGCTGTTCCACCGCGCGGGCGCGGACCTCATCCACGCGGATCCGCTCGGCTGTCGCCTTGGCGGCGGCGAGCGTGGCCGCCGCAACGTCCACCTGCCGTCTGAGTTCGCCCTCGTCGAGACGCGCGAGCAACTGGCCGGATTTCACCCTGTCCCCCTGATCCACCAGCACCTCGGCCAACCGCTCCTGAATACGAGCCCCGACGATTGTCTTCACACGAGCCTCCAACGTCCCCGTGCCCATGACTTCACCGACAATTTCACCTGTTGCGACGGGATGAGCCGTGACATTCAACGGAGTGAAGCCCACGCGATAGACGACGAAAGCCACGGCGACGGCGACAGCCAGCCATGACAGGATCTTGCGGAGTGATGCGCGTTTCATCGTTTCTGCAGCCTGCGGCCATATTTCTTCCCGACAAGTGAAAACTCTGCGGCCCCACTCGCCGCAGAAGGGCATTCAACTTCCCGATGAAGCTGCTCATTTATATTAACAGCAAGACGACTGCGGTCCACCGGGGCGAGTCTGCGGTTCATCAAGGTCGTTTTTCTTGAACGTGAAAGGCGGTAGGAACGGTCACCAAAAGTCGGCCGTCGGAAGATTTTATAAACAGGGCTTGCTTGATAATGGCATATGCTCATTATTGTCGAGTCGAAAATGATTTCCCTGACGATCCTCTCCGAAAACACCGTGCGCGGTGAAGGGCTGCTCGGCGAACACGGGCTCTCCTACTGGCTCAATACCGGCACTCACCGTGTGCTCTTCGATACCGGGCAGGGAATGGTGCTTGAAAAAAACGCCGCGAAACTCGGCATCGATCTCGGGCAGGCGGATGCGATTGTGCTCAGCCACGGGCACTACGACCACGTCTCCGGGCTGCCAGATGCGCTCGATGCCGCGCCCGAAGCCGCGCTCTGGCTCCACCCGGCGGCCACGGAGAAAAAGTTTATCCGCTCGCCGAAAGGCGCGGCGCGACGGATCTCGACCGATTTCATGGAGGCCGGAGATTTTGGAAAATCCCGGATCGTACATCGTGTGGTCGAGCCAGCCGAGGTTGTCCCCGGAGTTTGGGTGACCGGCGGGATTCCCCGGACGAACGATTTCGAGGATGTGGGCGGACCGTTCTTTCTGGATGAGGGGCTCACGATACCGGACCCGATCGCCGATGACATGGCGGTTTACCTCCCCGGAAAGGATAGTCTTTCCGTCATCTTCGGATGCGCCCACGCCGGGGGGATCAACACGCTGGAACACATTTCCCAGTTCACCGAAAATCTGCCCGTCCACACGCTCCTCGGCGGGCTTCATCTGGCCGCCGCATCCCCCGAACGGATGGACCGTACGGTCGCGGCACTCCGCCTGCTCGCGCCGAGGCGCATGGGATTCTGCCACTGCACGGGAGCATCCGCGATTAACCGCCTTTGGAGCGAGTTTCCCAAAGCCTGCATGGAAGTCCATGTAGGCAAGCGGCTCATTGTTTGGGGATGTCACCGGCGAGTAGTTTCACCGCATGATCCACAACACGCTGAATATTTTCCGCTGTGACCGGGCTGCGGCCTTTCTTCAAGCCCGCTTCGCTCAAATCGAAATGGGTAAACCGGCTGAGTCCCGCCTCGGCAAACGTGCGGCGTGCACAGGCTTTGGGACAGCCGTCTATGAGCAGGACGCGATCCGCGATCACCGCGTTGAAGGTGATATCAGAATCCCGCGCACCAATGCTGGCCAAGCACGACATCGTTCCATGGCCTTCTTGGCGGATCTGCCGCGCTGCGCGGTCAGTAAGCTCCCCAACGTCCGCCGCTCCCGAGCAGACAAAAACCAGATTGATATCTTTTCGGGTATTCATGGCATTTTTCATAAATAGGATCTGTATGATATTAGCATATGCCCATTATTGTCGAGAACAAAATGCCAACCCGGAAAAATGAAAATCAGATTGTGCGCTGCGTGGGCTGACCCGGGCCTATACATTATGTATAGCGCATAAACTTGAGGGAGCCAGAGCGGGCGGGCAAGGATTCGCAACTTATGAAAATTTCCATCCCGGCGCGGCTCATGAAGCTCCCCCTCCTCACGATGGTCATGGCCATTGGAATGACCTGGCAAGCCTTTGCGGCCGATTCTGTTCCCGGGCGCATTCTGGCATGCCCGACCGGCTCGGCGTCCGAGAATGCGGTTCAAAACTCGTTCAAAGGATCCGGGGCACGCGAGATCGGGCGTCTGCACCAAATCAACGTGCGCGTCCTCGAAGTGTCGAAGGCTTCCGAGGCCCGTGTCATCGCCGCCCTTTCGAAAAACCCGAATTTCGAATTTGCCGAGCCGGACTACATCGCCAACATTATCCTCACTCCGAACGACCCCTACTACGCTTCGCAGTGGCATCTTCCGAAAGTCGGTGCGCCTGCGGCATGGGATCTGACGACCGGAAAAAGCACCGTTGTGCTGGCGGTGGTTGACACGGGCGTGGACTCGACTCATCCGGATCTTCTGGGGCGCGTGCTGCCGGGCTATGACTTTGTGAATAGCGACAGCGATGCGAGCGACGACAACGGGCATGGCACGGCGGTGGCCGGAACCGCGGCGGCAACCGGGAACAACGGGGTCGGGGTCGCCGGCGTGGCATGGGCCGTGAGCATCCTTCCGGTCAAGGTGATGGCTGCCGATGGAAGCGGTTCGACTTCAACCATTGCCAACGGAATCAACTACTCCGCTGATCGCGGAGCACGGGTCATCAACCTCAGCATGGGCAGCACCAGCTCATCGCTCACGCTGCAGAAGGCGGTTTCGTATGCCTATACCAAGGGAGTCGTCCTCATCGCCGCAGCCGGCAACAACGGCAACAGCATCCCGTTTTATCCCGCTGCCTACACCCAAGTCGTGGCGGTTTCTGCCCTCAACAGCTCCGACGTGTTGCCCACATGGTCGAACTACGGCAGCTACGTCGATCTTTCTGCGCCGGGAGAAGCGATCACCACCACATGGCCGGGCGGCAGCTATATGACCGTGTCCGGCACCTCGTTCTCGAGTCCGCTGGTCGCCGGCGTGGCCGCTCTCGCGCTCTCCCTCAAACCGACCCTCACCAATGCTGCGGTTGTTTCGCTGCTCACTTCGACGGCCGATGATCTGGGTGCCGTCGGATACGACATTTACTTTGGTGCAGGCCGAGTGAATGCCGCCAAGGTCGCTGCTGCAGCCGTTCCTGTGTTTGACGCCACCGCGCCCGTCACCGCTGTGACGAACCCGAAAGCGGGCGCGTCCATAGCCGGCTTGCGATCCGTCGCCGTCACCGTCGCCTCCAGCGATAACGTGGGGGTGACAAAAGCCGAGCTCTACATCAACGCCAAGCTCGTCTCCTCCTCCACGGCGGGCAGCTTCACCTACAGTTGGAACACTTCCAGGCTCGCCGTCGGCGCTTACAAGCTCCAATCGAAGGCCTACGATGCCGCCGGCAATTCCGCGCTGTCGGCGCTGGTCACCGTCTATCGTTGATTCCTCGACGGAGGAGGAAGACGCAAGCCGGCGCGGGGAGCGATCCCGCGCAGGGCGGGGCAGTTGAGATCCTTTTGAAATGAGATTCATCAGCCCCAGAATCAATCGCTTTTCCCGGCCAACTTTGTTTGCTGTGCTGGCGCTTTCGCTGGCGCTGCCTCGAGCGGCCTGCGCCTTGCAGGTAACGGGCTATACCACGGCTGCAAACGACAGGTTTGAAAGCGGGCTGCCCTCTGATCCTGTGGAAAGCTCCAGCGCGAGCTTCATCGGCAAGGGATACGACTGGTCGGGTGCCGGGTGGGATTCCACCAACCTCCAAAAAGGCTTCGGGTTCCTGAGCCCGAGGCACTACCTCGTCGCTTCACACTACCTCGGGTCGACCTATGTCAACGTCAACGACCAGGACAGCGATCTCGCGCAAGGCACGCAGCAGGGAGTTGAGGCAACAGGCTATGGCATCAAGGCCGATGGGACAAATCCGGACATTTCCATCGCGACGTTGACGCAGCCACTCCCGTCATCTGCCCCGATCGCCCGCTATGCGGTTTTGGATCTCAACTCGACCTCAACCACCAATACCCCCACGGCCTACAACAACCTCGCGGTGCTGCTCTACGGGCGTGGCGCGACGACCACATCGAGCCCGCGCATCGGGGCCACCACGATCTACGCCACGACCGTTTCGGGAACCGATACCTACTTCCGCACTTTAAGAACCGACGTCCAGCTGGAGGGAGGAGATTCGGGCAGCCCGGCTTTTTATGGATGGACAAACCCCAACGGAGGCCAGGAGTTGACGCTTCTCGGACTGAACTCCGCGATCGATACGACCAATGGATATAATTTTATTAGTTTCCTTGGAAACAGCGGAGTGATCAATGCGATGAACGCGCTCATGGTCGATAACGGGTTCGCCTTGCGCGTTGTGGGAAACGTCAGCAACACTTGGGCCGGCTCCAGCAGCACATCGATCACAAACCGCCGGGCTTGGGCGATCAGTTCCACCCCATCTGATGTCTATGTAAAATTCGATGCGGCGACCGCTAGCAGCCGTTCGGTCACGGTTGACTCCAACGCCAACCTCCGCGGGATCTATTTCAAGGAAACCGCGACGGCTGGAGATTCCTTCACTTTCGCCGGTGCCAGCACGCTGACGATCGGGCGCGGCGGGATCACGAATTACGACAACGCGCGGCAGAGCTTTTCCGCGAATATGACCCTCGGCGATCACCAATATTGGGATGCCGGCACCGGAGGCGTCACCATCACCAACCTCAACACCAACGGAAAACTTCTCGAAATCACCGGGAGCGCCACCATCAGCGGTGCCATTTCCGGATCGGGCGGCATCGCGCTCACCAGCGGGACTCTGGCCCTTGCCAGCACGAGCACCTACACGGGCGCGACCACAGTCAATGGCGGAAAATTGACGGTATCCGGCGTGTTGAACAGCACCTCAGGCATCATGGTCAACAGCGGCGGCACTCTCCTGCTCGACGCGGCCGCCGCGGCACCTGGCCGGAGCGTGACGCTTGCCGGGGGCACGCTCGCGGCCGGGGCTGGGCTCAGCAATAGCCTTGGCATGCTGACCTTGAGCGCCAGTTCCACAATCGACTTCAGCGGCAGCGCCAGCGGCGAACTCCTGTTCTCGTCGCTCACCTACACAGCAGGAATCCTGAACATCACCAACTGGGGAACATTCGGCAGCCAGTCCACATTGGGATTCAGCAGCGATGCCGGGCTGGCTGCATTTGTGAGCCATGTGAGTTTCGAGGGAGGGTTCCCGGCCGGGATAGTGCAGACTAGCATCAGCGAGTGGGACATCGTCGCGGTGCCCGAGCCAGGAACGATCGCCACCGGCCTCGCCCTGCTCGGGTTTGTCGTCTGGCGCGAACGCCGCCGCCTCCGCTCACTCGCGGTCGATCGGGTTGGTGTCCCCGTTCGTTTTATCGGCGGCATCCTGAAGCCGGACATTGTCCGCCGCCGGCAGCGGCCGCCTGAAACGCCGGCAGGTGATTATCGCGGGATGCACGCTGAAGGTTGCCGAGCACGCGGGCGAGGTCGGGGTAATCGGTGGCTTTTGCCAAAAGCCGATCATACATGGCTACATTAGCTTTCTCCGCTTCGATCCCCAGTTGCGCGGCTTCGGTGAGGCTCGCGGGTGCCTTGACATGGCCCGCTCGGGTATCCTTCGGAATCGGCAGCCCGTATTTTTCAAACTGTCTCTGCAATGCCACGATGTGTCGCGCCTCTGCCTTGATGATATTTGCGTAGGGCAGCTTCCCGCCAAACTTTTCCATGATGGCCTGGTAGGTGGCCTAGGCGGCATATTCTCCGTCGGGTCCGCTCAAAGCTTCGGTCAAGACTTCCCTCACGACCTCCGTGGCCGGCATTGGCGTGGAGGTTTCCGGTTTTGCGACGGCCGTCTGCATCGCCAGCAACATCGGGATAAGTATCGAAATAATCCGTGCGATTGATTTCATGGTCCAGCCTCTCAAGGAAAAAATGCCGGCTTTCAATTGTCCGGAGGAGCGACGGCTCCTTCAAAAGCACCACCTCTACTTTCCCGCCATAGAAATGAGGCGGCGCTTTTCGTGAGGTTTTTTAGCTTATATTGATATTAGCCTTTGCAGCTGCCGTCCCTGGCCCCGGTGCCGGTTTTTGCGCCGCCACCTTTTTTGGAACCTTTGCAGCTGCCGTCCTTGGCCCCGGTGCCCTTGCCCGACCCGCTGCCGTTCTTTTTACCGGTTCCATCCTGGGGGCCTGTGCGGTTGTTGGAGCCGTAGCAGTCAGCGATGCTGTCATTATTGACGGCACACGCGGCCTGCAAGGGCGGGTTAAATCCGAACACCAGCAGCCCCCCCAGAGCGGTTGAAAGGAAGGTTCCGCGGAGCACTTGTGACATGATGCGTTTGATTTTATTCTTCATAGTTTTATTTGTGGTTACGTTAAACTGCACGGGCTCATCAACCGATGAGCGGCAGTGTGTTTATGGCACAAGCCAAGAACTCGTTCGAAAAGATCGGCATGGCAAGATGAGCCGCCATACAGAAAGTATAGGGCGCGCGAACTGTTCCGCGAGCGATACCTTTCGACCGCCTCCCCGAGGCTCATCGGAGGAAGGATCGTGGCCATCCGCTTCGCGAGCACGAGCATGGAAAGCAAGAGCGACAGGTGAGCAGCGTGGCAGTTTAACCAGTTGACAGATTGTCCCGGTTTGTTTAATTCGATACTCGAACTGTTTGATAATCAAAAAATGCCCTCTCCCTCTCAAGAATGTGCCGATGAGGTCCTGGATGTGATTCCGCTGATCATGCGATCCATCCGCAAGGAGATGAGGAGCCACCGATCTCCCGGGCTTTCTGTGCCGCAGTTCCGGGCTTTGGCCTTCGCGGGAATGAATAGCGGGGCCACGCTCGGCGAATTGGCCGACCACCTGGGTCTCATGCCGCCGGCCGCGTCAGCCATAGTGGAGGGGCTGGTTTCGATGAACCTCATCGAGCGAAGCTCGAACACGGCCGACCGCCGCCGGATTTGCCTGGCCTTGACGACGACCGGGCAGGAGAAGCTGACAAATACGCGCAAGATCGCCCGCAAGTGCCTGGCGGAGATGTTTTTTTCCCTCTCTGGAACCGAGTGCGGGAAAATTTCGAACGCGATGAAAAAGCTGCGGGGGCTTTTTCGAAATGCGCCGGCCAAGGGCCGCGCCAAAACCGAAAGTCGGGAGTGATCGGACGTTTCACAGTTTTTGCATGCGCCCTCATGGTTGCTTTCCCCGGAATGGCCGCCGGGAAAGCGCGCGTCATTTCGCTCGAGCAGGCCTACGACCGCACTCTGGCGAGCGACCAATCGATCCGGATCGCCTACACCGAGATCCTCAAGGCGAAGCTCCTTCCGTGGAGCGCACTCACAAAATTCGGCCCGCAGATCTCCGCAGGGGTCAGCTACAACCATGTCGAGACGACCACGCAGTATGACAACAACCCGACCCTAGGAATTCTCGACGCACAAAATGCGAATCTTTCCCTCAACCAGCCGCTGATCGATTTTACTTTTTTTCCCGCGTTCAAGCTGGGCAAGCTCACGGTGCAATCGAACCGGCTCCAATACCAGCTCACCATACGAAACGTGCTTTTTGGCGTGGCGAAAGCGTATTATGAGGTCTTGAAGCAACAGCAGATCGTGAAGCTGGACAAAAACACCCTGGAACTCGCCATGAACCAGCTTCAGCTCTCGCAAAACCAATACGATGCCGGGGCCGTGTCAAAAGTCGACATCCTGCGTGCCCGGTCGAGCGTCGAAGGTGCCCAGCAAGTCCTGATCGTCGATCAAAACATCCTCGAGTCCGACCGGAACACCCTCGCCAACACGCTCAACCTTCACGGGAAAGATCGCGAGTTTGACGTCGAGCAGCCGGCCGATGCCGTCGCCCCCGTTGGTTCTTTTGAAGAAAACCTCGCCGCAGCCTACGCATCCCGCGAGGATTACAAAATCAGTGCCATCGCCATCCAGCAGAGCAGGGAGCAGAAGAACCAGGTGATCGGGCAATACGCCCCGACGGCCGGCGTTCAGTTCACCCAGAACTGGGCCGATAGCCGTGATGGTCCCGGCTCTCAGGCCTGGGCCGGGCTGCTTACCGTGCAGATCCCGATCTTCACCGGCGGCCAGCGCGAGATCGATCTGCGCAACGCCCACCTCAATATCGATGAGGCGAAAATCAATTTTGAAACCACGTATAAGACCGTGGAGACCGACGTCAACACCACATGGCTGCAGGTCGAAACCCTGCGCGAGACGAATGTCTCGCTGAAAGCCCAGGTCGATGCCGACGAGCAGAACTACCAGGATCTGCAAAACCAATACGAGGCGGGCGCGGCGACGAGCCTGGATACGCAGAGCGCTCTTATCCAGCTCGCCAAATCCAGAACAAACCTCGTGACGCAAACCTTCCAATACCAAGTCGCGCGGCGCGATCTCGAGCGGGCGATCGCAGCCTTCCAGAACCCTCGCGTCAAGAACACAAGGGTGCCATGAACGAAAACCCTCACCTCGCGAACACCATCCCGGCAAAACAGGATAATCAATATGTCAAAAACTAGCGGATTCGGGTTGGGCAAATGGATTGCCATCCTGGGCATCGTTGCGGCCGTTGGGGCAGGCTCCTATTTCATTTTAAACCGCAACAACCAGGCCGCCCCAAGCTATCAGACGGCCACTGTTACGCGCGGGGATCTCACGCAGGCTGTCACCGCGACCGGGACGCTGGCTCCGGTGCTCAACGTGCAGGTCGGCAGCCAAGTCTCCGGCAATATCCAAAAGCTATTCGCGGACTGGAATTCCCGCGTGACGGCCGGGCAGGTTGTCGCCCAGATCAACCCGACGAACTACCAGGCGACTGTCACCCAGGCCGAGGGCGATCTCGCCAACGCCAGAGCCGCCTTGGAGCTGGCGCAGATCCAAGTCAGGCGCTCCGAAAACCTGCGGGCCAAGGACAGCACACCGCAGGCGAGCCTCGACCAGGCGATCGCCACCGAACACCAGGCCGAAGCCACCGTGAAAACCAAGGAGGGTTCCCTGGCACTCGCACGGGCGAACCTCGACCATTGCACCATTATTTCTCCGGTGGACGGCATCGTCATCTCACGCAATGTCGATGTCGGCCAGACGGTTGCCGCCAGCCTCAACGCACCCACGATTTTCATCATCGCCAACGATCTGGCGAAGATGCAGATCGACTCCAACGTTTCGGAGGCGGACGTCGGAAATGTCCGGGAAGGCGAGGCGGTGGATTTCACGGTTGATGCCTACCCCGGCACGACGTTTCATGGAAAAGTCCGCCAGGTGCGCAACGCGGCGATCACCGTGCAGAATGTCGTCACCTACGACGCGGTCATCGACGTGGACAACTCCGACCTGAAACTGAAGCCCGGAATGACGGCCAACGTCTCGATCATCGTCGCCACCCGCGAAGACGTTCTCAAGATCGGTAATGCGGCCTTGCGGATCCGCCTGCCGGATCCCAACGAGCCCCCGGGCCCGCCCAAGGCTTCGCCGTCCCCGGCCAAAAAGAAAAAAGACGACCCCGCACGCCGTTTCCAGCGCACCGTGTATTTGCTGCCGGACGGCGAAAAGACTCCGAAGCCCGTGCCGATCAAGATCGGGATCAATGACGGGATCGAAACCGAAGTCCTCGAAGGTTTAAAAGAAGGGGACAAGGTCGTGACGGCGATCCTCAACTCCCCGTCTCCTGCGGCTCCAACCAATCCGTTCGCGCCGCAGCGAAGGTTTTAAAAATTTCCTCGATGAGTGCCGTCATCCATCTCGAGGAAATCCACAGGATTTATCACACCGGCGAGGTGGATGTTCATGCCGTCCGGGGCGTCTCCCTCGAAGTGGAAAAGGGGGAGTTTGTGGCTTTGATGGGCGCGAGCGGCTCGGGAAAGTCCACCTTGATGAACATCCTCGGCTGCCTCGACCGGCCCACCAAAGGTCGCTACCTCCTGGACGGAAAGGATGTCTCCGGGCTGGGCCGCAACGAGCTCGCGGACATCCGCAACCAGAAGCTCGGGTTCGTCTTCCAAAATTTCAATCTCCTCAGCCGGACGTCGGCCCTGGAAAATGTCGAGCTGCCGCTCTTTTACTCGAAGAAGCCGCTCCACGACCGCGATGCCAAAGAAATGGCCGAAGACGCGCTCCGGCTCGTGGGGCTGGAAGGCCGCGTCGGCCACCACCCGAGCCAGCTCTCCGGCGGCCAGCAGCAGCGGGTCGCCATCGCCCGGGCGTTGATCAACCGCCCCGAAGTGGTCTTTGCCGACGAGGCGACAGGGAACCTCGACAGCCGGACGAGCATCGAGATCATGGAGGTGTTCCAGAAGCTCAACGAACAGGGGATCACCATCGTGATCGTCACCCACGAGCTGGACATTGCCAAATACGCGAAGCGCAACATCGTCCTGCGCGACGGGCGGGTGCTCAGCGACGAGCCGGTCACCGAGCGGCTCGACGCCGTCGAGGAATTAAAAAAACTCATTGAGGCCCAGCAGGCGGTGCAACTGGAACCATGAAGCTCGGCAACACCATCACGATTTCCTTCCGCGCGCTGCGCCGGAACAAGATGAGGTCCATCCTCACCGCCCTCGGCATCATCATCGGCGTCGCGGCGGTCATCGCGATGGTCAGCATCGGGAACGGCGCGAAATTCCAGATGGAATCGCAGATCGCCAGCCTCGGAGACAATGTCATCCTGGTCTTTGCCGGAAACTGGTCGCCCGGCGGCGTCCGCTCCGGATGGGGCGGGGCCGGCACGCTGAAGGTCGAAGACGCGCTGGCGATCAAGCGGGAAATCCCGACGGTCACCGCCGTCAGCCCGGAAGTGCGGGGCAACGCGCAGCTGACCTCCGCCGGCGAGAACTGGAGCACGGGAAACCTGCTGGGGGAATCCGCTGACTACTTGGACATCCGCCAGTGGCCGCTCGCCCAGGGTGCCGCATTCACCGAGCAGGATATCCGCACGTCCAGCAAAGTCGCCATCATCGGGCAGACGATCGCCACCCAGCTTTATGGGGATGAGTGCCCGCTGGGAAAAATTCTGCGCATCAAAAACGTCCCGTTTCTCGTCACCGGAGTGCTGACTCCCAAGGGCCTGAACTTGATGGGGCAGGATCAGGATGACATCGTCGTTCTCCCGTATACCAGCGCGATGAAACGCGTGACTGGCGGCACGAATTTGAGGGGCATCAACGTCCAGGGCGCGAAGCAAAGCGACCTCGCCGCGACAAAAGACCAGATCGTTTCACTCCTGCGCCAGCGGCACAGGATCGGACCGCAGAAAGAAGACGATTTTACCGTGCGCACCCAGGAGGAGATCGCCAAGGTGGCGACCGCCCAGACGGATGTCATGACCGCCCTGCTGGGCGCGATCGCGAGCGTTTCCCTTCTGGTCGGCGGCATCGGGATCATGAACATCATGCTCGTGAGCGTGACCGAGCGCACCCGCGAAATCGGCATCCGCATGGCTGTCGGTGCCCACGGAAAGGACATTCTCCTGCAATTCCTGATCGAGGCGGCCGCGCTGAGCTCCACCGGCGGAGTCATTGGGATTATCCTAGGAATTGCCGCTTCAAAAACCGTCTCTGGCATCACCGGATGGCCGTCTCTCATCTCGGTCAGTTCGATCATGCTTTCCTTCCTGGTCAGTTCGGCGGTGGGAATTTTTTTCGGTTTTTATCCCGCCCGCAAAGCCGCCCAGCTCGATCCCATCGAGGCCTTGCGTTTCGAGTAGCCCCGCAAAACACCCAATCCGGCCGTCATGCCGGACTCCCGGATCACCATCTGGCAGATGCGCGCCAGCGCCGCGTGAGGGGCATCCGCTCCGCCGCCAAGTGTATGGCTGAGCGGCCCGATGGCGGCCGATGTTTCTGTGCTGAGCGCCGAGATAGGCTCAGACATCCTGATGTGTCATCCAGGAAAATGAGGGAGCGAGGAAAACGGATGACCCCAACCCGCGATGGTAGGGACGCCTTCTCCGCTGCGCTACGGTTGCCTTCCCGGCCAAACGTTCTGCCTGCCCATTGTTTTCGTTGCGCTATCGCGCTGGTTTTGCCGAGGCGTCCGTCGAGAGAAGTCGGACGGCTCGGCGAGCCATCCCTACCAATGATCGGCTCACCAGCTTTCCCCACACGTCAGGATG